>ERZ780106.633-NODE-633-length-13256-cov-3.881751_pt1 | contig 13256 bp, 10 predicted proteins | sample MGYA00511572_ERZ780106 | MGnify/ENA primary metagenome ERZ780106 (study PRJEB29588, sample SAMEA2161876) | human gut metagenome | biome: human gut; feature: human-associated habitat; material: faeces | place: Denmark | collected 2008/2010 ...
CCGTTTATCCGGTCATATTATAACATATGCAAAGTGATTTTTCAATAGCAAAATAAAAATTTCGGGGCAATTTCCGCTCTTTCCTGTGTCTTCCCCCGCCGGAATTTGCGGCGCATCCGCTAAATTCGGTTTTGCCCTTGATTTTTTGCGCTTGCGGGTGTATAATACCAGACTGTGCAATCTCTTGAAAGCAAATCATTGCAACCGGAAGGATTTATCCGTATGACTACAAACAGACCCCCCGCGCCTGCCGCACAGCGGCAGCCGGGAAAACTTGCGCAATTTTTGCGAAAAAACACGGTGTTTGTCATTGCCCTGCTCGCCGCCGTCGTAACAGCCTTTTTTGTCCCGCCCGACGCGCAGTACCTGAGCTATTTCGACTGGAAAACCCTGTCCTGCCTGTTCTGCACGCTCGCGGTCATCTGTGCTTTGCGCAACATTCACTTTTTCACGGTTGTCGCGCACAAAATCGTCGGCATGACGGGCAATATCCGCCGCGCCATCATCGCCATCATCATGATTACCTTCATCGGCTCCATGCTGATTGCCAATGATATGGCGCTTCTGACATTTCTGCCGCTCGGATACCACGTTCTTGCATCCTCCGGGCAAAAAAAGCACATGGTTTTTACCTTTATCATGCAGAACATCGGCGCCAATCTCGGCGGAATGCTGACGCCGTTCGGCAACCCGCAAAACCTGTACCTGTATGGAAAAAGCGGAATGGATATGGGTTCTTTTGTTTTGCTGATGCTCCCCTACTCCATCCTGTCGCTGGCACTTCTTGCGCTATGGGCGGTGGGGCTGTGCCGCCGTGGCGCAAAGATCTCCATGGCTCATTCTGCGGCTGCTGCAAGCCCGAACAAGGCACTATTATCGCTGTACAGTATTTTATTCGTGCTCTGTCTGTTGGTGGTACTGCGTGTTCTGCCCTATGGTATCGCGTTTGCTGCGGTTCTGGCCTGTGTGCTTTTGGCAGACCGGAACACATTATGCCGTGTGGACTATTCGCTGATCCTTACCTTTGTTGCGCTCTTTATCTTTATTGGCAATCTGGGGCGTTTTGCCGCCTTTTCCGGATGGCTGCAGCATATTCTTACCGGCCACGAGGTATGGGTTTCTGTGCTTGCCTCACAGGTAACCAGCAATGTGCCTGCGGCGATCCTGCTTTCGGGATTTACAGAGAATATCCGCTCCCTGATCATCGGCACAAATCTTGGCGGCCTTGGCACGCTGATTGCCTCAATGGCCAGCCTGATCTCGTATCGCGAAATTGCAAGGGAGTTGCCGTTACAAAAAGGCCGGTATTTTGCGTTGTTCACAGTTTCCAACATCCTGTTTGTGACGGTTCTTATGGGCGCGTGGGCGTTAGCTGGATAAAAACATCACCGCACAATTCTAAACACAGCCGCAGCGGCTCTTAGAATTGTGTGGTGATTCTTTTATAAGCAATTTAGATTACGGAATAGCTGTTTGAGCTAACTAATCAGTGCACAAAACTTTATATCCCATTATGCTGCATCTTTCATGGGTCATATTCTCTGCTCAATAGCCACTGAAGTCCTGCCGCTGTTCGCTGTACCACATCTTTAAAGTGATTGCCGGGATTTAATTGGAAGGTCGTATCTATTCCCTGCTCGTGGTAATATCTTTCGATGGATTCGGTATTCTGCTGAACACATCTTAGAAGCGAATTCTGGGTGCGGCACTCCCGGTCGCCCAGCGAAAAGAAGATATCGGCAGGTTTTTTCACGGGTGTACGGGAAACGACATACTCTTTAATTCCCGGAAACCACAGCGAGCCGGAGACACTCGCAACTCGCGAAAAGGCGTCCGTCTGATAAATAGAATACAGTGCAAACAGTCCGGCCAGTGAATATCCCGCAATTCCCCGCCAGGCGGGGGTCCCCTGCAACAGACTTTCTGCTTTCGGTATAATTTGGTTTATCAGAAGGCGCAGGTACTCATCGGCTCCGCTGGTATATGATGCACCATTTTTGAATATGGGCGGAATATCCCATGGCACCATATCATGATTCCATTCCAGCTTACTGACTGCAACCAGCGAAAAATCCTGACAGCCGATGTCTGTCAAATACTGAAAGATCTGCGCTCCCTCGCGCCCATAGGTATTCAGATAAATCACCGGCTTGTTTGGCGCGGCACTTTCGAATACATCTACTCTTTTTTGCTCTACCGAAAAAGAATTCATTCTGCCGCCTCCCCACCATTGGCGAATGCTCTGCAAGCTGCGCGGGTCAGAATCTCCTGCACCTGTGCCGAGCTACTTATATTCACCACTGGTACCACCATACTTTTGTGCCTATATCGTATTCGAAATCAGCACAAAAGTCAACTTTTGCTTTATCAATTTTGACGCAAGCAGCCTCCCTGCATTTTCTCCGATTTTCCGTCTTTTTATCTGGGATATTTTGGCGGATAGTGCTATAATGGCAAAAAGTGTGCGTCTGTGCAGGACAGAGCCAGCCATTTTCAAGGCGGACATCATCATGTCAAAGATCGTCAACGAGGAAAAGATTGGCCACCTTCGTTCTTGGCTTCTTCCACTGCTTCCAGATATACACTGCTTACACAGGAGGAGATTTTCCGCTTGGCCGTCTCGCTTGTCATGTTCAGAAGATGCAGCTGGATGATCCGCCTGTGACCGGCACAGCAGCACGCCGAGTGCCTTCCTCACACAAGCAGTATTGCACAGTTTCAGCCGCTTGCTTTTGGCGGTCTTGCAAAAAACAACAACACGCTCGGACAGCTGCACAAGTGCAAACTGTCCGGGCGTGTTTTACGCTTTCTGAGCGGGCAAACGCATCATCACTGCGCTCAGGTGATTCCTGTAGAAGATAAGAGACGTTGTCTTAATCGCTGGTTGGGAAAATGACCTTGTTGACGAAAAAGAAGATTACCATGGAAACACCGCCGTTCAATACCGTTGTACCAATATTGTAAATAAAATCCGGCACATATCGCGCAGCTGTTGCGACCCAAATGCAGTTTATAGAATTTACAATACAGGTTATTACGCAAAATGCAACCGCATACCAAACGATCTGCCAGGTAAGATTCCCCTTGCTGCGGAAAACGACATTTCTTTGTATTGGGAAATTGATTACCTCACCCAGTATCATGGCTATCATATAAGCGCAAAAATAAGGCAAACCACCATGTTCTGCGTCATAGCCCAAAATGTTCCATTTGAAGGTTGCTCCCAGCATGGTCACTTCGATTCCCGGCCAGCCAAAATCCACCTTGGGCATATTTGCAAAAGCAGCAGGCAGGAACTGCAGCAATATGTACTTAAACACCGTAATGAGGTTGCATACAATCACAAACAAACCTCCCTCACGGATCCACTGCATTATATCCTGATTGGCTGTTTTTGCTGTATTCCTTTTATCTTTCATAAGACATCTTATTGCTCAGTATCCTCGTCCTCTTTTTTTGCCTTGCGGTATTTGCGGATTGCGCAGATTTCCCAAGCGACAAGGATGATTGCAACAACTGCATCCACTGCGTAGGTCGTCTTTACCCACTTCGGCACAGATACCGCACGCGTCACAGCGAAGGAGTTTGCCAATGCATACAGCGTGCCGTGTGCCGCATTGCGCATAGCCGTTACCGTACCGACAGAGTTCAAATCACGGTAGAACTCATTCGTAATGTTAAACGCCAGCATCTTCGTGCCGCCGGTACGAATTGCCAGATTACCGTCCATATACCAGGGGCTGACGACTGCGTCTGTAATGACAGCGCCATGGAAGCCCCATTCATCACGCAGAATGTTCGTCAAAAGAGCCTTACAGCCACCGGCCCAGACAGGACCGACCGCATTCATAGAGGTCATAACGCCCATGCCGCCTGCCTTGATCGGCTGTTCAAACGCCTTGAGGTAAATTTCGCGGGCAGCCTGTTCATTCAGCCATGTGCAGATGTTATTCTGACGATAGTTGTCCTGATCGTTGAAGGCAAAATGCTTCACATAGCAAATCAGACCATTTTCGGTTGCGCCGGACACCTCTGCAGCTGCGGTCAGCCCGGAGAGAACGCCGCACTCGGAATAGTATTCAAAGTTACGCCCGCCGAATGCGCTGCGGTGGATATTCATTGCAGGTGCATACCAGCCTGCGCAGTTGATTTCAGCACATTCCTTTGCAATCTGTTCACCGCGCGCCTTGGCCAGCGGCTGGTTCCAGGTGCATGCCAGCATCACAGAACCGGGATAGCTCGGACCTGCGGCAGGATTGTAGTTGCTGTGTACACCGGTCGGACCATCACAGTCCTCCGTTGCGGACAGGCCGATGGATTCAACACCAACGGTATGGTAACCACCGTCTGCCGTAAGGCTGAACAAGTCATTGACCGTGAGTTCATCGAGAAGCTGCTCCCACTTGGGGTCATCGTAAGCAACGCCGCTCAGATCAGCAAGTTTCAACCCGTTATTCGCCCCGGTGGTCGGCATCACAGCATTGGGGTCATCGTATTTTGCCGCATCAAAGGTTGCTGCACTTGCATAGTCTGCCAGTGCCTGTGCACTCAGGCTATGGTTTGCAGGCGCAGCGGTAGCCTCTGCATAGTTGGCAAAGCCATCGGCACGGCTGAGATAGGTCACATCTCCCTGCGCAAAGGTGAGCTGGTTTGTAGCAGCCACCTGATCTGTGGAGCGAGCGCCATCATGTGCTTCGTCATAGATGACGTCCTTGTCCACCTTGGCAACATAGGTATCCAGGATCGTATGAGAATCCGAGCAGAGATTGATCTTATAGTCGCCTGCCTCGAGTACATACGCACCATTCGCACTCTTGATGCCGTTCGAATCATAGGAGGCCATATCCTCATAACGGAAGGTGATCTTCAGGGTCTGTGCTTCGCCGGGCTGCAGGATTTCCGTCTTGGCGTACTGCACAAGATTTGCTGCTGCCTTTTCGATGCCACCGTTATAATACGGCGGCTCATAGAAAATTTCTGCAACATATTTTCCTGCTGTATCGCCGGTATTTTTAACTGCTACATCCAGCGTGATTTTCTCGCCATCATCCTCGACAGCTGCAATTGACGAATCAAAGGTAGTGTAGCTCAAGCCATAGCCGAACGGATACTGAACCACCTTATCATAATCAATAAGGCCCTCTGCAGCAGCCGTTTCATAGAATTTGTAGCCAACATAGATACCCTCGCAGTAGTTGACAAACATGGCACGGTTGTCCTGGCTCCCCGTAACCTCTGCATAGTTATCATACGCAAAGCCGCCGAAGTTGTTGACCGTGGGTGTTGCGAGCAGATCGTAGACATAGGTATCCGCCAGATGTCCGGACGGATTCACTTCACCGCTCAGGATCTTTCCGAGGGAATCAAAGCCAAGCTCGCCGGGCGCACCGCACAGAACGGCTGCCTTAATGCTGTCATACTGATCCAGCCAGCCAAGCTCCATAGCATTGGAGGAGTTGACCACAACGATAACATTCTTGAACTCTTTACAAACGCGATCTACCATTGCAATCTCGCGGTTACTTAATTCCAGGTAACTCTTGCCGGCATCGAGGTCTTCTGCCTGCGTTGTAAAATCATAGAACTGTGCGAGCCCGCCGTACTGTGCATTGTATTCATCCGGGCCGGTGATGCTCTGCGGGACATCAAAGCCCTCGCCGCCGGTACGGCTGACAACAACCACCGCTGTATCCGAGTAAGCGACCGCATCCTCAAAAATGTTAGCGTTCTCGTACTCTGCAATGGTAGGCTCCGGAACGGTGAAATCGCCGCGCTTGCTGCCGATCTCACGCAGACGGATCGTACCGACAGGACGCTCTGTACGGAAATTCTCATAGAATTTCACAAGCTCCTCATTGACTTCAAAGCCCGCATGCTTAAGGCCGTCAATCAGAGAAACCGCATTGCTTGTATCACTGTCACCGGAGCCGGTGCCGCCATACAACGGGCGAACGCTCGACCAGCCAAACAAGTTGAGCTTTGTACCGGCGCTCAACGGCAGCGCCTTGTCATCATTCTTCAGCAGAACGATGCCCTCGGATGCAATCTGATCTGCAATCGCACGGCCGGATGCCATTGTTTCGTCCGAGACCTTGACATCCTCAGCAAAAACACTGTTCACCACCGAGTATTCTACGCCGAGAATAACCCAGTTGACGGAAAGCGTGATAGCCAGCAAAATTGCAATCGGGGCCTGTGCACGCACCAGCGCGCGCTTCGGCTGTTTTAGCTTTCCGGCTGCGACCACTACGATGAGCGCCGCGATCAGTACAACAACAATAAAGATAATAGCCGGGCTACAAGCAATAATGCCGTTCTTCAAATCCTCGGTCGTAACTGCCAGGGAGCCGCCAAACATCAAATCGTACAGTTTTTTCCCTATTACTGCCAATGCCGCAATGATAACTGCAGCAATCAACCACGGCACAAGCCTCTTCTTATTTTTCATTTCTTTTCTCCTTCAAAAGTAAATGGGTATGCGGTTTAAAGCGTATTTATTGCAATTCAAACCAGTGAAAATTCATTTTCCCACTACCCGTAAAACGGAAATACAGTGGATAGGTTCCGTCAGGGATCGTAAGGGTCACCTTCTCCCCCACCTGACTGCCATTTTTTATGAAAATATCGGCACACAGCGTGGAAAAATCCGGTGCGGTTGACACCTGAAGGCGTCCGTTTGCAGAGCCGGTACAATGTACCTTTATCTCAGCAGCATCTTTAAAGGCAAAGTACTTGAATCCTGCCACTGCACCATCGCGCATATTGGCAATGTACTGATTGCCGCTGTCCTCTCTGTCCGGCCCGTCCTGCGTGAAATAGGGGTGATTGCGCAGCCGCCATTTCGGAAAAGGTCCGTCATAGCGTCCGGTACCATTCTTCCCCCAGAGGTTGCAGGCAATACGCGCCTCATAACGGCCTTTTCCCTTTAAGGGTCCATCGTTTAGGCCGCAGCTTGTGACCTCTGCCTGCAGAAACGCTCCGTTTTCGTTACGCCGAAGCTTCTCGGCACAAGCCTGCCGGGAATACGAATGACGGTTGGTTTGCCTATGATAGAAAACATACCATTTGTCCTCTAGCTTGAGCAGCCCGCCATGTGTATTGCCCAAATAGTTAGCTGCGTGCTTTTCGGACAGGTTGCTGTCCAGGAAGATATCACCCTGACTAACCAGAGTGCCGCCGTAAGAGAAATCTCTGTCAGGGCTTTGGCTGGTAGCGTAGCATAGCTCATGGTTATGACGAGAGGAGTATACGAAGATATAGGTTTTCCCTTCCTTGCGTATCGAGCTTGCTTCAAAAAACTCATGTCCTTGAAAAGCTCCCGGCCCTTTTTTAGGGAAAATCACGCGCGGCTCCGTTTTTATCGTCACCATATCTTTTTCAAGTTCCAGAACTGTACCGCCGTCACATCTAAGCTTGTGTCCACCTGTCAGAATAGCAGGCACTGCATTATAAAAGCCGGAATACAGCCACACGCGCCCGTCATCATCTGCCAAAACGCCGGGATCAAACGGAAGCTGATCTCCCCTTCTTCGTCCCCAGAGTGTGCCGTCCGCATAGTGAATATGACCCAAAAATTTGTATTCTCCCGCAGGTGTATCGCAGACCGCCACGCTCATAATGCCTAAAAAGTCAAACGCATAGTAGAGGTAGTACCGGCCGTCCGGGCCTTGGCAGACATCCGGTGCAAAAAGCAGATGGTATCCCAATGGATTTTTGGGATCCTGTTTTTTGCGGTAGATCACTCCCTCGTACCGCCATTCGGAAAGATCTTCTACCGGCGCCGACCAGCAAACGTAGTCATTCACACAGAAGATCGGTGCGTTGAAGCGGTCATGTGAGCCATAGACATACACTCTACCATTGAACACATGCGGTTCCCCATCCGGAATATATTCCCACGATGGCAAATATGGGTTCACTGCTTGTCTATTCACAGTTTTCACCTCCTTCCTTTCTGCTGTTATGTTTTAAGTGTAGCACAACTCCTTCTTTTTTCGGGGGATTTTGGCATAACCCGTCTCCACAGTGGCACAACTTGCATTCTTGAACACTTTTTTCGGGCATATATGTTTCCTTTTGTGCATTCCACAAAAAAAGCGGTGCAGATCAACTCTGCACCGCTCCCACATGCTTAAAACTGTTTTTGTCTGCGCGCTGGCCGGCTGTATTTCCAAGGCAACACCGCATAATTCCCGCCTTACGGCTTAAGCACCGCTCCGGCGGCTGCGGCAGAAATTTTTATACCATGTAACCGCACAGCCGTTCTGTATAGGATCAGGCTTTTTCCGGCAATGGAAGGAGAACGCTCAGATGGAACCAGTTATCTGAACAATCTGCCGAAACCGATCCGCCATACTTCTCTGCTGTATATCGGATGCTTTTTATCCCGTAGCCATGCATATCCTTATCATGCTTCGTTGTGCGATACTCTCCGTCCACAACAGAAAGTTGCGCTGTACAGTAGTTTTCTACCCGGATGATCAAAAACACATTCTGCGTATAGACAGCCACCCGGATAAGGCGCTGCTGCGGGTCAGCCAGCTTTTCCACACCCTCTATTGCATTGTCAAGCGCATTGCCGAATATGCTGCAGATGTCCATCGTTTCAATAAAATCCAACCTTGCACCGTCCGCAACGATCGTCAGCGTGATCTGATGCTGACTGCAATACAGCTGCTTATCTGACAGGATCGTATCCAGCACATCATTTCCGGTATGCTGATTTACACCCAGGCTCTGCATTCCTTTTTCCAGTTGCGAAAGGTATTCCTCTCTTCTGGCCGCATCTGACTCCATCCGAATGACCTGTATCTGATGCTTTAAGTCGTGGTATTTGCGGTTGATTGCTTCACTGTTATCACGACTGATGCGGTATTGCTCATACTGCCGCTTTAAAAGTGTCTGGATTGCCGTTAATTCGTGTTGGGTCTGCATATCCTGCCACCTATCCTGCATGGAAAGCAGCACAGCCACGCCCGCGAAATCCACCAGCGTTCGTATCCAGAATATTTCCGTGGTCATACGCCCGCTGAACGGCGTATTGGTCGTCACATAGCTGATATTGCTGATTAAAAATGTGCAGATCGCTATAACGGCCGCCGATATGCTTTCACGCCTTGTCATATGCAGTGGCGCTTTATCTCTCAGCCTTTTCTGCTCAAGTCGCAGAAAAACGCCAAAGCCGCCGCCATAAAAAGCCAGCAAGAACAATCCCTGTATCCACCAACTGCCCGGCATCTTTGATGCTCCGAATGAATAGAGCTGCCACTCCAGCGACGCAACAAACTCTGCCAGCGTGAACGCCAGCGCCCACCAAAAACCCGTATCACAAAAGTTCAAGCGGCAGCACAACCAGATTGTAGCGTACATCAAAACCAAAGCCACGATCATGCCGGGAATCCAAAGGCTTAGCGGAACAATGCCGATCAACCACTGCACCAAGCCGAATAAGGGCAGCGCTGCTGCCAGGATCCCGGCCGTTTTTGCTGCATTATAACGCTGGGGCAGCAGCCTTACAAACAGCACACATGCCAACCACTCCGCCAGCGCAGTATACAATTTCGGAATATCCTGTATCACGCCTGTTATTCGCCTCCCATATATGCAGCAAGGGCTTCCATAAAGCTTTTCTTCCGTGCACGGCTAATTTGCAGAGCCTGCCCTTTTACGGTTACGACCAGCTGATTCACACGCTCCACATGCGCCAGATTTACCAAATAGCAGTTGTTACACTTATAGTAATGCCTCTGCGCGAGCTTTTCCTCGGCGCTTTTCAGTGATCCTCTCTCTGCATACTCACCGATCTCGGTATGGTAGATAATTGTATGCCCGCGGCTTTCAATATACAGTATCTGGTCTGCATCCAGCCGGATCATCTTGCTCTCCTGTATCAGATGTATATAGAACTTGGATTTTCCATATACTTTTTTAACCGCATTATGCAGCACCTGGGAGAAGGCAAAGTATTGAATGGGCTTCAATACATAGTCTAATGCCTCGACCTTATATCCCTGCACAGCAAATTGCGCAGAATTTGTAATAAATATAATGATGACATTTTTATCCATATCCCGTATGCGCATGGCCGCCTGCATACCGTCCATATGCTTCATTTGGATATCCATCAGGATTATGTCATACTCGGATTTATATTTTTCGACAATTTCCAATCCGTCTGAAAATTCAGATACACTGACCGTTTCCGAAAAATCGCTTTGATACTGATCAATAAACGCCACGCGGCGGGTATCATCGGCGGTGGCAATGCCGTTTTCGGTCACGATCAGATCACCGTGGAAATCCTGCGCCACCTTGCGGATTACATTTTCCAGTGCCTGCGGATAAAACTCGTAGTCCATCTGGGTCAGCTCGGCCCCCTGCGGTGCGGGCAACTGCCCATGCGCACCGTACAGCGTGCGAGTGTAGTTCTGCACGCCGAGGAAGTCATCCTCCTTAATATAAGGAAGATAGTGGGTGAACTCTTCCTCCCACGCAGCGGCGGCAAAGGCTTCACCGCCCGGCTGGGCCTGCAGGTCATGCAGCGAGAGGGTCAGACCGACCTTAACCTCAGGACAGATTGTCTTGATGGCCTCCCGCGCGGCGGCGTGAGCGCGTAGAACCAGCAGATCGCCCTCCGGCGTGCGCTCGCTGACGAAAATTTTCGGCTGCGGCGTACCGAACACGGCGGCGTTTTCAGCGGCAGCATACTTCATATTCTCCATCATCTTCTGGAAGTTCATGCCCACCTGCACGCTGCCCTCGGCGGATTTGCCTGCATTGGCAGCAGCCTTGGCGGCCTGCTCTGCCATCAGGCGGAACCGCTTGGAGATAGCCGCCAGCTGCAGACCCATATTCGCCTCATTGATGGTGCAGACGATGTGAAGCTCACTGCCCAACTGCTCCATCACATAACTGACATAGCGCTTGAAATATTCGACCGTGCTTTCAGCCTCCCAGCCGCCCTTGGCAATCAGCCATTTGGGGCTGGTGAAATGCAGCAGCGTCACAACGGGTTCCACACCGCGCGCCTTGCAGCAGGCAATGACCTTGCGGTAATGCTCGATCTCGGCAGGGTCAAACTTGCCCTCCTCCGGCTCGATGCGTGCCCACTCGATGGAGAAGCGGTAGGCGTTCAGGCCCGCATCGGCCAGCAGTTTAATGTCCTCCTCATACTTATTATAATGGTCGCAGGCAATGCCGCTCGGCTCGGTAAAGCTGGTGTGGGGCAGCTGCTCCTGCGCCCAGTAGTCGGAATGGATATTGTTACCCTCGACCTGATGGGCGGCAGTGGCCGCGCCGACAAAGAAACCTTTTTCAAATTTCTGCATAATTTTCTCCTTACCTGTGCTGTCTAAAGCAAATCAAGAAACTTCTGTACCTGTATCATAACATAACAAGCGCAAGCCACGAGGGCATTATTTATCAAAGCAGAACAATATTTCGTGTTTTTTGAAATAATGCATGAATTTTTGTTCCTCATCTGCTGATTTTTATCCCCTGCTGCCGTTTTGCTTCTGGTATAGTGGTGTCAGTGAGAAAAATCACTGCGGAATTTTTAGGAGGAAAACAAAATGTTCAAAAAGAAACCCACTGCTTCAGAAGTTGACGGCGTACAATACCGCCGCGCCAAGCTTTGGCAAATCATCTGCTATGCCTGCAACGGTCTTGTCGGTATGAGCGTCTATTCCCTCATCGGCATGGCGAGTTATTCCGCCAGCATCGGCTACGGCATCACGACCGCTGCCGTTGGCATTATTCTGACCTGCTCCCGTATTCTGGACGGCATCACCGATCCCCTGCTTGCCTTTGTCTATGACCGCGTCAACACCAAGTTCGGCAAGCTGCGCATTTTGCTGGTTGCGGGCTATCTGATTGAGGCACTCGCCCTCTACGGAATGTTCACCGGCTTCTCGTCCAAGGGTCTGGGCCTGCCGGTGTTTGCCCTGCTGTACATTGTCTACATCATCGGCTACACCATCACCAACATGACTGCGCAGACCATTCCCGCCATCATGACGAATGATCCGCGCCAGCGCCCGACCATCGGCGTATGGACAACCGCCTTCAACTATCTGGTGCCGATGGCAATGTCGATGATTTTCAATGTTGTGCTGCTGCCCAAATGCGGCGGCACCTACAACCAGGCCTTCCTGTCCGCTGCCTGTAATATGACGCTGCTTGCCGCGGGTATCGGCACCGCTTTGGTCTGTCTGGGCGTTTCTGCCTACGATAAGCCGGAAACCTTTGTCGGCACCAAAAAGTCCGAACCGCTGAAAATGTCCGACATTGTCGAGGTTCTCAAGCACAACAAACCCTTGCAGTGCTACATTGCCTCCAACGCTTCTGACAAGCTGGCACAGCAGGTGGCCAGCCAAGCCATCATCAACACGCTGTTCAACGGTATTTTGATCGGCAATATGGGTCTGGCCACCATTCTGACCGTCATCAGCATGGTTCCCTCCATCTTCTTTGCGGCGTTCGGTGCCAAGTATGTCGGCAAGCACGGCAGCAAAAACGGCATCGTCACTTGGACCTATGTCAGCATGACGATTACTGCCGCGCTGGTTCTGTTCTTTATCTTTGGCGACCCCACGCAAATCGGCGTTATGGGCAGCCCCTCCATGATTCTCTATGTGGTGCTGACCCTTTTGCAGAACGGTTCCAATATGTGCATCACCACCTCCAACACCTCGTATATGGCGGATGCCATTGACTTTGAGCTGGACCGCAGCGGGCGTTATGTTCCTGCTGTTGTCTCCGGCACCTACAGCCTAGTCGATAAGCTCATCACCTCCTTTGCCGCCGTCATCGCAACCGGCGCTGTTGCACTGCTGGGCTACACCACCACGATGCCTCAGCCCACCGACCCTTGCACAAGCGCGATTTTCTGGATGACGCTGAGCCTAAAGTTCGGTCTGCCCCTCATCGGCTGGGTCATTACGCTGGTTGCCATGCGCGAATGCCCGCTGACCAAGGAGGAAATGGTCAACGTCCAAAAGCGCATTGCCGAGAAAAAGGCTGCTGCGCAGTCTGAGTTCTATAAAAAACAGCTTCAGTAAGCCCATTAACCAAAGCCGAAAGGGTTTGCAGCCTTTTCGGTTCTTTGAAGTTAAAACCACCCATAAGGAGTCATTCTATGAGCAAAGCAATTCTGTTGAACACCGGTTGGACTTTTACCAAGGAAGGTCATGACGAACCGGTCACCCTTCCCCACACTTGGAACGCTGTAGACGGTCAGGACGGCGGCAATGACTACT
>ERZ780106.634-NODE-634-length-13226-cov-5.247438_pt1 | contig 13226 bp, 9 predicted proteins | sample MGYA00511572_ERZ780106 | MGnify/ENA primary metagenome ERZ780106 (study PRJEB29588, sample SAMEA2161876) | human gut metagenome | biome: human gut; feature: human-associated habitat; material: faeces | place: Denmark | collected 2008/2010 ...
ACCGATATCCGTGACGAGTCCGGCTACATCGAGGCTCTCGGAAAGGAGGCTGCGGCCAAGGCGATCAATGATGCCAAGAAGAGTGTCGCCGAGCAGAACCGTTTCGGTGAAATCGGTAAGGCCGAGGCAGATAGGGACAAGGATATCCGCATTGCGGAAACCGTCCGCGATACCAGAATTTCCACTGCGGATGCCAATGCCAAGGCGGTCGAGGGTGAGAACAATTCCAAGATAGCGATTGCCAATTCCGATGCCATCAGGCGTGAAAAGGAGGCAGAGGCTGCAAGAATTGCGATCGCTGCCGAGAAGGTCCAGGCTGCGAAGGCGATGGAGGAGGCATATAAGGCTGAACAGAATGCCGAACTTGCGCGTGCTGCCAGGGAACAGGCCACCCAGCAGGCAAACATTGTCGTACCTGCACAGATTGAAAAGGAGAAGGCCATCATTGACGCTGAGGCTGAGGCTGAGAAATTGCGCAGGACGGCTCAGGGTGAGGCAGATGCGATTTATGCGAAGATGGCTGCCCAGGCGAAGGGTATCGAGGAGATTCTTACCAAGCAGGCTGAGGGTTTCCAGAGGCTTGTCTGTGCTGCCGAGGGTGATGCGCAGAAGGCTGTGCTCATGCTTATCGCGGACAAGCTTCCTGAACTTGTCAAGACTCAGGTCGAGGCTGTCAAAGGCATCAAGATCGACAAGGTTACCGTATGGGACGGCAACGGCAAGGGTGACGGAAAGACGTCCACTGCCAATTTCATTTCCGGTATGATGCAGTCTGTTCCGCCGCTTGACGAGCTGTTCAAGATGGCAGGCATGAATCTTCCAAGTTATCTCAAGGGCGCGGAGGAACAGCCGGCCAAGACAGAAGGGGAGGCTACTGAATAACAATTATGCCGATTACAGTCAACATAGATGTAATGCTGGCCCGCAGAAAGATGTCGAGCGGAGAACTGGCTGAAAAAGTCGGTATCTCCGCCACGAATCTTTCCATTCTGAAAACAGGCAAGGCGAAGGCAGTGCGCTTTTCCACCCTGGAAGCCCTCTGCCGTGCCCTCGACTGCCAACCCGGCGACATCCTGGAATATGTTCCGGAAGATAGTTTTTAACATTTCGTCCATAAAAACGCCCCTATTTCCGAACAAGTTGGCAGCTTGGTTTTTGACTAAATAGCAATGTATCAATGAGTTGTACTAACGAGCCCATGCCAAGTCTCATGAAAAAATATGGGAGTTGGCATGGTAATCTGTTTTGATTAATGCTTCTAATGGTATGATAATCAGTGCATAACATGGACAATGAGAACCATTGACTCCTGCCAACTTGTTCAGTTTACCCTACAGACTTTCAAGGAGAATTTCCTTGATGTCCTGTTCGGTGAGAGGGGCATAGGCTTTGTCGAGGCCCTCGTTGACGGCGATGTGGTGAGCCATTTCGTCGATCCTGCTTTCATCGATGCCGACATCGCGGAGGTGCATCGGGATGTTGATGCTCTCGAAGAATTCGTATGTGGCGTCGATGGCCTTTCCGGCGATCTCCTGCTTCGGAAGAGTCGGGTCGATGCCGAAGACATTGATGCCGTATTTGACGAAACGGTCCATGGTCCTTTCACTGAGGATATGGCGCATCCAGCGCGGGGTGATGATGGCAAGTCCCTCGCCGTGGGTTATGTCGTAATAGGCGCTGAGGGCATGTTCGATGCCATGACACGGCCAGCCGGAGTAGCTGTTGCCGAGCGCCAGGATTCCATTGCATCCGTAGGTGCAGGCAAGCATCATTTCAGCTCTTGCGGTATAGTCCTCAGGATTTTCGAGACACTTGCGTCCGTTTGTCATCAGGCTGCGCAGCATTGACTCGCAAAAGCCGTCATTGAGCAGCGTCGAATCTTCCACGAAGTACTGTTCAATGGTGTGGTTCATCGCATCGGCAATACCGGCAGCGGTCTGTTTCTTCGATACTGTAAATGTATAGACCGGGTCCAGAATGGAAACCACCGGAAACAGCAACGGGTCGATATAACCTATCTTGTCATTGGTCTCGGTACGGGAAATCACGCCTCCGCAATCATATTCGGAGCCTGTAGCGGCAAGAGTGAGGATATCTACGATAGGCAATGCCGCCTTGGCTTTTACCTTATAGGAAATCAGATCCCATGGATCACCGTCGTACTTTGCGCCTGCGGCAATGGCCTTGGAACAATCAAGTACGCTGCCACCGCCTACGGACAAGATTACGTCCACATTATGTTCCTTGCAGAGCCTGACTCCGTCGAGAACGCTCGGGTCGTACTTCGGATTAGGCTGGATGCCAGGGAGTTCCACGATGTCATAACCCTTCAGCATCTCCAGCACCTTCTGGTACAGACCGATTTTCTTGATGCTTCCTCCACCGTATGTGAGAAGAATCTTCTTTCCGAACTGAGTCATCACCTCCGGCAACTTCGCAATCGCATCCCTACCGAAAATAAGACGGGTAGGTGTCATATAATCAAAATTCTGCATAGTTCTTTATGATTTGGTTACACAAAGAAAACAAACAATAATGAATCTGTCAAGACGGAAACACGGAAAAATTCTTAACTTTGCGGAATGGAAAAATTGGTAATTATCGACTCCTGCATGAGAGCGGAGTCCAGGACTAGAAGAATTCTCAACGCTGCGAAAGAGGTACTTTCGACGCGCTATGATATTGAAATCATTGATGTTAACGCTGCGGGGCTGTTGCCGTTGACGCCCGAAGGATTGGCGGAGAGGACATCGGGCATTGTACCTGAACCGACATTGAAATTGGCGAAGACCATTGCCGCTGCCGACAGGCTGGTGGTCGCCGCTCCTTTCTGGGACATGAGCTTTCCGGCAGCATTGAAGGCGTTTTTCGAGAACATGTCGCTTTACGGCGTCACTTTCGAGGACAACGGACAGACCTGCGTAGGACTCTGCAAGTGCAAGAAAGTCATGTATATAACTACGCGAGGCATGGATATCGAGACCGGAAGCCAGAGGGAACAGGGCAGCTCCTATCTCATGGCATTGTCATCGTTGTGGGGACTTGGCGAAGTGACGACTGTCGCTGCCAAGAATCTCGATTACCTGTCTCCGGAAAAGGTTGAGGCCAAGATCGAGGAAACATCTTCTTTGGCCAAAGCATTGTCCCTGACCTTCTGACGGACCTGATTACGACGAAATGAAGAGAAGTGTCATACTTGCCGCTATCGTGAGCGTGATGTGCGTAATTCCTTTGCGTGCAGGAGATTATGGTGCTGTGAAGGATGAACAGGCGTTCCGTAGGGAACTGATGGTGAAGACATCGGCCGTCACATCCATACAGGCGTCATTCGTGCAGGAAAAGTTTCTGAGCGTGTTCAGCTCCACGGTCAAGTCCGAGGGGAAATTCTATTGGGAGAAAGAAGACAAGATTTGTCTGGATTACAGGACTCCGGCGAAATATCGCATCACCATTGCCGGCGACAAGATAAAGACCGTCACCAATGGGAAGGCTACGGTGCTCAGTGCCAAGGGAAACCCTATGATGGACCAGATGAGTGCACTCATAACTTCTTGCATGACAGGGAATTTGAATGCCATGGGCGCCGGATTCAAGACATTGGTCCAGGAATCGGCAGCTGATTACAGAATTACGATAACACCTCAGAACCAGTCCGTCAGAAATTACATTGCACGGATGGAGATTTATCTGGACAAGAAAGATTTGTCTGTGAACCGGCTCGTGATGTATGAGAACGGCACGGACTATACCGGATACGTTTTTACAGACAAGAAATTCAATGAAACGATACCTGCTTCTGTTTTTGACGTGCGTTAGTATCTCATTGTCAATGACTTCCTGCATGCCGCGCCTGCTGGTTTCCGAAATGGGACAGCCGGACGGCAGCGATGACGGAATATCATTGACGGAAAGCTCGCATGCTCAAGACGAATGCCGTTACGACTTTTCATTGAAATTGGGGCGCAAGGAATTGTCCGGGATTATGGTCGCGCGCACCATCTCTCCGGGAACCGTGAGGGTGGTCGGTGCTACATATTTCGGGATGACACTCTTCGATATGACATTGACAAAGGATTCATATACAATGAATTCGGTCGCCGAGCCTCTGTCCGGGAAGGCGTTCGCCTCATTTCTCGCTATGAAACTCCGTAAAACAATGAATTTATGACCGGAGGACCTACAGACAAGATGACTGCTTTCGAGTGCAAGGAGCGTCTCCGCAACCTGCGCTGCTGCGTCGTCATGCCTACTTACAACAATGCCGGTACACTGCGGGATGTAATCAGCGAAGTCCTCGGATATTGTGCGGACGTGATTGTCGTCAATGATGGCAGCACGGATGCTACTGCACAGATTATCAATTCGTTCGATACTCGCATCCGGTCGCTCTCCATGGAGTCCAACCATGGGAAGGGGATTGCGCTTCAATGCGGTATGGCATATGCCGTGAGACTCGGTTACAAATATGCCATAACCATCGATTCTGACGGGCAGCATTATCCTTCGGATCTGCCGATTTTTGCGGAAGCCATTGAAAATGAATATGGTACACTTCTGGTAGGAGCGCGCAATCTCCGGGCGGAAGGAATGCCCGGAAAGAATACGTTTGCAAACCGGTTCTCGAATTTCTGGTTCCGTCTGGAAACAGGAATCCGTCTGGAAGATACGCAGTCGGGCTACAGGGCTTATCCGCTGGAAACCATACCTTTCTCATCGCATTTCCTTACGGGGGGCTACGAATTCGAGCTGGAAATGATAGTTTTCTCTGCATGGAAAGGAATCCCTGTAAAAAACATACCTGTAAGAGTCTATTATCCGCCTGAAGGAGAACGGGTTTCACATTTCCGGCCGTTGAGGGATTTTACCAGAATCAGCATATTGAACACGATGCTTGTCCTGTATTGCCTTCTGTGGCGCTGGCCGGTGAACTTCTGCAAGAAACTCACATGGACGAACATCAAGTCGTTCATTGACAGGAATATACTTCATTCGCCGGAGAGCAATGCCCGCATTGCGGCAGCAATCTTTTTGGGTGTTTTGATGGGTGTCATGCCTGTTTGGGGCTATCAGATGGTATGTGCGTTCGCATTGGCCCATCTGCTGAAACTGAACAAGGTCATCACGCTGGTGGCGGCTAACATCAGTCTTCCGCCATTGATACCGTTCATAATTTTCGGAGGGTATTGGACCGGATGCAAGATACTCGGGCAGCCCGTAATCATCTCGCTGAATCAGATAAGTGTCTCATCCTTAGGCGGTATCCTGCTGCAATACCTTGTGGGGAGCATTGTCTTCGGCATCGCTCTGGCGGCATTGTGCTGGGCGGTTTCGCTGCTGTTGCTGAAGATGTTCCGCCATCCAAAATCAGATAATAATGCATAGAATCTTCATACGTCTATATCTTTGGTTCCGCAGTCACAGGACTGCCTTCTGGGGAACGCTGTTCTCCAGCATTGTCATACTGGTCCTGATGGCCTCGCGGATTGATATTGAAGAAAACATAACGTCATTTTTCCCGTCGTCGAAGAATACTGCCAACATGGCGGACGTATTCTCGCACTTAAAAGTCAGCGACAAGATAATTGTGATGTTCAATGCCGCCGATTCATCATCTTCCGAAGCGGCTCTTGACAGCATGTACCAGGCGTCCGACCGTTTGGGCGAACTTCTGGAAGACAAGGACGGAAGCATTGACAAATACATCGGGCAGATCGGTCAGGCGGATGCCTCGGAAATGATCGGCTTCATCATGGATCATCTGCCGGTCTTTATGGAAGACGCAGATTATCAGAGGCTTGCAGAACTGGAATCGCCGTCTGCCGTGGATTCCGCGATAATGACCGACTATGTGAATCTGATTTCCCCGGCCGGCTTCGCAATGAAGGACTACATCATGTCGGACCCGCTGATGATGGGCGGAAGCGTGCTGGCAAGGACAGCGCAGCTCAATCCGGCTACCGATTACGTCATCCGGGGCGGCCATGTCTTCACTCCGGGAGGCAGGACAATGCTGGCGTTTATAGAACCGGCATTCGCTTCCGGCGAAACAGGACGCAATGACAGGCTTATCAGCGTGATTGACAATGCTTTGGATACATTGACGAGAGAGTTTCCTACCATTGATGTCCACTATTTCGGCGGGCCGGCGATGAGCGTCTACAATGCAAGGCAAATAAAGCGTGACACATACTCCACATCCATTGTCGCGCTGGTCATAATCATATTGTTTATCCTTGCGGTTTTCAAGCGTAGACGGTCTATCTTCCTGATACTCTGTCCGGTACTGTATGGAGCGGTGTTCGCATTGGCATTTGCCTGGCTTATCCGCGGAAGCATCTCCGGAATCGCGGTCGGTGCAGGAGCTGCGATTATGGGTATTGCACTGAGTTATTCCATCCACCTGCTTGCACACCAGAATTATGTCCATACGGTCCCGCAACTGCTTGAGGAACTGTGCAATCCGCTTGTAATCGGCAGCGTGACCACGGTCGGCGCCTTCGCGGGATTGCTCTTCACTTCATCCAGACTGCTGCAGGATTTCGGTCTCTTCGCTGCGCTGACATTGGTCGGGACAATGATTTTCTGTCTGGTATTCCTTCCGCAATTCCTTCTTATAGGTCAGGCAGATCTGCGTGAAGGCAAGGTGCTCCGCTGCATTGAAAAAGTCAGTTCATATCCTTTCGACAAGAACAAGTGGCTGAAGATGTCGCTGCTGATTCTCACAATGGTATGCGTCTATATGTCAACGAAGGTGGGATTCGAGAGTGACATGATGGGGCTGACATATTGGGAGCCGAAGCTTAAAGAAGCCGAGCGGATTCTGACTGCAGAGACGGCTGACACCACCAAGACGGTGATGTTCGTGAGTGTCGGAAAGTCAGCAGAGGACGCGTACAAGGCATATGGAAAGACATTGTCCCGGCTGGATTCCCTTAAAGATGAGGGACTTGTACTCGGATATGCTGACGGCGGTCCGTTTATCTGCGGTCCGGAAGAACAGCAGGCCAGGATTGAGAAGTGGAATGCATGGTGGACGCCTGAACGCATTGCCGGCCTGACTGCCGAGGTACATCGGGCGGCAACGGCATATGGTTTCAAGGAAGATGCTTTCGATGCTGCATTGGAAAGGCTGCGGAGAAAATATGAACCTCTGGACTATTTTGCGGACAATGCTGTTCCTGAAGCTTTTACGAGTTGGGTGGGCGCTTCTGACGAACTTAAGATGTTCATTACCCAAGTCAAGATGGACAAGGATGAAATTGATGATGTTTATGCGAAATTTGCCGATGACCACGATGTCGTGATTTTCGACCAGGGCTATTTCGCGGGCAAGGCGGCGGAAGGAATTAACAATGACTTCTATCTCATTCTCTTCATTTCTTCATTCCTGATTTTCTTCGTCCTGTGGCTTTCATACGGCAGGCTGGAACTGGCATTGCTCAGCTTCCTCCCTATGGCAATCAGTTGGCTGATAATCACCGGAATAATGGGGATGCTCGGGGTACAGTTCAATATCGTGAACATTATCCTTTCTACCTTTATTTTCGGTATGGGAGACGACTTCAGCATCTTCATCATGGAAGGTCTGCTGTATAAATACAAGACAGGCAAAAAGCTGCTGGACCCGCATAAGACAGCGATTTTCTTCTCGGCATTTACAATGATCGTGGGCATCGGCGCCCTCGTTTTCGCGCGTCATCCTGCCCTGCATTCCATCGCGGTCATCACCATTCTCGGCATGCTCGCCGTCGTTCTCGTCGCCTATACCGCCGAGCCGGTGATTTTCAATGCTTTCGTTACTAAGCCGACCTCGGAAGGCCGTCCGCCGTTTACACTTTGGTCAATTCTGAGAGATATCGTTTTCTATATTCCGCCGGTGTTGGGAAGTGCTTTGATATTGCTTGTCGGCTTCATTACCATGATGTTGCCTATACGGAAGTCTACACGGCAGGCAGCTGTCGCGTGGATGCTTCACAGAGCATGCCGGTGGCTGATAGGCTACGCTGCATTTATCCATCCTAAACGGATTGGTCCTGACGGAACTCTTATCCGTGATTGGCGGGGAGAGGCCGGCGTCATTGTCGCCAACCATCAGTCATCACTTGACATCATAATGATTCTGGCGACTTTTCCTAAAGTGAAATTCATGGTGGCGGACTGGGTCCTGAAATCTCCGCTTTTCGGAGTAATCTCCAGATTCCTGGGCTATTATGGCAGGTCGGAAGGCTATGAGAAGTCACTTGAACGTCTGAAGAAAGATGTAGAGGAAGGATGGAGCCTGGCAATATTCCCGGAGGGGACACGTTCGCTGGACGGACGTATCAGGAGATTCCATAAGGGGGCATTCTATCTTGCCTCCAATTCCGGTGTCCCGGTCATTCCGGTGGTCTTCTACGGCAACTGGCGCATTGCTCCCAAGAATCATGGATTCAATATGTTTGAAGGCCTCTCGGTGACTCATGTGATGTCTCCTGTGATTTCGGAAGGTATTGAATATCATGAACTTGCTTCACGTGTGACATCGATTGTGAAAACGGAATGCGCTGCATTGTGCCGTGAATATGACAGCCCGGTCAATCCTTATTTCCGCAAGGCTCTTGTCTCTTCCTATATATATAAAGGTCCGGTCACTGAATGGTATGTGAAGGTGAAGACCCGGATGGAGCGGGATTATTCATTCTTCCATGAGGTCCTGCCACGTGAAGGCGTGATTACGGATTTGGGATGCGGAATGGGACAGGCGGATTTTATGTTGTCGATGTATTGTCCTGAACGTCAAATCATTGGAATAGATTATGATGCGGAGAAGATTGCGATTGCGCAGAACAGCTGGTTGCTGAAGACTCTTCCGAACCTGACGTTCCGGTGCGGCGATGCTTCATCTTGTGAACTTCTGGAGAGCGATGCTTTCGTCTTGAGCGACATGCTGCACTATATGGATGAAGATGTGCAGGCGTCATTGATACGCAGATGTGCTGAAAAACTGAAACCGGGCGGCATTGTACTGGTGCGTGATTCTGATTCGGAGAATGCTGAGGGCCAGAAGGTTACGGCTTTGAGCGAAGTCTTCTCCACCAAGATTATGGCATTCAACAGGACGGCGGGCGAGCTGCATTTCATCTCCCGTTCGGGAATGGCGGCCGTCGCTTCTTCCGCCGGGCTCGAAATGACGGTTCGTGCCAATGATGATGTAACATCCAATACTTTCTATATATTGAGGAAAAAATGATGTCACGGGTATTGAAAATTGTCTTGAAAGTCCTGGGTTGGGCGGTCGCCGGCATTCTGGCGGTTGCGCTGGGACTTGTGGCGGTCTGCGTGTGGCTCCATGCGACGGCGGATTTGAATGAGCCGGATTTCGTGCCATCTGAAAAATGTGCTGTCAAGCTGTCGGACAGTTTGCGGGTATATGGGGGCAATACATTGAGGCTCAATGCTGACGGCCTATGGGTGATGAGCGTGGCCGGGTCTGCGTTCGAGCGTGGCGAGGCTATCGGCAAATTGGCCGAGGACCTGCTTTACATGCAGGAAAAGGCGTTTGCGGACAAGCTTTTCGAGATGGTGCCGAGTCGGCGCTACCGTGATTTTCTTCATTATTTCATCACGATTTTCAATAGACGTCTGGGACGGAGCGTGCCGCTGGAATACCGGCAGGAAATCAAGGCGATGTCCACGTCGTGCACGCATGAGCTGGATGATTTCGGGAATCCTTACGAGAGGCAGATGCAGTATCATTCTGCACATGATATCGGACATGTGATGCAGGACTATATGCTGGTCGGCTGTACTTCTTTCGCTGCATGGGGCAGAGAGTCCGCAGATTCGTCATTGATCATTGCTAGAAATTTCGATTTCTACATGGGGGAGGAATTCGCCCGTAACAAGCTGGTACTCTTCGAGAAACCTGATACGGGCCATGCCTTCGTGTCTGTCACGTGGCCGGGTATGCTGGGTGTGCTTTCCGGCATGAACACGGCGGGCCTGACGGTTACCATCAATGCTGCCAAATTGGAGACGCCGTCAATGTCGGCTACGCCTATCTCATTGCTGACCAAGAAGATATTGCAATATGCGTCGAACCTGGAGGAGGCTTGGAAAATTGCAGGGGAGTACAATACTTTCGTCTCCGAGTCCATCTTGGTGGGTTCCGTCAATGACGGGCGCGCCGCGATTATCGAGAAGACGCCTTCGGCAATGTCGATGTACGATCCGGCGGGCCGGGACTCGTCTGTGGCTCACTTAGTTTGCACGAACCATTACCAGTCGGAATTGTTCCGCGACAATCCTGTCAATGTGGAGAATATCCGTACTTCGGACAGCATGCAGCGCTTCCGTCGCGTCGAGGAACTGCTGGATTCGACGGACAAGGTCAATCCTGTCAATGCCGCTGCGATATTGCGTGATAAGAAGGGCTTGGGAGGAGATCCGTTGGGGTATTGTAATGAGCTGGCAATCAATCAGCTTCTGGCTATGCATTCGGTGATTTTCCGTCCTGCCGAAAGAAAAATATGGGTGTCGACTTCGCCTTGGCAATGCGGGCGTTTCGTCTGCTATGATTTGGATGATGTTTTCGCTTCCGAATCTGCTCCGGTTGATTCGGTGGTAGTCCCTATGGAAATATGTTCCGAGGCCATTCCGGAAGATGCCTTCGTGTATTCATCTGATTTTTCCAATGTTTTGGAATTCAAGAGATTGCTTCCTGTAATGCAGAAGGCTGCCCGTTCGGGACGACATGTTCCAGAGGATTCGCTCCGTCATTTCGTTTCGCTGGATTCTCTATATTTCAATGCGTATAACGTGGCAGGTGACTGCTATTTGTCATCCGGTCGCCCCGCCCAAGCCGCCGCCTCATATCGCCACGCCCTCACTCTCCCTATGAAACCATCTGAATATCAACATATAGAAACGAAACTCGGGAAAATACGCTAAATTATATTATATTTGCTGGGTTTTACCAAGTTATTTTTATGGAAAAACATCCGGAAATACAGTTTCTTCCTAAGGAGGAAATAAAGAAATATCAGGAGGGGCGGTTGAAGGAGACTTTGGCATATTTGTCTGCCAAGTCGCCTTTCTATCAGCGTCTCTTCGTGGAAAACGACATTGATATAAATGAAATACGGACGCTGGAAGACCTGAAGCGGATACCGGTTACTACGAAGCGCGACCTGCAGCTTCATGGTGCCGAATTCTGCTGCGTGAGCCCATCTGAAATCATTGACTATTCCACGACATCGGGCACGCTCGGCGACCCGGTGACCTTTACCGAAACCGAAGGCGATCTCCAGCATCTGGCTTATAATGAGCAGCTTTCATTTCAGACAGCCGGCTGCACCCGGGACGACATCATGCAGGAAATGGTGACGATCGACCGCCGTTTCATGGCAGGACTCGCATACTTCATGGGGGCGCGCGAACTTGGAATGGGCGTGGTGCGTGTCGGCAACGGAATCCCTGAACTTCAATGGGATACGATTAACCGCATTCATCCGACCGTGGGCATGGCAGTGCCGTCTTTTCTCGTGAAACTCATCTCGTTTGCGGAGGAACATGGCATCGATTACCGGAACTGCTCCATGAAGAAATGCGTCTGCATCGGCGAAGCCTTGCGTGACCCTAAGACATTCGAACTGAACACATTGGGGCAGATTATCCATGAGAAATGGCCTGAACTCCAGCTCTATTCCACATACGCTTCCACCGAGATGCAACACTCGTTCACGGACTGTGAATACTTCAACGGCGGGCATCTTCAGCCGGAACTCATGATAGTGGAATTCCTGGATGATGACAATAATCCTGTCGGGCCGGACGAACCGGGAGAAGTCACGATAACCACGCTGGGCGTGACAGGAATGCCGCTGCTCCGTTTCAAGACCGGCGATATGGTCTACCATTATGACGAACCATGCCGCTGCGGCCGCAATACGGTGCGCGTAAGTTCGGTGGTCGGCAGGAAAAAGCAGATGATAAAGTTCAAGGGAACGACGCTCTATCCGCCGGCATTGTTCGACATCCTCGACAATATCCCGGATGTGAAGAATTATGTAGTAGAGGTTTATACCAATGAACTCGGCACGGATGACGTAATCGTGCGTGTGGGGACATTGACCCCTTCCGACAGATTCGAGAAGGAAATCAAGGATATCTTCCGCGCGAAAGTCCGTGTGGCTCCGGGCGTGAAATTTGAGACGCCGGAAGAGGTGGCGAAGATAATGTTCCCGCCGATGAGCCGCAAGCCGGTGAAATTCATTGACAAGAGAGGTTGAACAATACATGAACATATAAATTATTGCTATGAAACGCTTTTTTATGACATTGGCCTTGATGGCCGGAATCGCTTGTAGCTCCATTAATGCACAGGAAACCAAACAGTTGAGTGACTACACTTCCGTAAAATTCTACGGAATCGACTTCGCATTGGCGAAAGTTGTCGGTGCCGAGGAAACAGCGGGGGACTTCATCTCCGCATTCAGGGAAATTGACAAACTGATGCTTGCTGAAGAGGACAAATATGTGACACCATTGGCCAAAAGGCTGAAAATGGCGATAAAGGTGGTAGACATTGACCCTACTCTCAAGAGAATCGCCGACATTGACGAAAACGAACTCATCGTCAATCACACGACGGAGCCTTTCACGGAGCAGGACATTGAATTTGAACTTCAGGAAATTGAATATCCCGAGGGCGACGGGCTCGGTCTGGTCGTCATTGCCGGGGAATTGAACAAAGGCACGAAGATGGGTACCTATTATTATGTGTTCTTCGATTGCGCGACCGGCGACATCGTTTCCTGCATGCCTTTCAAGGGACAGGCGAGCGGCTTCGGACTCAGGAATTACTGGGCCAACTCTTTCTACCGCACCATCGCCGAAATCAACCCTACGAAATTCTACAATTCCAAGAAGAAAATCAAGGAAGGCGTGACTGAGGGATTCCAGGCAGTGAAAGAGAAGGTGACCGGCAAGGAAAGTAAGTGATTTTTAGCTGCATCCGCTTGTAAATCAGAATAATTTGACTAAATTTGCGCCGCCTTTTGTGGGGATTGGGCGAAATCCCGTCCTTGCAGGGTACAAAAAATAATGTTAAACCACTAGTTTTATTCGTAATTATTATGGAAGAAAACAAAGTTGCAGTCGAGACTCCAGAGGTTGAGGCTGTAAAAGAAACCAAGAAAGCTCCGCTGAACGCTTCAGTTGCTCCGGAGAACTTCGACTGGGAAGCT
>ERZ780106.636-NODE-636-length-13137-cov-3.650589_pt1 | contig 13137 bp, 16 predicted proteins | sample MGYA00511572_ERZ780106 | MGnify/ENA primary metagenome ERZ780106 (study PRJEB29588, sample SAMEA2161876) | human gut metagenome | biome: human gut; feature: human-associated habitat; material: faeces | place: Denmark | collected 2008/2010 ...
TGGAACTTGGTGATGTCGAGGGCGCAATGAGCAGCCTTTCAATAGCGGTAAGCGGTATTCTCACTGTTGTAGGTGCAAGCATTTTTGCGCATTTTATGTAGATTGGAGCGGAAATGGCAGAGTATGATGTTGCAATTGAATATATATTCGGATTGATGAAGGACGGTACGCTCAAAGTCGGAGATAAACTTCCAACGGAGAGAGCGATAGCGGCAGAACTGGGGATAGGCCGTAATAAAGCAAGAGAGGCCTTGAGCATACTTAGCGGTATGGGAATGATCGAGAGCAGACAGGGCTCAGGTAACTTCGTGTCAGGCAATGCCTCAGGTGCTATCAAGAATATGATCATCATGATGATGGCACTTAATACGATATCCAGGCAGGAAGTATGCAAATTCCGCCGGGATATGGAAAAAGCAGTATGCAGCAGCCTTATATCCGATCCTCCTTCTGAAGAGATAAAAAACAGAATCAAAGATACACTTCGTGCTATGGACGGTCTTTCTGGTGAAGAGCTCGCAAAGGCGGACCATGATTTCCACAATGCACTGGTAAAGGCGACCGGGAATAAATTATGGGAGGTCATGATGGATGCCGTGGCTGATCTTTACAGCGAATGGATCGATTATGTGATCCAGAAAATAGATGTTAAGAATCGCGCAAAACTTATGCAAAGCCATAAGGATATTTTTAACAATATCATAGAGGATAAGCCTCGTAAGGCAATGCAGGCAATTGAGAAACATTATGAACTCATAGAAGAACTTCTTAAATAGAAAATAATAATGCCCTGGAAATTTATAATATGTAATTGGAGATAGAATGTGGAAAAAATTTTGTTAATTAATGTAAATGATACGGACATTAAAAAAGTAAGCGATGTTTTTGTTAGATTGAGAATAAGAACTGATATAGTTAAACCTGAATTTTATGGATGCACACTGGGGGAACTTGCGTCGGGAAACGCATCAGCGAAGCCGGCCGGAGCGTCATTTGGAGAGAGTATTGTCGTTATGTGCGGACTCAGGGATAAAAGACTGGATAAGGCACTGTTTGAATTGAGGCACAGCGGCGCTAATGTGGATTACAAAGCGGTGCTTACACCGACCAATGCGGACTGGGGACTTGAGAGGCTGGTCAGGGAACTTAGAAGGGAAAAGCTTATGATGCGTTGACGGCGCCAAACCAGCCGGGTTAGCCGGAGAGCTTCCCGACGTGGCGCTATGTGCTGCTGGAAGAATAAATCTGCGATATATGATACGATACATTCACACTTTTTAGGATAAAATCAGTAATCTGGTGATAATATCTTGCTATATGTGATACTATAATGTGATAATATATAAAATCAAGTATGCTAAAAGATATGTTGAATCTAATATATTACAATATAAAACATGCCAAATTGACACCAAATGCCAAAAAAATCGCAAAAAAGTGTGAATTAGTGAATTTTAAATTTAAAATAGTATCAATCAAGATAATGAAAAAACCTCAAGTACATTACACTGGGACTGAAACTATTAAATATGATACAGACACCCCGAAACCGGTGCATCAAGTGGCGCCAAACCAGCTCGATTCCGCGTACGCTGCATCTCGCTGTCGGCTGTCGCCGACTAATCAGCCAATAATAAATGCTCCGGAAAATAAACTTTCCGGAGCATTATTATCGTCTGATTGATTTGGCTTGTAGCTTATCCAAAGTATCTCTTTAACAGACCTTCGAAAGCTTTTCCGTGGCGAGCTTCGTCTCTTGCCATTTCGTGAACTGTGTCATGGATTGCGTCGAGATTAGCTGCTTTGGCACGTTTTGCAAGGTCTGTCTTGCCTGCTGTTGCGCCGTGCTCAGCTTCAACTCTGAGTTCGAGGTTCTTCTTTGTGCTGTCTGTTACAACTTCTCCGAGAAGTTCTGCAAACTTAGCTGCGTGTTCAGCCTCTTCAAAAGCTGCTTTCTCATAGTACATTCCGATTTCCGGATATCCTTCTCTGTGGGCAACTCTTGCCATTGCAAGGTACATACCTACTTCTGAGCACTCTCCGTTAAAGTTAGCGCGGAGGTCTGCCATAATATCCTCTGAAACGCCCTGTGCAACACCAACAACATGTTCTGCCGCCCATGTTCTGTTGTCATCCTGCTTGATGAACTTGTCTGCCCCTACACCACATACAGGGCACTTCTCAGGAGCTGCCTCTCCTTCATAAACATAACCGCATACGCTGCATACAAATTTTGCCATAATATAAAATCTCCTTTAAAATATTTATTTTATTGAGTTGTAAACAAAATAGTAATGATTACTGCTTAATAATAGCAATGATTACTGTTTTTGTCAATAACTTTTTTAAATTATTTATTTACAGTTTGCGCATTTTCCGTAAAAAAATGTAGCATGACCTGTAATTATGCCGTCAAACCCGGTGCCGGCTTTTTCAAGAATGTCATCCGGAACAGGGTAATCCAGGTCAATTACCGCTCCGCATGATTCACATATAAAATGATTGTGCGGCCTGACATTGCCATCAAAATGATCAAAACCGTCCTTTCCCGGAAGTTTAATTGCTTCGCCGAGGTCAACAAGAAGGGAAAGATTTCGGTAAACCGTTCCCAGACTGATGTTGGGGAAATGTTCTCTCAGGTTATTGTAAACCGTCTCGGCTGTGGGGTGATCCTTGCGCGACATAAGAAATTCACGCACGGCTTCACGCTGCCTGCTGTATTTCATAGCTGTTGATGCCATATTGTTCTCCTTGATATTAGTAATCATTATCAATATACATTCAATTGATTTATGTGTCAAGTGAGAGTATAATAATTTTTATGAAAAATATATGGAAAATTATAATGGCAGCGGCGGTATTCATATCAATATGCGGATGCAGCCGGGTAACTCCGTCTTCAACTAAATATATTGCGCAGGGATATGCACTTAATACATATGTGAAAGTCACGCTTTATGGCAGCGGAAGTGATGAAATCGCCGGCAGGGCAGTGGATATGTGCTCGGAATATGAGCGGATTTTTTCCCGCACGGACGAGGATTCCATGTTATACAGGCTTAATAATGCGGGAAGCCTTACGCGTAAAGAGGCAGCTGATGATAAAGGGTTTGATGAACTGACCGCACTTGTGCGCTCCGGCATTGAATACGGAAAGCTTACTGATGGAGCACTTGATATAACAATAGAACCTGTTTCTTCATTGTGGAAGTTCGGAACTGATGAAGCGGCATTGCCGGATGCCGGGCAGATAGCAGATGCATTGACCAAAGTGGATTATTCCAAAATCGAGGTTACTGACGATTTCATAGAACTTAACGGATGCAGGCTGGATCTGGGTGCTACCGCCAAGGGATATATTGCAGGGAAAATATGTGATTATCTTAAGAAAGAAGACGTAACAGGTGCGATAGTGGACCTGGGCGGCAATATATCATGTATCGGTACGAAGGCGGACGGCACAGGATTTACGGTAGGAATCAAGAAACCGTTTGATGAAGAAGGACAGATGTCGCTCGCGCTGGATCTGAGTGATATGAATATAGTTACATCCGGCGTGTATGAGCGGTATTTTTATGATAACGATATATTATATCATCATATATTGAACCCAGCGACCGGATATCCGTGTGAGAATGGTCTGCTCTCAGTGACCGTGATTTCTGCGGATGCCGCACAATGCGATGCGTTGTCAACAGGGTGTTTTGTCCTTGGAATGGATAAGGCAAAAGACCTCGTAGAAGGACTTGATGGCGTATATGCGGTTTTTATAGATGATAACTATGATGTGTATTACACAAAAGGGACAGAACGCTTTATAAAGGAGTAGTGAAATGGAAGATAATATTAAAGAACAGATACTGACATGTCTTGATATGGCGGATGAAATTGAACGAAGCGGCGTTATTAAAGACAGGATCAACACTGGTTTCAGGGAGAATCTGCGATATGAAATGCTCAAATTTCTGGCATATCTGTCCACGGCTGACGGGATTTTTACGCAGACAGAGGCTGATTTTGTGAAGGAAGCAACGGGATTTGACGCTACGGAAGGAATGTTGAAAGCGATAATAGGCAGCGAACATCTTATGGCAGCGGAATACCTTGAGAAGCCGTCTTTTGCCCTTAAATGCTGTGTGCTTGCCGATGCCGGAGAGCGTACGAAGGAACATAAAAGATGTGCGGTTACTTATATAAATACTTTCCGTAATATGGGTCAGTCATATATCGCATGCAATGATGTTACTTCCGATGAAGAGATAAGAAGGCTTACGGCATATGTCGGAATGATGGAAAAATTCGCCAGAGAATACGGACTTCTTGCACCGAAGGGAAGCATTAAGGAAACTGAAGTTAAGAAAAAAACCGTTGACGAAGCCCTTGAAGAATTAAACAGCCTTACGGGGCTGGATGCGGTCAAGCAGGACGTTAACAGCCTTGTAAACCTTATGCAGGTGCAGAAAATACGTGAGGAACGCGGGATGAAACAGCCGTCTGTTTCCAAACATCTTGTTTTTGCGGGTAATCCGGGAACCGGTAAAACAACGGTTGCAAGGCTTCTTGCCGGTATATATTATTCGCTGGGAGTCCTTTCAAAAGGGCATCTTGTTGAAGTAGACCGGTCAGGACTGGTAAGCGGATATATAGGCCAGACGGCGACTAAGGTTATGGATGCGGTTAACTCAGCGATGGGTGGTATCCTTTTTATAGATGAGGCATATACACTTACAGCCGGTAAGAAGGAGGGCGATTTCGGACAGGAAGCGGTGGACACGCTCCTCAAGGCAATGGAAGATAACAGGGATAATCTGGTGGTTATCGTTGCGGGGTATACGGATTTGATGGAAGAGTTTCTCGATTCCAATCCGGGACTGCGTTCCAGATTCAACAAATATATACTTTTTGAGGATTATACGCCGAAACAGCTGCTTGATATTACCAAAAGCATGGCTGCGAAGCAGGATTATGTGCTGTCGGAAGAGGCTAAGTTAAAGACACTTAATTATTTTGAAACAAGGTGTGCAAATAAGCCGGAGAATTTTGCAAATGCCAGGGAAGCGAGAAATTATCTTGAACATGCCATGGCAAAGCAGGCCGGCCGGATTGTTGCCATGAAAAAGGATAATAAAGATATCGATAAAGATACACTTATGACTATTGAGGCAGAGGATTTAGAGGCGTAAGACAGGGAATGCGTTTGGTTTGATTTTTTAGGCAATGTATGGTAATATTGTAGATAACCTAAATATTTGGAGGACTAATTTCAATGAAGAAAAGATTAATGGCAGCCGGACTTGTTGTACTTATGGCAGCGACAGCTTTTACCGGATGCAGTAAGGTTAAGAAAATCGACGATTCAACGGAGGCGACAACAGCTGAGGCTGAGACAATGGCACGTGTTGATGTTGACGTAGATATACCTGATTTCAGCAGCTATGTGACACTCGGTGATTATACCGGAATCGATATTGATGTGGACAGCGCCGAAGTTACAGACAAACAGTTAGAACAGGCTAAGCAGAATGTGATCAAGAACAAGACCACGCAGGAACATGTTACGGACCGCAAGGTACAGGATAAGGATAAGATTCATCTTCAATATACCGGATATCTGGATGACAAGGCATTTGATGGTGGAAGCACCGGTAAGGACGGAACCGATTATACTATCGGAGGTAATTATATTCCTACACTTAACGACCAGCTTATAGGGCTTGAGTGCGGCAAGGAGTATTCACTTAATTGTAAATTCCCGGACGATTACGGCAAAGAGGAATTAAACGGCAAAGATGTAGTATTTAAAGTTACGGTAGATTATATTTACGGTGATGATATTGTGCCGGAATGGAATGATGATTTTATCAATACGATAACAGAAGGCAAATATACTACAACGGCAGATTACGAAGCGTATATGAAGGAATCTCTTAAGTCAAGCAATGAAAGCAAGCAGAACGAATCATACCGCGCAGCATTGTGGGCAAAGATTATTGATAATACCAAGATAAGTGAATATCCTCAGGATAAGCATGATGAGGTATATAACCAGTTTTATGAATATATGGTAAACAGCTATAAGAGCATGGCATCAAAGTATTCTATGAAGTATGAAGACGTACTTAAGGCATATGGTATCACGGAAGATGATATTAAGAAAACTTGTGAAGAACAGGCGAAGTCACAGCTTGAATATTGTATGGTAGCATATGAGATAGCATCAAAGGAGGACATTGAACTTTCTGATGATGAGTATAACGAGATGGCTGAGAAATACGCCAAGTATGTGGGATACAGCTCAATTGCTGACATGCAGGAGGCAATGTCACAGCAGTACCTTTATGACAGTTTCCTCATAAGCAAGGTAAGTGATTATCTCAGTGATAAGAACAATATGGTAGTTAAGGATGCTACCGAGGCTACAACAGCAGCAGAATAACCTGAACAAGGGGGCGATGGGTTGGATACAATCAGAGAAGAATTAGAAATTTACAGAACAGTTGCATCCATGACAGGAGCGATTTTGTACAGATACGAAATCGCTTCTGACAGCATGAAATTTATTTTTAGTCGTGCCGAAGCGTTAAGATATGGCTCGACCATTAATAATTATGTTCAGATGTTGTACAGACAGAGAGATACCGGCACGGGGAGCGAAATCAATGTGGATGACCTTATACAGGAACTTAAGAACCCGGAGAAGGGATATTTTGAGTGTAAGGCGAGACTGAGTAATTTCGCTGGTTTTGCCAAGTGGTATGATGTAATAGGGAAGACAACATATGATGACAATAATGAGCCGCAATACATAATCGGCAGAATATCCGAGGTGGCTGATGCCGGGTACGGCGTACAGACCGATAATACGGACAATGAGGATTATGATAAGTTTACGGGACTTCTGGGTAAGGCCGGAATTATACGCAGACTTAATGAAATGTGTATGTCCGGAAATGGAGCGGAAGCGGCATTTGCGGAATTTAAGGTAGAAGGTATAGAGACATATATCAGTGGCGACAGCATGACAATCAGTATCGCAGAATGTTTCAAACGCATATTTCCTTATAATGCATATGTCGGTTGTGCATCGCAGAATGAATTTTATGTAATATATAATGGCGACAGGATTAATAATGAACTGGCTATTGCATTTGCGAGACTCAAATCCGAAATACAGGGAATCATAGGAACGGCGGCATATGCGCCGGAACTTGATTGCGGTGTATATATAGGAAGTTTCCCAAAAGGCCAGGAATTTGACATAATGGAAAAGGCACATATGTCATTGCTGAAGGCCAAATACCACCATCCGGGAACACTTGTTGTGTACTCCGATGAGATAGAAATGGAATTTGATGAATCTAAGAGAAAGCTGGAAGATGTTGAATTTGACCATAATCTAGTTGAGAGTGCATTAAGCATTATGTCCGGAAGCGGAGAAATAGGCGAAGCAATCAGCCTGATTTTTACCCAGATAGGCGAAAAATACGGTATCGACAGGATAGCGGTGCATGAACTTGATGCCAAGAATAAGAGTGTTAAAGTAACATACAGCTGGGTTTCACCGAAATGCCCGGATGTGGAATGCAGAATCCATAATGTTCATCTTGTCGGATATGATGACCTTGAGAAAATATATGAACAGCGCAAGATTATTATAGTTTCAGATACCAAGAACCTTGAGACTCATAAATTCTTTGCCAAGATACAGGCGACGGGACTTAAGTCATATGTGCAATGTGTTTTTACGGGAAAACACCATAGCAGCGGCTGCATAAGTTTTGAGTGTTTTGGCAGCAGACATAACTGGAACGATACTGAGATTAAGACATTTAAGCTTATTTCCCAGCTCGTGTCTTCATTTTTGCTCAATATAAGGGAATACGAGGAAATCCTTCTCGAACGTGACAGCAATGAAGGCCGGGATGCGCTTACGGGACTTTTGAAACAGGAAGTTTTTATTAAGGAAGCGGCCAAATATATCAAATGTTGTAAAGATGAGAAGCTTGCTGTGGTATATACCGGCATGAAGAATTTTATGTCAGTTAATTCAAGATTCGGATATGCCGCCGGCGATAATGTTCTGAAGGAATACACGAAGGTACTAAAGGAAGATGAACGTTTCATAATGGGATGCAGGGTTAATGCCGACAATGTAATAATACTTGCAAAAATATTTGACAGACGCGGCAACAGACTTTCGGCAGCACTTATCAACAGGTTAAATGACGTTTTCGCAGATGGATGCGAGCAGTTATGCCCGGGATTGGATGTATCGATAACGGCCGGAATGGCAATCATTGATGATGTGTCAGAACCGGTAGAACATTACATTGATAAGGCATTATCGGCAAGAGGCAGAGCTGTCAACGGAGGTCTTGACGGAGTTATCGCGGATTAACGGCTTGACGTACGCCACAGAATATAATATTATGATAGGGTTCCGTCAGGAAATGACGGAAAAGTGTTGCATCCCGAGTTATGCGGGAGCGATAACGGAAAGGAATAAAATGAATATCAACAAGAAAACTATCAGCATGGTTATAGTCGCTGCACTTGCGGCATTGCTCATTATCATGACAGTGACCCCAATCGGCTATATACCAATCGGACCACTTGCAATAACCGTTAACATGATACCGGTTGCAATCGGGGCAGTAATACTCGGACCTTCGGGAGGAGCAGCCTTGGGATTGGTGTTTGGCCTTACTGCATTTGCCAACGCAGCAAATGTGCTTGGAACACCAAGCATTGTAGGAACAACTCTCTTTAGCGTTAGTCCGTTCCTTACGGCTGTTGTATGTATCGTACCGAGAGTCCTTGAGGGAATCTTTGCGGGACTTATATGCAAGGCATTGAACCGCACACCGGTTCCGAAGGCTGCTAATTATGCCATTACCGGTTTTGCAACAGCATTTTTAAACACACTGTTATTTATGGGAACGCTGATTATCTGCTTTACACCGACCCTCAGAGCTAACAACTGGTGGGTAGAAGGCCAGAATGTATTCGCATTTGTTGGAGCTTTTGTAGGAATCAATGCTGTATTGGAATTTGCTTTTTCGACGGTAATTACTTCGGCAGTCGGATTCGGACTTTATAAGGCCGGACTTGTAATGGTTAATGCCAAGAAAAAGACTGCATAAGACAGATAAACTGTCTGAGGAGACGAAATGCTGCTTGCAATAGATATGGGAAATACCAACATAGTAATCAGCTGCATAGATGGCAGAAACATTGCTTTTGTTGAAAGAATAAGTACAGATATATCAAGAACGGAACTTGAATATGCCATAAGTTTTAAGATGGTATTCGAGCTTCACGGGATTGACCCGGATTCAATTGACGGAGCAATCCTTTCATCTGTCGTGCCGCCGCTTACGAATGTAATAAGCCATGCGGTCGAGAAAATTACCGGGAATAAGCCGATGATCGTCGGCCCCGGCATTAAAACAGGACTTAATATTCATATGGATGACCCGGGAAGCGTCGGATCTGATTTGATAGTGGGCGCAGTTGCGGCAATAGAACGTTACGGTGCGCCTGTTACCATAATAGATCTGGGCACAGCTACTACAATAGCGGTTATAGACCGCAAAGGAAGTTACGCCGGAGGAATCATTATCCCGGGAGTGCGGGCATCGCTTGAGGCATTGGCGTCATCCACGTCGCAGCTGCCTAAGATTGGCCTTGATATACCGAAACATGTCATCGGCAAGAATACCGTCGACAGCATGAAGAGCGGAATTGTTCTCGGAAATGCGGCTATGATAGACGGTATGATTGACAGAATACATGAAGAACTGGGATATGAGACGAATGTGGTCGCTGCAGGCGGAATAGCAAGATTGATAATTCCTGCGTGCAAACACAGAATTCTTATCGATGATGAACTGCTTCTGCACGGATTAGGCATAGTTTACCATAAGAATCATTGAGAAATGGGATAAAAATAGCTAATTGTGCCAAATATCCTTGACAAATCGGCATAAAACCATTATAAATAGTTTGTGGGTAATACGGACGGAGTATAATCGATATTATCGGATCTGTTTTACACGAATTATAATTTTGGTATTAGGAGGAATTAATACATGAACAAGACAGAATTAGTTGCAGCAATTGCAGAGAAAACAGAACTTTCTAAGAAAGATGCAGAGAAGGCTCTTAAGGCTTTCACGGATGTAGTAGCAGAGGAGTTAAAGAAAGGTGAGAAGATCCAGTTAGTTGGATTCGGTACTTTTGAAGTAGCTGAGAGACCTGCAAGAACAGGACGTAATCCAATGACAGGAAAGACTATCGAAATTGCAGCATCTAAGTCTCCTAAATTCAAAGCTGGTAAGGCATTAAAGGACAGCCTTAACTAATCAGAATATTAGAGATTATTAATGATGAACGCCTCAATATCTATTGGGGCGTTTTTGTGATTATATATTAAAGGAGTTTATGATGAGACTTGATAAATATCTTAAAGTATCCAGACTTATAAAGAGACGTACAGTTGCCAATGAGGCATGTGATGCCGGAAGAGTGCAGATTAACGGAAAGACTGCCAAAGCATCTGTCGACGTTAAAGTAGGTGATGTCATAGAGATTCAGTTCGGTACTAAGAATGTTAAAGTTGAAGTTACGGATATAGTTGAGACGACCAAGAAGGACGAAGCCAAAGACCTGTTCAGATACATTTAAGTCATAAGCACTGCGCCGCGCGCATATATTATACTAAATATGCCGAAAGGAATGACGCAGCTATGGATGATAAGAATCCTGCCGGAAACCACAGGGCAGCTTTTTCGGACAGAAGAAACGGATGTGTTACCGGAGTTAAAGATGTGATTTCATTTGACTTAAAGACAATTGTTCTTGAGACGGTCTGCGGAATGATGGTAATCAAAGGACATGACCTGCATGTGAACAGGCTTTCGGTCGATAAGGGCGAGCTTGATATATCGGGTACAATAGATGGGATTAATTATTCCGATGTGAATTCATATGCCAAGAAAAGCGAATCGTTATTATCCAGACTGTTTAAATAATTGGCGGAATTTATAGTTGAGGAATTATATGTTTTTCTGGTAATGATTGCAGTAGGCGCTGCCATGTCGGCAACTTATGATGTGCTGCGGATAATAAGGCGTGCGGTAAGACACAGTGTGGCCGTTACGTCATGCGAAGATGTCCTGTACTGGATTATATGGGCATTTTTGGCATACCGGATATTCCTGTTTATTAACGATGGCTGTTTCCGGGTCTATATGATTGCCGGCATACTGATTGGTGCGCTGGCTTATTATATGATTGCCGGCCGCTTTATTGTTCCTTTCATGGGCGGAATAATAAGGAAAATTAAGGAAATTGTCATAAAAGTATTGAAAAACATAATAGAATCGTATAAAATTAGACTAATATCTAAAAAGAGCGAAACCAATGGAATCAGGGGTGGTCACATTGAGAAGAAACAGAGCAGACCGGAGAAATAAGCCGTCTAATAAATTAGTCGGTCTCGCAGTGGTCGTTATCGTAATAGCACTCGTTCTCTTTTTTAATTCACGGAGCAAAGAAATACAGGCCCGTAATGCAGAGGACGCAGCCAGAATAGAAGAACTTGAGAGCAATATAGAGGCAGAAAGCAGACGTGCCGAAGACCTTGAAGAGTACAGTAAGTACGTCAACACGAAGCAGTTTGTGGAAGAGGCAGCCAGGGATAAGCTCGGGTTAGTATATCCTGATGAGAAAGTATTGAAGGATCAGGATAAGTAATTTCTGTATGATATATCGGGAACCGGAATATACCGGTTCCTTTTTTATTGCCAGGATTGTGATATATATGTCGAAAAAAAATTGACACATCCACCATGGTTTGACAAATTTTGCACATTAATCAAATTATAATGAGATACTGCTTATACCGGAAAACGAAAGGGGCTGGGAGGATGGAGCATATAACATATTCACAGATGCGCATACTTGAGACAGCGCAGAGTTTCAGACAGCTTAATAATATATACGGAGAAGCCGGAAATGCAGATGATGTGGTCGGAACACAGCTGGCGGAGACGGCGAGGCTTCTTGAAGAAGCGGCCGGGGTAGGAATGCGTGCATACACGGCAGATTCCCGGACGGACAGGCTTATAAGAAAATCACTGGCAGAAATCGGAGTGCGCATAGAATCGGTTATGCTATATGAGATGGAGGACGGAAAAGAAGTGCTGTCTGTTATGGCGCGCAGCAGACATAACAGAAGCATACATGCCGGAGAGATAACAGCATGCATGTCCAGGGCATTGGGGCGCAGCCTTGTCCTTTCGAGGGGAAGCCATAGAGTTATAACGGGACAGACCGGCGAATTTGTTTTTGAAGAAGCACCGCATTACCATACGCTTTTCGGGGCGGCATCACACAGCAAGAATGCAGGTGTGGTGTCCGGAGACAGTTACACATATATGAGTGATTTATCCGGAAATACATATATGGCTCTTGCGGACGGGATGGGAACAGGTACGCTTGCCAATGCTGCCAGCAGCAGTGTTATGGAACTTTTTGAGCAATTTGCCCAGACCGGGTTTGGAGATGTAAACGCGGTACGCCTTATTAATCTTGCTTTTGCTTCCCATGGGGACGATACTCCGGTCACTATAGACTGCGTCAGAGCCAATCTGGTAAGCGGCGTATGCCGTCTGGTTAAGATGGGAGCGGCATCGACCTTTATAAAGAACACGGACGGAGTACGCATAATCAAACCTTCTTCCCTTCCGGCGGGCGTGCTTGAAGATGCCAGACCGGATGTGAGCGAATTTAATCTGGGCGAATGGCAGTACATATATATGTTCAGTGACGGCGTAGCTGATGCACTTCCGTTCTATGACAAAGAAGGACGGCTGGCCGAGATGATAGATGCGATTCCATGCGGCAATCCTCAGATTATGGCGGACAGCCTTATGGAAGATGTTATGTTTTATCTTGACGGAAATTGTAAGGATGATATGACAATACTTGTGATGGGCGTGTGGAAAAGTAAAGCTTGACTTATTTTGTAAAAGTGGATTAAACTTAAAGATATTATTAAAATGGCGGGCATAATTTCAGGATATGTATGATAAAATAGTCAGATATATAGCTAAAAACAGAATGTTTGATGGG
>ERZ780106.646-NODE-646-length-13013-cov-4.824510_pt1 | contig 13013 bp, 10 predicted proteins | sample MGYA00511572_ERZ780106 | MGnify/ENA primary metagenome ERZ780106 (study PRJEB29588, sample SAMEA2161876) | human gut metagenome | biome: human gut; feature: human-associated habitat; material: faeces | place: Denmark | collected 2008/2010 ...
TGCCTATGGCGGAACGCTTGGCGGCGACTACAAAAACTTTTTTGTCACACATTTGTTTCCATCTCCTTGTTTTTAATCAAAGGATATGAAACCGATTCACTTGTGAATATGTTTCATATCCAAATTTTACCATTATTTGGAAAAATGTCAATAGTATTTGACAAATTTATTAACAATATTCCCCTGAAAACATCGAAATTTAGCAAAACAGCCGCCTTTTAATACAAAATGCTTAATCGGCGGCTGCAAAAGCCATTATTTCGCGAGTTTTTTGATTTCCTTTTCAAGATAAGGCAGAATCGCGTTGGCGTCCGCCACCACTCCGAGCTGCGCGACCTTGAAAATGGGAGCGTCCTTGTCCTTGTTTATCGCAACGATAAATTCGGACTCCTCCATACCAGCGAGGTGCTGTACCGCGCCCGAAATACCCAAAGCCATATACACCTGCGGACGCACGGTTTTGCCCGTCTGACCGACCTGCTTTTCGGAAGGCATGAGTCCCGAGTCCACCAACGCGCGGCTGGAGCTTGTCGTGGCTCCGATGCTCTTGGCAAAGGCGGCGACCTTTTCGAGATTGTTTTTGACGCCTCTTCCGCAGGAAACAAGGAATTTAGCGTCGTCTATGCTCTCCGCGGATTTCTCGGCAAGCACTTCTTCCACAACGGAAACCGCAAAGCGGGATTTGTCCCAATTTACTTTGACTTCCACTATTTCCGCCTTTCTGCCCGCGTCGAATTCGCGTTTTTTCATAACGCCGCCTCTGACGGTGGACATTTGAGGACGATGGTCGGGGCACACTATGGTGGCGAACAGATTGCCGCCGAAAGCGGGACGCGTCATGTAAAGATTGCCCTGCTCGTCCGCTTCGAGCTTTGTGCAGTCGGCGGTGAGTCCCGTCCTCAGACGTGCCGAAAGTCTGGGAGCGAGGTCGCGGCCGATACTCGTCGCGCCGTAAAGAACAATGTTCGGCTCATAGGTTTTGAGAACCTGATACACCGCCTGCGAATACTGCTCCGTCAGATAATATTTAAGCTCTTTGTCCTCCACCACGTATATGATATCCGCGCCGTAGCCTGCAAGCTCTTTCGCCGCTTCCTTGATTTTGTCGCCCAAAACAACCGCGCAAACTTTTTCCTTAGTGACTGCGGCAAGCTCATTGGCGACGCCCAAAAGCTCAAGGCTTACGTTTTGGATTTTGTTATCTCTCTGTTCGCAAACAACGAAAATATTTTTAGCCATTTTAAATTCCTCCCGACCTCAGATGAAATGCTTTTCAGCCAATTTTTCGGCGATAAGCTTAGCGGCCTCTTCAACGGGCAGCTCCACGACCTCTTTGTTGCTGTCAAACTGTTTCGTAAACGTGGTCTTGACCTTTGTGGGAGAGCCTGCAAGACCTATGTTGTTGACGTCGAGGTCGAGGTCGGCAAAATTGATGATGTTGATTTGTTTTTCTTCCTGCTCGACAATGCCCTTTACGTGCATATATCTCGGAGTCGCCATCTGTGAAAGAACGGTAACCACGAAAGGAGCCTTTACTTTGAGCATCTGATATCTGTCCTCAAACTGACGCTTGACGGTAAACACGTCCTTGTCGTCCTTTTTGAGTTCTACGGCGTAGGTTATCTGAGGCCATCCGAGATGCTCGGCAATCTGAGGTCCCACCTGAGCCGTGTCGCCGTCGATTGCCTGACGTCCGCCGATTACAAAGTCGCAGCCCACTTTTTTGATGCCGGCGGCGATGATTGTGGAGGTCGCAAGAGTGTCGGAACCCGCAAACGCCCTGTCCGTCATAAGGTAAGCCTCGTCGGCGCCCATGGCGAGAGCCTCTCTGAGCATGATTTCCGCCTGAGGAGGCCCCATGGAGATGACCGCTATTTCCGCGCCGTACTCGTCCTTCAAGCGCAAAGCCACTTCGAGAGCGGTTTTGTCGTCGGGGTTCATAATGGAAGGCACGCCGTCTCTTTTGAGGGTGTTGGTTTTGGGGTCTATCTTTATGTCCGTCGTATCCGGAACCTGTTTCATGCAAACTAAAATTCTCATTTCTGCCTATCTCCTATTTTTTGAGCAGCGCGCCGGAAATAACCATGCGCTGAACTTCGCTTGTGCCTTCGTAAATCTCGGTGATTTTGGCGTCGCGCATCATTCTCTCGACGGGATACTCTCTCGTATAACCGTAGCCGCCGTGGAGCTGCACGCACTTGGTCGTGACCTCCATTGCCGTCTCCGCGGCAAACAGCTTTGCCTGCGCGGCGTACATACCCAGCATGGGCGACTTGTTCTGCTTGGCTTCGGTTGCGCGTTCAACCAGCAAAGACGCGGCGTTTATCTTGGTGTACAGGTCGGCAAGGCAGAACTGAGTGTTTTGGAATGCCGAAATAGGCTTGTTGAACTGCTTTCTTTCCTTGACGTATGCGACGGTGGCTTCCAGCGCGCCCTCTGCTATGCCGAGCGCCTGAGCGGAAATGCCCACTCTGCCGCCGTCCAGAGTTTTGAGCGCCATTTTGACGCCTTCGCCGATTTTGCCAACCAGATTGGCTTCGGGAACTATGCAGTTTTCAAATATAAGCTCGCAGGTGGACGAGCCGCGTATACCCATTTTCAGCTCTTTCTTGCCCACGGAAAATCCGGGGAAGCCCTTTTCCACTATAAACGCGGCGCACTCCACGCCCTTGGGATTGCGTCCCGTGACCGCTATGACGAAATACACGTTGGCGGGACCGGCGTTGGTTATGAATATTTTGCTGCCGTTGAGCACCCAGTGGTCGCCTTCTTTCACCGCAGTGGTTGTCTGATTGTTGGCGTCCGTGCCCGCGTTCGGCTCTGTCAGACCGAAAGCGCCAAGCCACTCTCCCGACGCAAGCTTAGGCAGATATTTTTTCTTTTGTTCTTCGTTGCCGTACTCCATAATCGGAGCAATGCACAGCGAGGTGTGCGCGGAAAGTATAACGCCCGTCGTGGCGCAGACCTTGGAAAGCTCCTCCACGGCTTTGATATACATTTTGTAATCTCCGCCCATGCCGCCGTACTCTTTGGGCACGATTATGCCCATGAGTCCGAGCTTTGCCATCTTTTCGACGGTTTCGTAAGGGAAACGCTCCTGCTCGTCAACCTCGTGAGCCAAAGGCTTGACCTCGTTGACCGCGAAATCCCTTATCATCTTGTTGAATAACTCGTATTTAAAAACCTTGTCCATTTCTAAACGATACTCCTGTTCAGATTAGTCGTGTTTTACGGTCGCGACGCCGGAGACAACCACCTTGCCGTCCTGATTTTTGCAGACGGTGTTGAGCTTGATTATGTGTTTGTCGTCTCTCATCTCCGCGACTTCCACCTCGGCGGTGATTGTGTCTCCCAAAAGCACGGGCGACGTAAATCTCACTTCCTGCCCCAGATAAATAGTTCCCTCTCCGGGAAGCTTGTTGGCAAGCACTGCGGAAATAAGTCCGCACGTCAAAATGCCGTGCACGATGCGTTGACCGAAAACGGTCTTTTTCGCGTATTCGTCGTCCAGATGAATCGGGTTGACGTCCATGCTGACTTCGGCGAATTTTCTTACGTCCTCGTCCTTGAAGGTCTTGGTGACCGATGCCTTTTGACCGATTTTGATTTCCGAGTAATTCATATTTATCTCCTTTTAAATATATTGCTCTTAAAAACCGCAAATATGAAACGATTTCATTTATGAACAATCCTCATATTTACGCGTATATTTTAGCCCAACAACCAACCGTTGTCAACGGGGCGAGCGGATTTTAAAAATGAAAACGCATGGATTTGTTAATTATTGCCCGTTTTCTTTGAAAAAATCCCCTGTTTTTTTAAATACACGGCTTATCGATAAGATTAAATCGATATTTTTTTATCGATTTAATTATAGCCTCGCCGTCAGGCAAAGTCAACCATTTAAAAAATAACGGCACGGCGATTTTTTCATTTTTATTCGCCTGCCTGAAGCCGATTAAAGAACTTTTTGTTTTGAATATGAAAAAGATTCACAAATCGCTTGCTTTTTTAAACGGGAAGTATTATTATATACACGGCAAAAACAAAAAAGTGTTTTCAAAGCAAAAAATTAAGGTTTTAAAACATGAACAATTCCGAAATCAAAGGCGTAACACAACCCAAAACAAAGCTCGGCAAAAGCAAAATGGACAAGATTCTGAAAGCCGCGCGCAAGCTTTTTTCCAAGAACGGTTTTTATCAGACGTCCATAACCGACATTTGCCGCGAGAGCAATACCGCCGTCGGCACGTTTTATATTTACTTCGACGACAAAACAGCCCTCTACCGCTGCCTGATGGAGGACGTACAGCGCGAAATCAAGGATACCATAAACGAAGCGCTGCTCAAAAAGAACTGCACCACACGTCTTGAAAAGGAAAAGGAAGGTTTGCGGGCGTTTGTCAAATACGGCGCGGCAAATCACGATATGTTTGAAATCCTGTGGGGAAGCCTGACGGTCGACAAAAGCCTTTTCGTGGATTATTACCGCTCATTCGGCGCAAGCTATATCCGCTCTTTGTCCTACGACAGACAGGAGCTGGCCGACTACGTAGACGTGGACTCGGCAGCCTATCTGTTTATGGGAATAAACAGCTTCCTTGCTCTTCGCACCATGATTAAGCCCGACCTGTCCGACGAGGAAATCGACCACATGATTGACCAACACGTGGTGCCGATTTTGAAAAAAGGCATTTTCAGCCTTGACCCGGAAAACGACATTCTCGCAAGCCGCAGACCTTTGTTTGAAAATTAAATTCCCCTCCCCTTTTTTGCCCCCGACTTCGGGGGTTTTTTGTTGCCTGTTTTCGCCTTTCGCCCGCGCTTGACAGGGCATTTTTTCGCATGATATAATGAAAAAAATATCGGGAGAACTTTTGTATGAAACCTGCAAAATGCACGCAATGCGGCGACAGCATAATCGTTGACGAAACCAAAGAAGCGGGAATTTGCCCCTCCTGCGGCACAGCCTTTGTCACGGAAAAGGTAATAACCAACTACGTCAACAATTACAACACCGTGCACAACATCACGGAAAACGTGACAAAAATCATCATGGGCAACGAAAAGGACGAAGCGCCGGATTTTTTCAAACGCGGACTGACGCTTTTGAAGCTCGACAATTTGGCGAGCTCTCACAAAGAATTTTGCCGCGCGGCGGAACTGTCTCCCGAAAAAGCCGAATATTGGTTTTACTGCGCGGCTACCGAAAAAAAGACGCCTTTCAGCAAATACATGAGCAATTTTTACAGGCTTGCCGACGCCGACGAAATAAAAAAATTTGACGGACAATACGGAGTCAGGCTGTTTCCCGACCTTTTTTCCTATATGTTCAACGAATACGACGAATCTGTCTCAAGCGGAAAAATTACGGGCGTTGTAAGTTACAGGTTGATTCCATTTTTCTCTTATCTCGAAAGTTTGACGGAAAAGGAAAAGAGAAAATACTGTCCGACCGTTGTCGAATATTTAAAAGAAGCTTATATACAACGGAAAGGACTGTTTGCTCTGCCTCAAATCTACGACGTTTTTTCTCCTTTTATGGACGAAAATGCAAAAAAGCAGATTTTTGAGGCGCGCAATGCGGCATTGAACAGAAAAAAAGACGGCGTCATCGTAATAACAGACGCGCGTCTCTTAACCAAAAACGGCGTGTTCAGCGTAACGGACGACGACGTGCACGCCATTAAATTTTCTTTCGACTGCCATATCGATGAAGTAAAGAAAATACTTATCACTCCCAATATAAGAGAAATTTCCCTCTCCACCTCCACGCGGGCGCCGATTGTGGAAATCCAAGAAGGCACGGAGTTTTCAAAAGAACTGCTCGACCGCTGTTTGATATGCGGGACGGAGCTGATAATTTTTCCTTCGGGATGGGCAAAGCGGATGTCAGAGTCGAAAAACGATGATTTTCCGTCTATGCCCTCCGCGCAAATTCTGTACTGCCCGACAGCGGCAAATCTGTCTTTCAATTTGATTGTGGCGCTCACGCCCGACTACAAACAGACGGAAAAAATCAGAAGCGGTTACATTGCAGACGGAAAAATAACCTATCCCGTCGCAACTCAACAAAAAATAACGGACGACTTCAACAAACTGCTGCTAAAATACTTTGACAAGGAAATCAAATCAGGCGAGATAAGCGGTTATAAGCCCAACAAAAAAGCAAAAAAAGCAAGCGGCTGCTACGTCGCCACCTGCGTATACGGCAGCTACGACTGTCCCGAAGTGTGGACGCTGCGCCGCTACCGCGACGAAAAGCTTGACAAAACCTTTTTAGGACGTATGTTTATCAAACTTTATTACGCCGTCAGTCCTTTGGCAGTAAAAATCTTCGGCAAGACAAAATGGTTCAACAAATTTTTTAAAGCCCGCCTCGACAAAATGACTGCCAAGCTCAAAACACAAGGCTTTTCCGACCAGCCTTACACGGACAAATATTAAAACAAAAAGCATGGGTAAAAGCGCAATTCTTAAATTGATATCAAAAAAAGAGCGGAGATTTTTGAAAATATCCGCTCTTTTTTATTCTTACTCAATGAATTAAAATTTGTCTCCCTATCATTAAATTATTTTTTCATTTTCTAACTTTGTCTTAATACTCTTCAACTACCGGAGTAATCACAATTTTGCAGTTGCCACAATAATAAGATTTTGCCTTTTGCCTTTTAAAAAACGGAACTTTTGTTAAATTTACGCCTCCTTTTGCTTTACTAAAAACAAATAGCGGCACTTTCTCATTGTCGGGAATCCACATTAAAGCAGTTTGAATTGCAGGAATATAACCGTCAGACATTTTTTTCTTACAATAAGGACATACCATATCAATACCTCTTTACTAAGTTACTTTTTACCTTACTGTTATTATATAATAAATGATTTAGAAAGTAAAATAAATTAGCGCACTGCCTTGCTCGCAAGGTACAGTGCGCTATACTTCTTTCACTGTGGCAAAAATTCCCTATGGTAAACCCCGACTTTTGTTTGAGCGCAACATTTCATTGCGAGATAAAAAACTCCCAATCGCAAGTCTGTTCCATATCGGAAAAAACGACAGTGAAATACAACGTCGTCGGGCTGTTGACGAAAATTCCGTTTGGATGATACGTTTTGCCCGTCGCATCCTCTACCGAAAAGATATAGGCGAAGTCAAGCGCTTCGAGCGAACACTGCAACGACAGGAAGCCGAACTCAGTTTTTTTATAGTCGTATCTGAAAACGTAAACGCCGTTTGAGAGCGTAAAAGTTTTGGCTTCGTCCGTAAGAATGAAAGCAAATTCCTTGCAGCTTCCGTCCTCCCGCGCCTCGTCCGACCACCTTGAATAAACGGTAACGGTTGTCTCAATGCCGTCGCCTACCAAAGGAAACGCCGCCTCCGTTCCCCAGTCACCGTCTACGCTTCCGTCCTTAAAAAACCAACCGGTAAAATATTTCCCCGACGCGCCGCCGTCGGGCAGAGGCATAACGTCTATTGCCAACGCTTTAAGCTCCTCCCTTTTTCCGTCCGCGCCGACAAGCACAAACGTCGTCTCGGGCACGCCCGTTTTGTCGAGCAGCACGGAGTGCCCGAAAGGAAACAACTTGGCGTACCAGCCCGCAAAATGCTCAGTCGGCACCTTTATCGTTGCGTTTTGAGGGAAAAACTCCGTACCGTCGAATACGGGAGCGCTACCGCCGAAAACAAATCGGACGTCGTTTGCATTATCCTCCGTATCCGTTTCGTCGCCGCCGTAATAATAGTTGAAAAACGCGCCGTCGCCGATTTTTTCAACTCCGCTGCCCGCCGTGAGACGTTTAAGCGCGGACATAAAGGAAAAAGCTCCTTCTCCGATTACCGCCACGCCGTCGCCAAACTCTACCGTTTCGAGCAGACTGTCGGCAAATGCGCCGACTGCAATCTCCGCAACGCTTGCCGGCACGGTAAAGGCTTGCTCCTCTCTGCCTTGCGGGTAAGCAATCAGCAAAGTTTTTCCTTTGTCGTAAAGCACGCCCTCCTCGACGGAAAGAAACCCGCTTTCTCCGCTCAAAGCGTAAGCCTCTACGGGACAGCCTTCAAAAGCGTAAGCTCCCACTCCCCTGACGGTCGCGGGAAGAGTGACGCTTTTAAGCTTGGAGCAATACGAAAACATACCCTCGTGAACGTATTCAAGCGAGGTATCGCCGAGATTAATCGTTTCCAACGACTCGCAGTTGTTGAACACGCCGCTTTTGCCCGAGAGCTGCAAACCGCCCACAAAACCGTTCGTCGCTCCGTCCGCCGAGTCGCAGGACGCATTTCTCAACGCAGCGGGAAGAACGATTTCTTTGAGTGAAAGACACACCGCAAAACAGCCGTACGGCAGCTCGGTTATGTCGGACGGCAAGGTTACTTTGACTAAGTTGGCGTTTCTGAAAAAACAGTTTCTGCCAAGCTCTTTAACGGACGCAGGCACGACATACTCGGTAAGCGGCGAGCCGTTGGCAAACAAAAGCAGCCTGTCGCCGTTTTCGTTCCGCTCGATTAAGGCGGAATCGGCGTCGGAATAATATCTCGAATTTGTCGTGTCGCCGAAAACCGTTATCTTTTTAAGTCCGCCTAAATAAAAGTTTGCTTCGGAAAAAGCGAAAGGATGTATCTCTTTGACCGACGCGGGTATGCTTATTTCTTCAAGAGCGCTTCCGAATGTGGTAAAAACGCCGTCGCCTATGTATTCTAAACCGTCCTTGAACACAATCGATTTGAGAGAGCGGCAGTTGAAAAACGCGCCGAAATTGTTTACATCGGTATAGACGTCGTTTTCGTTGCCGGTTATATTCTCGCTTTCTCTGAAACCGAGCACTTTTTTAACAACGCCGTTGAATACTACGGTTGTAAGAGAGCCGCACTGATAAAACGTGCTTGTAGGCAGCGTCTCCAAGTCCGCATCGACTACAACCGATTGCAGCGACTGAAAGTCGGCAAACAATCCGTCTGCAAGGCGCTCGACCGTCCGCGGAACGGTGAACGTAACGACGGAACTGTCCGCAAGATAAAGAGTTTTTCCGTCTGCGGAATACAAACCGTCATTTTCTATTTTGAAATTTGCGCCGCCCTCGGCAAAGCTTATCAATGACAAAGAGGTATCGTAAAAAGGCTTTCCGTTCATTTCGGCAAGGGAAGCGGGAAGCAGTATGTCCGTATCGGTAATATAAGCGAAAGAGTAGTTGTTTATCGTTTCCAATCCCTCCGCCGCAATTATTCGCCACGCTCCCGAAAGCCCCGCGAAGGCGCCTGCAAGCAGCTCCCTGACCGACGACGGCACGTAAACGTCGCCGTTTACTTCAAGCCAAGCGCAGTCGCCGACTTTTGTAACGGGCAATCCGTCGTGCTCGCAAGGAATAGCCAATCCCTCGGGAAAACTCACGTAGCCTGCTTTGATTGCAACGCTGTAACTCCGCTTGTCGTCGTTTAAAGTAAATTCAAAATTTTCTTCCGCCGTAGGAGCATATTCGTAAACGGCGTTGAAGGTAAGGTTTTCCGTCACTTCGGTCATATCGCCGTCCCCCTCCCAGTCGGACAGACGATAGCAAAACAATTGGTGCGGAAGCTCAAAATCCTCCGGCGGCAGCACGTCCGAACCGTAAGGCACTTTTTTGACTATTTCGCCGTCGTAACCTACGAATTTTACTTCTACCTGTCTGTACTCCCAAGTGGCGACAAGAGTGATTGTGCCGCCGTCTGCAACGTATACGTCGCCGTCGAAGTAAAGCCCGCTGCCGTCCGTCCATCCCTTGAACTCGTAGCCCACTCTATCGGGCGCAGCCTTGACGGTGAACGTTCCGTCATGATTGACGCTCTCCTGCACGGGCGCCTTCAACCCCTCGCACCCAGCGTCGTACTTAACTTCGTAAGTCAACGACGCAAACCGCGCGTACAGCGTTATGTCGGAGGTTATTTCTTTTTCGAAGTCAAACGGAGTTGTAGACTCCTCGCTTTCGTACCAACCGACAAACCGCACTCCCTCCGCGCATTCCGCGTATGCCGGGTATATTCTCCCCTCCTTGTCCGTCTCCGCTACCGCCACCGTTTCCGTTCCGCTCTTGAACGTCACGCTGTAAGTCCTCTTCCCGCATGACGCCAAACTCACCATTGCCACGAGCAACACCGCCATGCTTATCAGTACCGTTCTCAAAATTTTTTTCAATTCTTTTGCCTCCTTTGCTTTAAAATTGCCTTACTCTTACGATTTATCGTAATTGTACGATACATATTATATCATAGCAAAATCTTGCCGTCAACAAATATTTGACATAAATTTTATCAATTTTTTTCCGGCAAGCATTTTAAAACGACGGACAATTGCTTTAATATATTGAATATGGAAAAAACAGACTTTCTTCCCACGCTGCTAATCGGCATGTACGGCGACCTGATGTCGACGCACTATCGCGTGAACGTAATCGATTATCTCATTGATATAAAACAAAAGCTCGGTTTGGAATACGGAAAAATCAAACGCACCGAATCGAGATTTTTCACGCTGTTGCCGTGCGACGAAGCCGTTTCCTTGAAGGAAGCGGCGCAAGCTGTCGGCATTCAATACAAAAATCTGAACAAATACCTGAACGGACTGATAAAAAACGGTTATTTTGAAAAATTTTACGACAACGAAAAAGCGCGCATAATGCTTAAAATGACGGACAAGGGCAAAGAAATTCTCAACGAAAATTCCTTGGTCTGCGCCGCGATAATGCAGGAGCGTATATCCTGTTCTCTTACACGCGAGGAGGCATACGATTTTGCGGAAACTTTGCGCAAGGCTGTCCTCTACCTCAACAAGCTCGGCCCGCTTTCGTCGGGAGCAGCGCCGCAGGTTTCGGCAGAAGGTCTTGAAAAAATGTCCGAAGCGATTTTGGAAGCCAAGAAAAAATATTCGATTGACAGCGAATTTGTTTCGCGGCACAAGTCCTTTCCCGAAGTAAATATGTAAAAAAATCCCCTCTTTTTTAAGAGGGGATTTTTTATTGCCTGTTTTCGTTTCTTTTTTTGTAGCTCTCTTCTATAAGCAGATTGAGCTTTGTCGCCTGACGCATATCCTCGAACACGAAAGAATACGTCACATTGTCCTTGGCAAGCAACAGCCCGTCCGAAAAACCGTAAGGCACTGTGTAAAGCGGTCTTGCGTCAAACTCTATATGGTCGCCGTCGTCGCTGGAATAGGTAAGCGTGTCGCCGTCGAACATAAGGCTGCCTTCTCCCAACAGCTTCCAGCCCTTGAGGTCGGGCAAGGCGTAAGCCGTGCACCTCTCTGAATTGAGATAACCGTCCTCCACCGCCTCTCTCGCGCTTTTTCTCTGAAAGTCGTACCAATCGGGTATGCTTTCGTACTCCGTCTCGCCGTCGGCTGCGGCAAGCCGCCCCGTTTCGGACAGCTTCCACTGCTTGCCGCAGGCAGAACAGAAAACCGTGTCGCCGAGACTGCCCGTTTCAAACTCCTCTTTGCAGTGCGGACATTTGTAAAGAATCCTGTCAAGCCCCTCCGCCCTGAAAGGCTCGGTAATCCTTATACCGTTTTGCTTTTGCCATTCAAATTCGTCGTGCTCAAACGCTTTAAGCACCTTGTCGAAAATTTCTTCGACCGAAAGAGTTTTCATTTCCTCCGTCGAAAACAGCGGGTTGATGTGCACCTCGACGCCGCCGCTTTTGCGCTTTTTGTACGCCCACTTTGGACGGAACAGGTAACAGCCCTTTATGCAGCACACGACGACGGGCAGAGCGAGAAGTTTAAGCAGCTTGGCTACCGCGGGACTCATCTCTCCGCGACGACCGTCGCAGGTGATTTTGCCCTCGGGATACAAAGCAATGATTCCTTTGTTTTCGGCGACTTTCTTTGCCTGACGCAAAAAACCTATGCTCAGGTCGAACTGACGCTTGGGAATCATGCCCATTTTCAGCCACAGATTTTTGTGCCCCAACATCTGATTGTAGGCAATCACACCGTTTACCAAACGGGGATACATTGCCTGATGAAGCGCAAGGAAATCAAAGCCGGACTGATGGTTTACAAGCAGGATATAGGGCGGCTTTATCTTTGACGCGTTGTCGAACACGCGCATTTTAAGCGTCCTTTTCGCGTAAGCCCTGCCGAAAAACAGGGTTCCTACAAAGCTCAGAAACCGACTCGGTTTTTTTACCTTGAAATCGTCGTTGCCCTTCGTGTAGCCCTTTAAGCAGGAAAGTCTGACCACCCTGCCCTCGTTGCGCTTTAAAAAACCGTTTTCCAGACTCTTTACGCGCGTTGTAAATACCAACAGCGAAAAAACGTAAAGCGCACTGAACGCGCAGGTCAGAATTTTGATATAATATACAACGTAATCGGGGAAAACTCCCGAAAGCAAAAGCACGAGAAGAATCGTTATTACGCCGAGCGTGGCGAAAAGTATGGCGTAACGGGATTTTTTGATGATTCCCGTGCGCGTAAGCGTTTCGCCCATATCCCTGTGAAACGCCGCAAGAGCAGGCTCCTCCGAATTTCTGAAAAACCCGTTGAGCTTTTTTATCAGAACGTCAAGCCTGATTTCAATCCACAGAGCGGCAAAGGACAGCGCGACAAAGACGGCAAGCGCCCAAAGCGCCCTGCCGTTGCGTCCGAAATCGAGGAGCATTTCCACGACAAACCATATTGCCGCCGACACGAAGGCCGCTCTGAAAAGCGCCAGCCACGTCAAAAGCCCTTTAAGTTTTTTCTCCTCCTTTTTTTGAAAAACAACAGTGTAAAAGTATCCGTCCATTTCTCCGCTTCGGTTATTGGTACAACGCCCTAAAAAAACGCCCCCGTATTGAACGGGGAGCGACAAAATCATACGATATTCCTTGCGAAAATCAATCCGCCTGCTTCCATATAGTGTCGCCTGCGTCTATCATTCCCAGCTCTTCTCTCGCATATTTTTCTATATACTCCAAGGACTGACGGTATTCGTAGTCCTCCAAACCGTTTTCTATCATCTGTTGAAGAGCGTCCCGCTGCCCGGCGAGACGTTTTTTCTTTGCG
>ERZ780106.647-NODE-647-length-13013-cov-3.586819_pt1 | contig 13013 bp, 8 predicted proteins | sample MGYA00511572_ERZ780106 | MGnify/ENA primary metagenome ERZ780106 (study PRJEB29588, sample SAMEA2161876) | human gut metagenome | biome: human gut; feature: human-associated habitat; material: faeces | place: Denmark | collected 2008/2010 ...
CTAAGGCAACCAAAACACCAGCAACTCGATTTTGTCCGGAGAAAGGGGGTGTTTTACGGACAAGTTGTCAAAATGCCAATTCATCCGTAAAAAGGCGGGGTTTCACGGACAAACGCGTGGTAGTGTCTTCCAGACAGATGCGGACTGTGGTCTTACGGACAAACTTGGCTTGAGATTTACTGACCGACACAGTTTGGATTTTCCAGACACATGCCACTTGGATTTCCCAGACACCCGCTACCTGAATTTTCCAGATGCCAGCTACCTCACAAAGCGATCAAAATCAGGAATTACAAACTCCGCCCAGAAAACTTCTGCCGCAGAAAAATGGAGTAATTTACAGACAAGTTGGCGGTTAGTTGTCAAAAAAATGCTAGGACGAAAGTGGGAACAGTGCATCCACATCATATTGAGACAGAGCCAGTACACGGCGGATTTGACCATTGGAAGAACGGAAATCATAGTGCAGTTTCTTGGCAAGGTCAAGTTTCTGTGGACGTGTCAAGTCATGTAGAGCAGTCACGCCATAACTCTGCTTCAGACACTTCATTATCTGCGTAAACAGTTCAGCATCCGTAAGAAACTCGCCATCATCCAGTTCAGCAGCAAACTCAGAGTATGACTCTACCCCCTTGCTGAGCATCGCAAAATAGTGATGCGCATCTCGGAACATAGCCATGCCAAACTTGACTGCGCAATACGAAAATGGAGAAACATAGTCATTGACAATCACCCAGTCATTCGGCAATCCGGTGAAACGGCTTCGAAGGATTCGTCTTCTATCATCAAACTTCATTTCAGAGAACTTGACTCCACTTGGAGCATCAAGAAAATAGCATCTTCCCGTTCCCCAAGGGTAACTGAACGGCGTATAAGAAGGATCAGCAACATATCCGTTCCGATTTGTGTAAATGATACAGTTGCGCAATGACGAGAGGACTTCTATCTGCCTCAGTGACAAGTCAATGCCTTTTGCAGATGGAAAGAACCGCCCTATTCGCCTGCGGCAATAGTTCCAGAATTCCAATATTTCCGATTCTTCTGCGGACAATACGAAATGAAAATGATTGTTCAGTATTTCAAAGGCGAGGATTGTTACACCTTTGAACTCGTTTGATGCTTGGGCCACGACATTCATGGCAAATGCAAAGTCTTGAGTACAAGAGAATAGCAACGGCGTTTCTTTTCCAGAAGTATATGCGTGCCAATATGGGCCAGCTGATAGAAAACTCGCATTGCAGCATCTCTCTTTTTCTGAATATGTCTTAACATTCATAGGAACAGTTTATTTAACGCTCTACACACTCCACAAATAATGCCAATTTGTAGAATATAAAGTAATTTGTCCGGAGAATGGGGGTGTTTTACGGACAAGTAAGTAAAAATGACAATTCATCCGTAAAAAGGCGTGGTTTTACGGATGAATCGCGCTACCGAGATTTTCCTGACTTTGGCAATGATTCACCCTACTTGTTTACACCTATGTACGAAGCTTCTTTCAAAGGCACGAAAAGGTGATGCGATTCACCATGAAAAATCTGCGCTTTTTACAATATATTGATTATCAGAACGTAAGAAAAACGGAATTTTTAGGCTGTCAAAGTCAGGTACCTTTTGTTTCCATGTTAATCTGTTCTTGAGATTTTCATGGGCAAAAGTACGGAACCACAAAAAAACGCGTTAATACGTAACAGCGGAGACGCTTACCATATTGTCGCCGCCTTAAGTCAGGAACAGAAATCAACCGACCAGCCGTCTATGGTTCTTGTCACGGTGGATATGTTCACCCCGATTTTCACAAGCCTTTTTCCGTCCTCGAAGCGATACGGAATCATATAACCTTTGTCGTCAATCTGTTTCAGAGCTGCTTCCGCAGTGCTGTCAACCTTGAATTCGAAGACATATATTGAATCCTGTGTCCAGCACACGGCATCCGCACGTCCGACCGCTGATTTCTCTTCTGTGCGAATATGGTAGCCCAACAGGGAGAAAATCAGATAAATAATCGTCTGGTAGTGCTTCTCTGTCTTGTTTTCAAGGTCGTTCGGCATCCCTGCGAGAAACGATTGCATCCTAGACAACGCCTCGTCAATATCGCCCTTCCTCAATGCAGCATTGAAACGAATCACGAATGAGGCTCCTGACGGGTTGTTTCCATTGTAACCAGCCAGCAACGAGTCCAGAAATCCCGAGCGCACTTCTTTGTTCGGATATCCGAGCGTATAACTGTCAAGTTCCCTGTCATAGTCCTTGATAGTAAGATAGCCAGTCTGATAGAGAAGAGGTATCGGATTGTCCGTAAGCTCCGGAGAGACATTGAACTCATTTAGAGAAACATACTCCATCTTGTCAAGCTCCCGCTCGTCAATCGGCTTGCGTTCGAGCCTCTCTATCAGATATGTCGGAGTGGCCGTCTCAAACCAATATTTTCCGAAACGTCTGTCGGAGAACGCGTTAAGCAGGCTGAACGGATTATATATATCCTCGGAACCAGCACAGAAATGATAACCGTCATAGTTTTCTTTCAGAAGTTCCAGCGTCTTCTCTCCACTCACGCCTTCAGCCTTCGCGAGTGCATCTATCTGCTCAGGGAAAACACGCTCAAGTTCCGATTGGGAGATTCCGCAGACTGCGGAGAACTCAGGAAGCATAGATATGTTCTTAAGGTTATTGAGTTCACTGAATATGCTGAGCTGGGCAAATTTATTGATACCCGTTATGAAAACGAAGCGCAGATAAGGGTCGAGACTCTTTATCGGACTATAGAAATTCCTCATTATCTGGCGCATAGGAATCAGCCGCTCCCTATCATTCATCACATCAAGAAGAGGGGCGTCATACTCGTCTATGATAATGACAGCTTTCGCTCCGGTCTGCTCGACGGAACGCCTTACAATACCTGCAAGACGCTGATTTATATTCTTTTCCGTTTCTCCACGGCCAAAAGCCAGTTCTGAAGTTTCTCATTCAGTTCCTCAAGCAACTGCTCCTCATTCATATGCTTTGCCGTTGACATATCAAAATGAAACACCGGATGCTTCACCCACTCAGTCTCCAGTCTGCCGGCCTCCAATCCATCGAAGAGTTCCCTCTCTCCGGCAAAATACGAATGAAAAGTCGATGACAGCAAAGACTTTCCGAAACGGCGCGGACGGTTGAGGAATACATATTTGAATTTATTGGCTAACTGATGAACCATACCGGTTTTGTCCACATAATAATAATTTCCAGACACGATATCCTCAAAAGTCTGAACTCCAATAGGAAGTTTTTTCATATCCATAACCGTCATTTTTAGTCCAACAACAAATATAGCAATTTCTTACAAAACGGCGCAACTGTCATAATAATAGCCGCTACAGGCTTTGAAACCGGCAGCGGCATACCATTATAGGGTGAATGTACCTGTTATTTAAATTTCGGTTCTGGACCGGAGAAGTCCCAGATATCGGTGCTCCAGCCAAGTGACTGAGCCAGGCTTGAGGCTGTGGCTGAAGCTTCGGCTGCTTTGCCGTGGTATGGGTAGATGTAGGTGTACATTGAAGGAACTGCGTTTATCACCAATGGAGTTGTCGCGTCTGCGTCTTCCTGGTCATATAGCTCACTGCAATATTTGGCAGTCAGAGTTGCCGTCGATTTTCTCCAGCAGTTTTTCAAGGTATTTTTCGTTCCTGTATAGCCAACAATTATTCCTGAACTTCCGCCATTCTCATCACCGCGGGTTGCAGTGATATTGTCAAACCAGGCAATGCAGGACTCGATTGTATTGTCATAGCCATTGCCGTTTGCGTTCCAAACAAGACCGCCGGCTCTGCCAACGATTCCGCCGACACCTGCCCAACCTGTTATGTTCCCGGAAACATAACACCTTCTTACAGACGAGCCAGTTCCCAAATCTCCGACAATACCTCCGACTCTCTGACCGGTAGGGACATTCATATTTCCTGAAAAGATGCAATCTTCAACAATGACAGTCTTACCGTTGCTTGCAAGTCCAAGAACACCGCCAACACCATCTACACCGTTAACGTTTATAGTTGACGACGACTCACAACATCTGATAGTCAATGTATTTTCATTCATTCCAACAATTCCTCCAACATTGTTCTTGCAAACTATCTTCCCTGAAGAAAGGCAATTTTCAATGATCGATGCAGATGATGCAATTCCTGCGATACCTCCTGCCAACCTGGATGCTGCATTGACTTCGCCGTAGAACTTGCAGCCGGACAATGTGCCTCCCTGATAGTGCCCGACAATGCCCCCGACTCTTTCTCCCGCACTCTTGACCGTCGCATATAATACCATATGGTTTTAATGCTGTCCCGGAACGGAGATTCCGGAACAGCCATGTGGTTATCTATTTCTTCGTATCCATAACGTATATATGGGAGGATAGCACCCTTTCTCCTGTGTGGTCGAAACCGCCGCGGTCTGTAGGATAGTTCACGACGTGCGTGTCCGGATCGCCCTGACCTGCCACACAGAGAGTTGAGGAGCCGCCACCATCCATATTCAGGGCATACTGAGGATTGAAATTCTCCTTCAAGAAGAAGGTAAGTTCGCGCGCATTCATACCCTCGGCAATTCCAGGACGTCGTCCGTCAACGACAATCATCAGGAAATGTTTGTCTTTCGTAAGTGCCACTGCAGTTCTTGGATGGCGCACTCCCTGGTGACGAATAGGATCCTCATACTTGAGAGCCTCAAGCTGCGACTGGGAGTAACCGTCCGGAACGAAATTGGCCCCAACCGTCTCATAATTGTCTATGAGCATAGGTGCTGAAGACAGAATGTTGGCTTCCTCTCTCTTATTGTAAACAGCGCGTGTCTTTTCGATGTCCCGATTGCAGTCCTTTGCGGTAAAATCTATCTTCACGTCCTGCTTTCCGTCGGTATATACCGCAGCTTCAGATTTCCACTGTGGCACTCCGGTATTCATAACGTAAGGATTCGGAATTGCGAACTTGACTATGCCGTCCACCTTTATATAACAGGACTCCGGCTCATATGCGGCATTCACCACTCCCACGGCACCGAGCTTTGACATTGTCGCGGACGTTGTCGCCCCGTCGTGATAGTCGAACTTGACTTCATATCTGTCGGAATTAAGATCGACATCAAGCACTGAAACAATCTGCTCCGCACCGGAAATCTCATCATATCCACGAAAAGACTTGAAAACAAGCCCTTCGCTGACCTGACTCTCTGTCCACTTGCCCTGAAGCTCCGTCTGTGAAGTGGAAGGACTGCTATCCTTTGGTACAAATGCAGAATTGTCCTGCGACTTTGCACAGCTTCCACAACCTGCGAGCAGGATGACGAGAGCGAAAAGAATATATCTTGTTGTGTGTGTTTTCATTTTCTTCTATGATTATTTTTTAAGAGATGGAATTTGTTTCGAGAAGTCCCAGATGGATGCATCCCAGCCGAGGCTTTGGGCGACAGCGGAGGCATTGCTGCCAGATGCCGCCTTGCCGTGGTATGGGAATATGATATAATCCGCAGACGTGGAAGGTTCAGAGATTACCAGCGGAGCGGAAGGACCAGCATTTTCCTGATCATAAAGATTGCTGTAGAACTCTGCCGTCAATTTCATTTCACTCTTGCGCATGCAGTCCTTCAGGACATTCTTGGTCGCAGTAAAGCCGACTACCGCACCTGAACCTGCCTTTGTATTTGTGTCTGAGGCAGGACGTGTTGCAGTTATATTGTCGAGCCAGACAATGCATGACTCGATGTTGTTCCCATAATCAGAGCCGGCTGCCGCCCAGCCACCGTTGCATGCTCTTCCGACGACGCCACCTATACAGCCCCAGCCATCTACAGCCCCTGAAACGAAGCAATTCTTCACAGAGGAAGATGAACCCAAATCACCGACTATGCCGCCGAGTCTCTGGATACCTTTCAGCTTTCCGGAGAAAAGACAATCTTCAACAGTCAGTTTGTTCTCATTTTTTCCGATAATGCCACCACAGTTTTCCACACCTTCCACTTCTCCGGAGACCATGCAAGACTTAATGCTCGCGACTCCACCGGAGATTCCTGCTATTCCTCCTACAAGATTGGATGCAGAACTCAGATTACCGCTGAACTCACATCCGGACAAGGCTCCGCCCTGGAAATGGCCGATGATGCCGCCTACACGCTCGAGTTCACCCCTCACAGTCGCAGTCACCACGCATCCTGTCACGCTGACTTCACCGCCGGATTCCCAACCGATAATACCACCTGTGTATTTGCCCTTGTTATTGATGACACTGCCATCTACTTTGCATCCGGAAATCACGACTCCTGCATTTGATTTTCCGACAATTCCTCCGCAGGATGCCCTCTGCGTGTTGTGAACCACGTCAGATATGACGTTGACAGTAATGTCGCAGTTCCTGAATTCACTGTTTGCAGCCACTCCGGCAAGTCCGCCTGTCTGCGCTTCACCTGCAGCTTCGTTGGTCAGCGTCACATTAGCCTTCACATTGGAAACGACAGCCTTGATTCCGGCATTGGTTCCTGTCCAGCCGCCGAGAAGCCCGCAATTCCCTGCAATGCCGAGCACTGTAGCGTCAACGAACTCCACATTTTCGCAGACTCCGTTAAGCACGCCGAAGAAACTTGCATAGATTTTGGCGCCGGAGCATGAGAAATTGAGGATTTTATGCCCATCCCCGTCAAAATGGATTCCGAGGTCGTAAGGGTCTTCAAAATTGAGCGGCGTCCAATTCTGCTTTCTCAAATCTATGTCTGTCGTGAGCTTGACATAGACAGTCTCTCCTTTCTTCAGGACAGACTTGAGGTTGAACAGTTGTCCGGCAGTGGAAAGAAGATAAGGGTCGCTTTCCGTTCCTGAGCCTTTGCTGATTTCTTCAGGAGTTATCGGAGCATCGGGATCCTCCACCTTGACATGTCCGCAAACTTCTGCGACATCTGCCCTCGAAGCAAGCCAATTGAAAGCAGGGTAGCCGTTTGCAACACTGCCGTCCTTTGCCCAAGGATCACCCCAGCCGGTTACGACAGCACGAAGCTCAGCGTCGGTCTTTCCATCAGGGTTGTCAAGTTCCGATATGGTATTTGCATAGGTGCAGGCTCCGTCATAGACTTTTTTCGTCCCGCTCACAAGACCGGTATTGTCTTTAGGTCCGGAAACGGAACTGTTCCAGGCCACCACATTCTGCAGATAGGAACTACCCTCAAGATTACCGGCTATACCTCCGCAGGCTCTGTCAGCGGAGACTCTTCCAGTAGCATATACGTTTGTCACAATTCCTCCATCCAGCATATTGCCGACAATGCCGCCTCCATGACCAGATGCACTGACACGGGCAGACGAATAGCAATTGTCAATCTGACATGAATAAGGGGAATATGCAGTTCCAGACATTCCTACTATTCCTCCGGCAGGATTCCCGCTGACCGAGCCGCTGACAAAGCAGTTTTTCACGCTTCCTACATAGTTGCTGTTCTTAGGGGAACGGATACCGAGATAGCCTGCGATGATTCCGGAAGCATTGGAGCCGGAAATCGCAGCGTCAAGAAACCCTACATTGCGACACTCACCGCAGAGTATTCCGAAAAAGCTCGAATAATTCTGCCCTTTGCAGTTGAGATTCTTGATGACATGTCCGTCACCGTCGAAATCGACAAAAAGACTGTAAGGCTCCGCATTGTTGAGCGGAATCCAAGGGATGTCTTTCATATCTATGTCCGCTGAAAGTCTGAAATAGACCATTTCTTCCGGAGACAGCCCCTGTGGCATATTTGCCAAATGCTGCGCTGTCGCAATAATATATGGAGATTCCGGAGTTCCAAAACCAGAAGCGAAGGCTCCTCCCAATCCTCCTGTGTCTTCACTGGAGTCTCCTGTTCTGTCTGGCGGTACCCTCGAATATGAATCCAAAGGGTCATAGCGGCAAGACAGAAGCGACGCGAGCGTCAGCATCAGTGTAACGACATATACCAATATTCTATATATCCTTTTCATAAACATTGATTTTTACCATCCTTTATTCTGTTCGATTTTTCCGCCCGTAAGGATTATGTCTTCCTTAGGAATCGGATAGAAATAATCACGCTCTTCGTTCCATTTTCTCACCATATCGGAGAAGAACACTATTTTCCCGGAGCCGTTCCCTGAGAGCTTGTAGTCTGTGTCAATGTTGAACCATGTGACGTTCTCCTTCACGGAAGGTTGAGCGCCGCTATAGACGCAGATGTCAGCATTGCCGTCACCGTTCACGTCATAAGCCTTTCCTATCTTGTCGGCAGGAATGTAGATGCCTTCCATTTTCTGTCCTATGCAGGCACCCTCCTTCCATCGCATCAAATCCCACCAGCGGTTCTGGCTCTCAAGCACGAGTTCTATAGTCCTTTCCCTGCGGATTTCGAGAATCACGCCCTTGTTCGCACCAGTGACATTGGTATAGCCGGTCTCCGCAGAAGACAGGTATGGATCCGGAGAATCATTTGCCGCGCCAAGATTCAAATCAGGCATCTTTGCCCGTGCACGAATCTTGTTTACCGAAATATCCAAGTCTCCCTGCGTGATTTCCCCAAGTTCGGCCTTAGCTTCGGCATAGTTGAGATAAATCTCCGCCATACGGAAAAGCGGCAGGTCATTGTAGGAAGCAGCACTTGAGTTGAGGTTTGCCTCAACGATATATTTGTGTGGCTGATAGCCCGTTATGCAGTTGGAAAAATTCAGTCCCTTGGTTGTTCTGATAGTCTGGGCAAGACGCGGGTCACGTCCTGAGACTTCATTGACAAATTCAATCTTGTCATAATCTGGCTTGTCCGTAAACCTCGTTCCGTCTGCCATAAGATAGCTGTTTACGAATTTCTTGGTAAAGCCGCAACGGCCCTCACCAGGAGTATTGAAAGTTCCCAAAACGGAATTCGGGAGGGATGCTGACTGATCATAATCCCTCGCAAGGATAACCTCAACGGATTTTGCGTTGTCAGAGGTGAAGAGATCGCGATATGGCTGAGTCCCGGATGTGTAGAGAGAATAGCCACGCGGGGCATTCATGAATGCGTCTGATGATTCCACACATAGGCGAAGCCATTTTTCCGAATCCGCAAGGCCATGATATTTGCGGAAAGTACCCTCAAACAAGCAGATGCGGCTTTTGAGTGCCATAGCCGTCCACCAAGTCACGTGATAGAGGTCTTTCGTACTGTTTTCTTTCTTGAAAAGTCTGATTGCTTCATCGATGTCTTCGATGACCTTTTCCATAACGAAGTCGCGGGAATCCCGGGCTTTATAGAGAGCCGGATCATCGGTTCCCGGAACGTGGTCAAGCCACGGAACATCTCCGAAACGTTTCACCATATTGAAATAGTAGTGTGCCCTGAAAAATTTGGCAACACCGGTATATTTCCGCACAGCTGCCGCATCAGGGCAATTGCCGATATTCTCAAGCAGGAAGTTGATATGCCTGAGAGCTTCGAAAGACCAGCCTCCGCCCTTTTCAGGAACGGTACGTGTGAGACTAACCTCACTCGCAAGCGGAATCCAAATCATATTGTCACCGATTTCCTTGTATATTCCGTTTCCTCCAGGGAGAATATCGCTATAGAACCGGTTTGCATAAAGTTCCAGCTCCGATTCGTTCTTGAAATATGTCTTCACAGTCACAGCAGCCTTTGGCGTGAGATCCAGAAGATCGCAGGAACTCAACAATACTGATGCGAAAATGATGGATATAAATCCTATTATCATTGATTTATTCATATATATTGCCCTCCCGAATTAAAGTGTTATGTCAAGTCCGAAAGTGAATGTTCTCGCGTACGGATAGACCATTCCGGCTCCTCTTCCATTTTCCCATGTGAGCGATGATGACGCCTGTTCCGGGTCAATGTACCGGCTCTTCAGCGCTGTAAGAGTAGCGAGGTTCTCACCCGAGAAGAAAATGCGGAACTTGGTCATATGCATCTTTTCAAGCCACTTCTGTGGAAGAGTGTAGCCTATGGTGAGATTTTTCAGACGGCAGTAGCCGACATTCTGGAGATAGCGGTCGTTTACCGCTCCTAGTTCTCTGTTGGTCATGAGGGCGACATAACCCCTCGGCCTCGGGAAATACGCATTCGGATTGGTCTCCGACCATACCCTGCTCATAAAATCCTTCGGAATGAATGAAACGTAAGGACGGGAATACGGTCCCCAGAAAGCATAGTCTTCGGTACTAGGATACATATTCTGACGTCCTATACCCTGCAACATTATGGAGAAGTCTATGCCTTTCCATCCGAGACTCAGCGTTCCGCTGAAGTTATAGCGCGGAAGTGAATTTCCGATTACGACCATATCTTTTACATCATCTGCCGAAGTCGTAGGCTCAATCTTCCCGTTTCCGTCCAGGTCAAGGAACTTGAGGTCGCCGGCGTGGAGTCCTGTATCCACAATCTCCGTGTTGATCATATCATTGACAGCACTCTGATCCACTTTGTATGCCATTGCATCTGCATTCGTCGCAAAGAGTCCTCCTATACGGTAGCCCCAGATATCTCCGAGTTTCTGCCCTACGTATGGGCTTGCCAGCGTCTTATTCGGATTGTCGTATTTCGTGACATATGAGACATTGTCACCCAGGCCGAAACTGACCCCATAGCTGAAGTCATCACCGGCAAGACGGAAACTGTCATTCCACGAAATCGTGAACTCATAACCGAGAGTGCGAAGGTCCGCCGAATTGTTTTTCGGAGCAGCAGCGCCGTAAGTGGAAGGAAGTGCCTGGCTCTGCATTATCATATCCTTCGTGTCTCGGATATATGCGTCGCCGCTGAAGTTGAGTCTTCCTCTGAACATTGAGAGGTCGATTCCGATATTATTTGTGTATATCTTCTCCCATGAGATGTCTGACGCATTCGGTGAAGACTCATTGGCGTAATAAACTTTCTGTCCCTCACCGAAACGGTAATTGAGCTGGCCAGAGGTGCTGATTGTCTGTATGTAATCATAATATCCCACTGCACTCTGGTTTCCGAGGGAGCCATAGGAATACCTGAGCTTCAAGTTATTGACCACATGCTTCGCATTTTTGAAGAACTGCTCCTCACTGATTCTCCATCCGAGGGAGAATGACGGGAAGAATCCGAAACGACGCCCCTTGGCAAAACGCGAACTTCCGTCGTAACGTCCGCTGGTCTCGACCAGATAACGGTCTGCATAGGCGTAGTTGAGGCGATAGAAGAAACCGAGGACTGCATAGTCGTTCTGACCTCCACGAGTATATATGTTGTCGCCTACAGCAATATTGAAATCCGAAATTTCCTCACTCAAGAGATTGTAGCGACGCATATAATTCGTCTTGTAGTATTTATACTCGTAATTGACACCCGCCATAGCCTTGAAGTCGTGCTTCTCTCCGAAAACATCTGCGTAAGTCGCATAAGCATTGAAGACATTCCTGCGGGTAGTGTTGTAACTCTCCTGGATTCTGTCTTTAGCAGCCTCGTCAGAAGCCGACATATAGAGAATCTTGCCCGGTATGCGGGAATAAGGGACATCCACGAAACGGTTGAACGCATAATACATCAGATCGGTGTAGGAATAATTTGCCCTTATCTCAAACTGTTTCACCGGTTTGATAACGGCTTCGAAGGTAGTCCTGAGTTCTGTATTCTTGTCCGCCATATCATGCTTGCCGTATTCGGCTATTGCATGAACTCCGTTTGTCACCCGGTATGTAGGGCTTGTTGAAGAGTAGTAAACAAATGTACCATCCGGATTTATCGGGACAATACTTGCAAGGGCATGATTCCATGCGCTGGAGAAATATTGGTTGAAAGCGCTGGAGCTACCTGGGAACGACTGCTTACGGCTCGACCAGTTGGTGTTGTTGGTGAGTTCGAGCCAATCTGTGACCTTAACTCCGATTTTCGTGCGGAAAGTATAGTGGGTATAATGATCCGGCTTTATCGCCTTGGCTCCTGTCTGGTCATAGAAATTGCCGGAAAAGAGGAAATTCACCCTACCAGTACTTCCGCTTACGCTCAGGTTGTGGTCGTGAGTCGGACGGGTATTGTTGAACATATAATTGTACCAGTCGAAATTGGCGTAGTATTTATATACACCATCCTTCTCGACTACCCAAGGTCTCGACGGATCTTCCACTTTGTCGTTACGGCGTATCCACAGTTCGTGGTAGTCCTCTGCAGTGTAAGTCGTGTAAGGTGTACCCTGATATGTACGGTAGAACATATCATTGATATATGCGCTGTAGTAGCCTCTGGTCTCGAAATCTGTTGACACCGTGGATGTTCCGAAAGTGAACTTTCCGTTGTAGGATACCTTTATCTTTTCATCCGTCGGGTTCTTGGTATTCACGAGTACGACTCCAAAACCGGCACGCGCACCATAGACTGCCGACGCCGAAGCATCTTTAAGAACGCTAATAGACTCGATATCGTTCGGATTCACATCACGCAAGTCCCCCTCTACGCCGTCAATGAGAATGAGAGGTCCGGTTGATGAGGCTATTGAGGTCACACCTCGGATGTTCACTGTAGCGCCATCGCCCGCACGTCCTGAAGTCTTGACCATGACATTAGGCATAGCACCCTGAAGCATCTCACCTACGGAAGCAGCATTGCGGTTGCGCAGATTGTCTCCGTCAACAACTGCCACTGCGCCGGTAAGGTTCACTTTCTTCTGAGTACCATAGCCTATGACCACGGTTTCCGTGAGGAACTCCGTATCCGGGGAAAGAACGATTTCAAGCGGAGCCGTATTCCTGACAGGAATTTCTACGTCTGTAAAGCCTATAAACGAAACGACGAGAATTTCATTCAAAGCGACGTCAAGACTGAATTTTCCGTCAATGTCGGAGACCGCTCCGGCTCCATGGCGTCCCTTGACCACAATCCCGGCTCCGACCAAAGCTTCTCCGTCATCGGATTTTACGCTGCCTTTCAAGTTGAAGCGTTCGTCAGACCTGCCGACATTGTCTTTCTCCGCCACACGGCTCTCGGAAACAAGCACTGTGCGTCCGCTGACGCTTACAGACACTGGCCGT
>ERZ780106.673-NODE-673-length-12708-cov-5.598830_pt1 | contig 12708 bp, 9 predicted proteins | sample MGYA00511572_ERZ780106 | MGnify/ENA primary metagenome ERZ780106 (study PRJEB29588, sample SAMEA2161876) | human gut metagenome | biome: human gut; feature: human-associated habitat; material: faeces | place: Denmark | collected 2008/2010 ...
GCGGTTTAGGGACTTGCACCCTTTAGAGTATGTTCGTGCTGGACGAACAAAAAGGAGATTCGTATTTCTACGAACCTCCCGATAATTATTATGAAGGTAACCTTCTAAAGGTCATTCATTTCCTTGAGATAATCCTCCTTGCTGCTTACCACGATATCCTGGAATTCCTTCTGGCCTGTGCCGGCTGGAATGAGGTGACCGCAGATGACATTCTCTTTCAGACCTTCGAGGTCATCGACGCGGGCGCGGATTGCGGCCTCGCTGAGAACCTTGGTAGTCTCCTGGAATGATGCAGCAGAGATGAAGCTGTCAGTCTTGAGGGCTGCTCTAGTGATACCCTGGAGAACCTGGCTTGCGGTAGCAGGTCTTGCCTCGCGCACTGCCATCATCTTGAGACCCTGTCTCTCGAGTGAAGAATTCTCGTTTCTCATCTCTCTTGCCGGAATGATGTCACCAGCTCTATAGCGCTGTGAATCACCAGCTTCGAGGACGTAGAACTTGCCATAGATATCATCATTGGTATCCATGAATCTCCACTTGTCGACAAGCTCCTCAGGAAGGAACTCGGTATCACCCGGATCATTGACCTGAACCTTTCTCATCATCTGTCTTACGATGATTTCGAAGTGCTTGTCATTGATCTTCACACCCTGGAGACGGTAAACTGCCTGAACCTCATTCACAATGTATTCCTGAGCCTTGACAGGTCCGAGGACATTGAGGATGTCGGTAGGAGAGATTCCGCCGTCGGAAAGACGTGAACCGGCTCTTACGTAGTCGTTCTCCTGAACAAGAATCTGCTTGGTAAGAGGAACGAGGTAATGTTTCTCGACACCGGACTTGTTCTTGACGATGATCTCACGGTTACCTCTCTTGATCTTGCCCATGAGCACCTCACCGTTGATTTCGGAAATACATGCAGGGCTTGATGGAGTTCTTGCCTCGAAGAGCTCGGTCACACGAGGAAGACCTCCGGTAATATCGTTGGACTTGCCGATTGCACGAGGGATCTTGATGATGATGTCACCGACCTTCACCTTCGCACCGTCGCTGACAGTAACGTGAGCGCCTACAGGCAAGTTGTACTGCTTCAGAAGCTCGCCGCCGTCGCCTATTACAAGGATTGAAGGGTTCTTCGTCTTGTCCTTGGACTCGATGATGACCTTGTCCTTATTGTTGGAGAACTCGTCAGCTGACTCCTCGCGGAATGTCGCGCCGGAAATCATGTTGTCGAAGCGTGCGATACCTGAAGTTTCTACGATCGTGATAGCGTTATATGGATCCCATTCGCAGATGAGGTCACCCTTCTTCACGCTCTCGCCATCTTTCTTGTACAATACTGAACCGTAAGGAACATCGTATGTAGAGAAGGTGATGCCTGTATTCTCATCGACGATCTTGAGTTCAGTCATACGGCTGACAACCACTTCCTCAGCCTCACCGAGGTCATTGACTCTCTGCAGGGTCCTGAGCTCTTCGAACTGGAGCTTGCCGTTGTACTTGGACTCGATGGATGAATCAGCAGCGGTGCTGGATGCAGTACCACCGACGTGGAAGGTACGGAGCGTAAGCTGTGTACCAGGCTCACCGATAGACTGTGCAGCGATAACGCCGACGACTTCACCTTTCTCGACCATCCTGCTGGTAGCAAGGTTACGTCCGTAGCACTTCGCGCAGACACCCTTGCGGGACTCGCAGGTAAGCACTGAACGTATCTCGACCTGCTCGATAGGGAGAGAGTCGATAAGGTTTGCCGTAGCCTCGCGGATTTCCTCGCCTGCCTTGATGATCAATTCACCCGTGATAGGGTTGAAGATATCATGTACGGAGGTTCTACCGAGAATTCTCTCGCCGAGTGATTCTACGACTTCATCCTTATTCTTGATAGCTGTAGCGATAAGACCTCTGAGGGTACCGCAATCCTCTTCGTTGATGATGACGTCATGAGAAACGTCCACCAGACGACGGGTAAGGTAACCTGCATCGGCAGTCTTGAGGGCGGTATCGGCAAGACCCTTACGTGCACCATGGGTAGAGATGAAGTACTCGAGCACTGTCATACCCTCCTTGAGGTTGGAAACGATAGGGTTCTCGATAATCTCGGCACCTGCAGCACCGGACTTCTGAGGTTTTGCCATCAAGCCTCGCATACCGCAAAGCTGTTTGATCTGCTGTGTGGAACCACGGGCTCCTGAATCCAACATCATGTATACAGGGTTGAATCCCTGCTGGTCTGCTGAAATCTGTTTCTCGACGATTCCCGTAAGTTTGTTGTCAATGGATGTCCACAGGTCGATAACCTTGTTGTAACGCTCGTTGTTGGTGATGAAACCCATCGAGTAGTTGTTCTTGATGTCCTCCACCTGCTTGTAGCCCTCATTGATGAGGTCGTATTTCTCAGGCGGTACGAGAACGTCGCCAAGGTTGAATGAAAGACCTGCACGGAATGCACGGTCATAACCGAGATTCTTGATATCGTCAAGGAAGTGGGCAGTTCTGGAAACGCCGGTATTCTTGATGACCTCGGTAATGATTTTTCTCAATGCTTTCTTTCCGAGTACGTCATTGACGTAAGGAACTTCCTGCGGAACGAACTGGTTCACGATGATTCGGCCTGCAGTGGTTTCCACCATCTGTGTGCCAGCCTCAGGATTGCTCTTGTCCTTAGGGAGTCTCACCTTGATCTTGGCGTGGAGTGCAATCGCACGCTCGTTGAGAGCAACGATAACCTCTTCCGGACCATAGAATGACATACCCTCGCCCTTTGCACCAGGTCTGATCTTGGTAATGTAGTAAAGACCGAGGACCATATCCTGTGAAGGCACGGTGATAGGAGTTCCGTTCGCAGGGTTCAAGATGTTCTGTGAACCGAGCATGAGGAGCTGAGCCTCCATTACGGCAGCATTGCTGAGCGGAAGATGGACTGCCATCTGGTCACCGTCGAAGTCCGCATTGAATGCGGTACAAGCGAGCGGGTGCAGCTGGATAGCCTTTCCCTCTATCATTCGCGGCTGGAATGCCTGGATACCGAGTCTGTGAAGTGTAGGTGCACGGTTCAAAAGTACCGGATGACCTTTCATCACGTTCTCGAGGATATCCCAGATGACCGGATCTCTCCTGTCGACAATCTTCTTCGCAGACTTGACGGTCTTCACGATGCCGCGCTCAATCAGTTTCCTGATGATGAACGGTTTGTAAAGCTCGGCCGCCATGAACTTAGGCAGACCGCACTCGTGCATCTGGAGCTCCGGACCGACGACGATAACTGAACGTGCAGAATAGTCGACACGCTTACCGAGGAGGTTCTGACGGAAACGTCCCTGCTTACCTTTAAGGCTGTCTGACAATGATTTGAGTGCCCTGTTGGATTCACTCTTGACTGCGCTGGACTTCTTGGAGTTGTCGAAGAGTGAGTCTACCGCTTCCTGAAGCATACGCTTCTCGTTTCGGAGAATGACTTCAGGTGCCTTGATCTCGATAAGTCTCTTCAGACGGTTGTTTCTGATGATGACACGTCTGTAGAGGTCATTGAGATCGGATGTGGCGAAACGGCCACCGTCAAGCGGAACGAGAGGACGGAGATCCGGCGGAATGACCGGAATCACCTTCATGATCATCCACTCAGGGCGGTTGATGCCGTTGGACTCCTCAAACCATTTGACGATGCTGAGGCGCTTGAGCAGCTCCGCTTTCTTGAGCTGGGAATTGGCCAGACGCATCTCTGTACGGAGACTGTCTGCAAGCTCCTTTATGTCAATCTCCTTCAGCAAGTCATAGATACCCTCTGCACCCATCTTGGCAACGAACTTTGCAGGATCGTCGTCAGGAAGGTTGTAGTTGTCAGGGTACTGGTCGAGAACTGCCAGATACTCGTCCTCGGAAAGGAGTTCGAGTTTCTGCCTGTCTGTCTGTCCAGGACGGATGACAATGTACTTCTCGTAGTAGATTACCGCCTCGAGTTTCTTGGCAGGAACGCCGAGAACTGCGGAAATCTTGTTCGGAGCTGACTTGAAGTACCAGATATGGGCAACAGGGACAGTAAGTGAAATGTGTCCCATTCTCTCCCTGCGCACCTTCTTTTCTGTAACTTCCACACCGCAACGGTCGCAGACGATACCACGGTACCTGATGCGCTTGTACTTACCGCAATAGCACTCGTAGTCCTTGGTAGGTCCGAAAATCTTCTCACAGAAAAGGCCATCCCTCTCAGGCTTGTACGTCCTGTAGTTCACAGTCTCAGGCTTGAGGACCTCTCCGTGGGACCTGTCAATGATGTCCTCCGGAGAAGCAAGCGAAATGCTGATTTTCTGGAAATTGCTCCTTACCTTGTTATCTTTGTTATTGAAAATAGGCATAATATATCAAATCAAAATTGACTGTTACTATTCAAGAGTCACTTTAAGTCCGAGACCTCTGAGCTCGTGCAGGAGCACATTCAGAGATTCAGGAATACCTGGAGTAGGCATCGGCTCACCCTTGACGATGGCTTCATAAGTCTTGGACCTTCCGGTCACGTCATCAGACTTGACAGTAAGGATTTCCTGGAGAGCGTTTGCCGCACCGAATGCCTCGAGTGCCCAAACCTCCATTTCTCCAAATCTCTGACCACCGAACTGAGCTTTACCGCCCAAAGGCTGCTGAGTAATGAGAGAATAAGGACCGATAGACCTTGCGTGCATCTTGTCATCAACCATGTGACCGAGCTTGATCATATAGATGATACCTACAGTTGCATACTGGTCGAACCATTCACCGGTACCGCCGTCTCTCAGATGAGTACTTCCGTACTTAGGAAGACCTGCCTTGTCAGTATATGCACAAATCTCATCAAGACTTGCACCGTCGAAAATAGGGGTGCTGAACTTGAGACCAAGTCTTTCACCTGCCCATCCCAAAACAGTTTCATAAATCTGACCGAGGTTCATTCGGGAAGGCACACCGAGAGGGTTCAGGACAATGTCCACCGGAGTACCGTCCTCAAGGAACGGCATATCCTCCTCTCTTACGATCTTGGCAACAATACCCTTGTTACCGTGACGTCCTGCCATCTTGTCACCGACAGTGATCTTTCTCTTCTTGGCGATATATACTTTCGCAAGCTGCATAACGCCGTTTCCGAGTTCGTCACCGACCTTGACCTTGTCCTGGATCCTCTTGTTTGCTGCGAGAGCCTCTTTGTAGGCGATGCAGTAATTGTTGATGAGGTCACGGATCATGAGGTTGGTCCTGTCGTCGTCAGTCCATCTGTTTGAATTAATATTTTCGAAGTCAATGGTCCTGAGCTGGGAAGCAGTGATTTCTCTGCCCTCAGGAATGATCTCAACGCCATAAAGGTCGCTGATTCCCACACTCTTCTTGCCTTCTGCCAATGCAACGAGCTTGTCGAAGAACTTGGCGTACAAAGACTCGGCTTTCTTGGTGAAATCTTCCTCGATGCTATCAAGTTTTGCTTTCTGCTCAGCCTTGGCGCCCTTGCGGTTACCCTCTTTGGCAGCCTTTGAGTAAAGAGCGGCCTTGATGACAGTACCGCTGAGTGACGGATTGGCCTTGAGTGAAGCATCCTTCACGTCACCTGCCTTGTCACCGAAGATTGCACGGAGAAGTTTCTCCTCTGGAGAAGGATCGCTCTCTCCCTTAGGAGTAATCTTGCCGACCATAATGTCACCCGGCTCGATATGGGCACCTACGCGGACAATACCGTTGTCATCAAGATTTTTGGTAGCGTCCTCGCTGACATTAGGAATATCGAATGTGAGTTCCTCCATACCACGCTTGGTTTCCCTGACTTCAGTAAGGTACTCGTCCACGTGAACTGATGTGAGGATATCCCATCTGACCATTTTCTCTGAAAGAACGATAGCGTCCTCATAGTTGTAACCCTTCCAAGGCATGAACGCAACCATAAGGTTACGGCCGAGTGCGAGTTCACCGTTCTGGGTAGCATATCCTTCTGTCATCACCTGACCTGCAACTACCTTGTCGCCTTTCTTCACAATCGGTTTCAGGCAGATAGTTGTATTCTGGTTTGTCTTTCTATATATAGGAAGATGGTAAACAGTGATGTCCGGAGAGAAGCTTACGAATTTCTCGTCCTCTGTGCGGTCATACTTGACGTGGATTTCGTTTGCGTCCACATATACGACTTCACCGCTTCTTTCTGCCATCACCTGTGTTCTGGAGTCGATGCAGACCCTCTCTTCAAGACCGGTTCCCACGATAGGAGCCTGAGGCTTGAGAAGCGGAACTGCCTGACGCATCATGTTCGCTCCCATCAATGCACGGTGAGCGTCATCGTGCTCAAGGAACGGAATGAGGGATGCAGCCACAGAAGCCATCTGGTTAGGCGCAACGTCCATATAGTCAACCTCTTCTTTGGAGACTACAGGGAAGTCAGCCTCGAGACGGCACTGGATTCTGTCCTCTTCGATGGTTCCGTCATCATCCATCTTCACATTGGCAAGAGAAACGAGTTTGTCTTCCTCTTCCTCTGCGCTCATAAACTTCCAGCCGTCATCGGAAAGATTCACCTTTCCGTTCTCGACCTTACGGTAAGGGGTCTCGATGAATCCCAGGTCATCAATCTTCGCATAGACGCAAAGAGATGAGATAAGACCGATGTTCGGACCTTCCGGAGACTCGATAGGACAAAGCCTTCCGTAATGAGTATAGTGCACGTCTCGAACCTCGAAACCTGCCCTGTCTCTGGAAAGACCGCCAGGACCCAATGCGGAAAGACGACGCTTGTGTGTAACTTCAGCAAGCGGGTTCGTCTGGTCCATGAACTGGGACATCTGGCTTGTACCGAAGAATGAATTGATTACCGAAGACAATGTCTTGGAATTGATGAGGTCAGTAGGGCTGAACTGCTCACTGTCCCTTACGTTCATTCTTTCGCGGATAGTCCTTGACATTCTTGAGAGACCTACGCTGAACTGGTTAGCCAACTGCTCACCTACTGTTCTTACACGTCTGTTGCTCAAGTGGTCGATATCGTCAACCGTAGCCTTGGAGTTAATAAGTTGAATGAGATACTTGATGATCTCGGTAATATCCTGATTTGTGAGAACACGGAGTTCAGGATCAGTGTCGAGGCCGAGTTTCTTGTTAAGACGATAACGGCCGACGATACCCAAATCGTATCTCTTTTCGGAGAAGAACAACTTGTCGATCACGTCTCTCGCGGTTGCCTCATCAGGTGGTTCTGAATTACGCAACTGCTTGTAGATGTAATTGACAGCTTCTTTTTCCGTATTTGTCGGGTCCTTCTGCAGGGTGTTGAATATGATGGCATACTCACTGTCGCTGGCCTCATCCTTCTGGAGAAGCACAGTCTTCACCTCAGCATCGGTAAGTTTCTGAATTGTCTCATCGTTGATGACTTCACATCTCTCGACAACCGGAGTTGTACGCTCGATAGGGATAACCTCACCGGTATCCTCATCAACGAAGTCCTCGTTCCAGGTCTTGAGAACCTTTGCGGCGAGCTTTCTGCCCTCATTTGCCTTCAGATTCTCAGGAGTAGCCTCAATCTCTTCAGCCAGGCCGAAAATATTTATGATATCCTTGTCCGCATCGAAACCGATAGCACGGAGGAGTGTCGTTACAGGCAACTTCTTCTTACGGTCGATGTAGGCATACATCACATTGTTGATATCCGTGGCGAACTCAATCCATGAACCCTTGAACGGAATGATACGGGCTGAATAAAGCTTGGTACCGTTTGCGTGGAGGGTCTGATCAAAGAACACACCAGGAGACCTGTGCAGCTGTGAAACGATGACACGCTCTGATCCATTGATGACGAAGGTTCCGCCAGGAGTCATGTACGGGATGTCACCCAGATAAACGTCCTGAACTTTAGTATCGAAATCCTCGTGTTCGAGATCACTGCAAGAAAGGCGGAGTTTTGCCTTAAGAGGCACGTTGTACGTGAGACCTCTCTCAAGACACTCTTCAATCGAGTACTTAGGAGGATCAATGAAATAATCTATAAACTCGAGCTTATAGTTGTTCCTCGTATCTTCGATTGGAAATATTTCCTGGAATACTTGGTAAAGACCTTCGTTTTTTCTGTTCTCAGGGGTGGTGTCAAGCTGGAAAAAATCCTTGAATGATTTCAGCTGCACCTCAAGCAGATCCGGATAATCCAGGATTTTTGATGTGGCGAAATTTATTCGTTTATTGGTAGTCTTATTTGACATATTCTGCCTTTGAAATAGAGAAAAACTTAAATACGACAAAAAGGTTTAGAGCCTACTGACGGCTCTAAACCTGATTTCGATCCCATCTAGGGGCGAAGCGAAGTTATTTAACCTCAACTTCAGCACCAGCTTCCTCAAGAGTAGATTTGATCTGCTCTGCTTCTGCCTTAGATACTTTCTCTTTCAAAGTTGCACCTGGAGCCTTGTCAACAAGTTCCTTTGCCTCCTTAAGGCCGAGGCCGAGGAGATCCTTGACAGTCTTGATAACGTTAAGTTTAGCGTCACCAGCTGACTTGAGGATAACGTCGAACTCTGTCTGCTCTGCTGCTGCAGCCTCGCCGCCAGCAACTGGAGCTGCAACTGCAACTGCTGCTGCAGCAGGCTCGATACCGTACTCTTCCTTAAGAACCTTAGCAAGTTCCTGAACGTCTTTTACAGAAAGGTTAACCAACTCTTCTGCAAGTGCTTTTACATCTGCCATAATAAATGATAATATTTAAATTGTTTATACTTATTTCTCTTCTTTTTCTGAAAGGGTCTTGACGATTCCTGCAAGTTTTCCGCCTGCTGACTCGAGAGCAGAAATAACGTTGCGTGCAGGAGACTGGAGAAGACCGATGATGTCTCCGAGGAGTTCCTCTTTGGACTTGATGGATGCGAGCTCTTCGAGCTTGTCAGCACCTACGAAAGCGCACTCCTGAACATAAGCACCTTTAAGTGCAGGTTTCTCGAAACCATCTTTCTGGAACTTCTTGATGAGCTTTGCAGGAGCATTTGCAACCTCTGTGTACATGATTGCAGTGTTTCCCTCAAGTGTGCATGCAAGAGTATTGATTTCCTCGTTATTCAGTTCTTTGATAACGTGATGGAAGAGTGTGTTCTTTACTACTGTAAGCTTGATGCCGGCCTCGAAACAAGCGCGGCGGAGCTTTGTTGTCTGTTCAGCATTGAGACCGGAGATATCGGTAATGTAGAAATTAGGAGTCTCCTTGATCTGTGCTGAGATAGATTCAATTATCTGGGCTTTCAATTCTTTTCTCATAACATTGAATTTTTATTATTCAGCACTGAATGTCTTGATGTCGAGTTTGATACCAGGGCTCATTGTGGTGCAGATAGCTGCGCCTTTGAGGTATGTACCTTTAAGAGTCTGTGGCTTCAACTTGAGGATTGCTGACATTACAACCTTTGCATTGTCATAAATCTGCTCAGGAGTGAAAGATGCCTTTCCGATAGCAGCGTGGATGATACCGGTCTTGTCAACCTTGAAATCAATCTTACCTGCCTTGACTTCCTTTACAGCGTTGCCTACGGCCATTGTAACGGTACCTGTCTTAGGGTTCGGCATGAGTCCTCTAGGACCGAGGATACGACCGATGATACCGACCTTGGCCATGACAGATGGAGTACAGATGATAACGTCAACACCAGTCCAGCCGCCTTTGATCTTCTCGATATACTCGTCGAGACCAACATAGTCTGCACCAGCCTCTTTAGCCTCAGCCTCCTTGTCAGGAGTACAGAGTACGAGGACTCTTGTGACCTTACCTGTTCCGTGAGGGAGTGAAACCACGCCACGGATCATCTGGTTAGCTTTACGAGGGTCTACACCCAGGTTTGCGATAAGTTCAACAGAAGCGTCGAATTTGGTATATGTAATATCTTTAAGAATACCGCATGCTTCTGAAAGTTCGTACTGCTTGGACGGATCATACTTTGCCAAGGCAGCCTTCATGTTCTTTGAAATCTTGCTCATAATGCATGTGAATTATTAAAGGTCAGCCGGGAATGTTCCGGTTACTTTGATACCCATACTTCTCGCTGTTCCGGCAACCATCGTCATAGCTGATTTAAGTGTGAATGCGTTCATATCAGCCATCTTGCCTTCAGCAATTGTCCTGATCTGATCCCATGATACACTTGCAACCTTCTGTCTGTTAGGTTCACCTGATCCCTTCTGAATCTTGGCAGCCTCTTTAAGAGATACCGCAACTGGCGGCTGCTTTACAACGAAAGTAAACGACTTGTCTGAGAATACTGTGATGACAACTGGGAGCACTTTTCCTGCAGAACCCTGGGTTGCTGCATTGAACTGCTTGCAGAAGTCCATAATATTCAGACCTTTAGAACCGAGAGCCGGTCCTACTGGTGGCGCAGGATTCGCTGCTCCGCCTTTGATTTGGAGCTTAATGAATCCGGTTACTTCTTTTGCCATGATTTTATTCTTTAGTTACTTGATTAAAGTTGAGCTCAAGCAGAGTCTTTCTGCCGAAGATCATAACTATTACCTTTATTTTGCTTCTGTCGACTGCAATCTCATCCACTGTACCATCGAAACCACTGAACGGTCCGTCAGTAATCTTGACAGAATCGCCGACCTGATAGTCTACTTCCGTTTCTGCCGCGGTCACTGTCTGTTCGTCCTGCTGACCCAGAAGTCTCTTGACCTCCTCGTCGCGTAGCGGAACCGCTACTTTCTCTCCCTGGCTCTTGGAATCATCAGATTTCTCTGAAAGGAATCCTGCCAGACCAGGAATCACGTGACTGCGGATAAGGTAATCGGAATCCTTGCCAAGTTCAGCCTCAATAAAAACATAGCCCGGGAAAAGAATCTTCTCTGTAGCAACTCTTTTTCCGTTCTTGACTGTGTATTTTTTCTCAAGGGGAACAAGAACCTGCGAAATCTCTTTCTGCAAATCAGTGCTCCTCTCGATCTCTTTATCGAGGTAATCTTTGACTTTCTTCTCTTTGCTTCCTGCAGTCCTAAGGACGTACCATTTTTTCTCGCCCATGGTAATGATAAAAAAATTACAACGTGTAGATTGCTGTCATCAGATACTGGAAAATGTAGTCAATGACGAAAAGCACAGCCGCGATGATGACAGTAGCGACCATGACAAGCAGAGCAGCACTCTGAAGCTTTGCCCAGGTCGGCCAAGTCACCTTGTTGGTGAGCTCGTCGAATGACCCTTTCACATAGTTAATGAACTTTCTCATCTTTTCTTTTAATGGACACTGCTTGTTGGAAGCTTGCGCAGAGTCTGTTAAACATTACCAAATCGTAACCTTTGATATTAGCAGGGGCAGAGAGATTCGAACTCCCATCAATGGTTTTGGAGACCACTATACTAGCCCTTATACTATGCCCCTGTAAAAGTGCCGGATGAACCGGCACCTGAATTTATGTCGTACTAAAATTAGTCGATAATCTTAGTAACCTGACCAGCACCTACTGTACGGCCACCCTCACGGATTGCGAAACGAAGACCTTCGTTAAGAGCAACTGGAGTGATGAGTTTAACAGTAATCTCAACGTTATCGCCTGGCATAACCATCTCAGTTCCCTCTGGAAGAGTGATCTCACCGGTAACATCAAGTGTACGGATGAAGAACTGTGGACGATAGTGGTTGTGGAACGGAGTGTGACGGCCACCTTCCTCTTTCTTGAGGACGTAGATCTGTGCCTTGAAGTCAGTGTGCGGAGTGATTGAACCTGGCTTAGCAACAACCTCACCTCTCTTGACATCTTTCTTGTCGATACCACGGAGAAGAAGACCAACGTTGTCTCCAGCCTCTCCCTGATCGAGGAGCTTGCGGAACATCTCGACACCTGTAACGGTTGTAGGCCTAGGAGCATCACCGAAACCTACGAGCTCAACAGGATCGTTGACGTGGATAGTACCAGTCTCGATACGGCCTGTAACTACAGTACCACGACCTGTGATAGAGAAGATATCCTCGATAGGCATAAGGAATGGTTTCTCGTTCTCACGAACCGGAATAGGAATGTATGAATCTACAGCATCCATGAGCTCCATGACCTTATCTTCCCACTTTGGCTCTCCGTTAAGGGCACCAAGAGCAGAACCGCGGATGATAGGGCACTCATCATCAAATCCGTAGAATTTGAGGAGGTCTCTGATTTCCATCTCAACGAGGTCGAGCATCTCAGGATCGTCAACAAGGTCAACCTTGTTCATGAATACAACGATCTTAGGTACGTTCACCTGACGAGCGAGAAGGATGTGCTCACGTGTCTGAGGCATAGGACCATCAGTAGCTGCAACTACGAGGATCGCGCCGTCCATCTGTGCAGCACCAGTAACCATGTTCTTTACATAGTCAGCGTGGCCCGGGCAGTCTACGTGTGCGTAGTGACGGGTAGCTGTCTCATACTCGATGTGTGAAGAGTTGATGGTAATACCACGCTCTTTCTCTTCTGGAGCGTTATCAATCTGATCGAAAGATCTAACCTCGCCAGAGTTTGTGAAACCTTTCTCGACAAGTACCTTAGAGATGGCAGCTGTCAAGGTAGTCTTACCGTGGTCAACGTGGCCAATTGTACCGATGTTGACATGCGGCTTGGTTCTTACGAATGTTTCTTTTGCCATAATATTATGTTTTTAATATGTTATTGCTGTGAATAAACAAATGTAGAGCCGGTGATGGGAATTGAACTCATGACCTCATCCTTACCAAGGATGCGCTCTACCCCTGAGCTACACCG
>ERZ780106.682-NODE-682-length-12583-cov-3.744173_pt1 | contig 12583 bp, 10 predicted proteins | sample MGYA00511572_ERZ780106 | MGnify/ENA primary metagenome ERZ780106 (study PRJEB29588, sample SAMEA2161876) | human gut metagenome | biome: human gut; feature: human-associated habitat; material: faeces | place: Denmark | collected 2008/2010 ...
GCAGCTGCCGGAGCGGTGCTTAAGCCGCAAGGCGGGAATTGTGCGGTGTTGCCATTGATTTGTGTTCCCAATTATGTTCAGGAAAGGGTATACCCCACACGGTAAATGGTCTGGATCTCCTGTTTCAGCCCCAGTTTGCGGCGCAAATGCTGGATATGTACATCCACCGTGCGGGTAATGCCGATGCAGGGGTAACCCCAGGCGGTATGCAGCAGGTCGCCGCGGCTTACAGCCTGGCCGCGGTGGTCAAACAGCACTTGCAGCAGGGCAAACTCCTGCGGGGTCAGGAGAATATCCTCCCCGTGGCGCGTAACGGCGCGTGCCTGCCAGTCAATATTCAAATCCTTGTAATGCGTTGCGGTATAAGTGCTGTGCATTCCCATACGATAACCTCCTTTGGCGGAAAATTTCAATCTTCTATAATATATAAACGAGGCATGTAACCAAGATGTTACAACTGTAAATGTAAAAGATTTATGTCTTTGAACAATATTTTCAACTTTTCCACAGTGGAAACGGTGGGAAAATCTGTGAAAAACGTTGAAAACTCAGAGTTGCAAAATTGCGCAGGAATAGATGACGAAGTATCGTGTGATTGTTTTGCAGAGATAGTGGAAAACTGACCGTAAACAGGAGAAATTATCCGCAAAAAATGTGGTCAATGTTGAAAACTGCCCTGTGGCAGGGTGGGAAATGAGGAACTTTTGCGGGAAATATTGTGCGTGGGAGGGAGACATGGGACGGTTGACGGGAAAATAAAGGGGGAGGGCGGGGTCACCTGACCCCGCCGGAACTTTGCCTGGTTGCAAGTGAAAACTGGCGCAAGGAACAAGAAAAGAAAAAAGCATGTGCCCCATCCCTCAAAGATGTAAGCACATGCCCTATAATTCTATTCTATCGCCATTAAAGTTTTTCGCCAGGACTTTTTTCAAAAAGGCCGCCAATCTCCCGTAAATAAAACCTCACATCTTCGGGAAGATAATGCGGATGGTGGTGCCGGTGCCGACGGTGGATTCCAGATCAATGCGCGCACCGTGCAGAACAGCGATATGCTTGACAATGGCGAGCCCCAGGCCTGTTCCGCCGGTCGCCTTGGAGCGGGATTTGTCCACTCGGTAAAAGCGCTCAAACACGCGGCTCTGGCTGTCCTGTGGGATGCCGATGCCATTGTCCTCCACGCAGAAATACGGGCAGCCGTCCGCATTGGTGCCGCAGCTCAGCTCCACATGGCCACCCGGCCGGTTGTAGCGGATGGCATTGTCGCACAGGTTGGTTACAAGCTCGGTCAACAGGTCGTGGCTGCCGCGCACCGTAACGGGCTGTACTTTGTATTGCAGCGTAATGTAGGCTTTGCGGGCGTTCACCGTCATGTTGGTGGCAACATCCTTGACCAGCACGCCAAGGTCCACCGGTACAAAATCGGCGGTGGGGCTGTTTTCCTGCTGCTTGCTCATGCCGTCCAGTTCCGAAAGCTGCAAAATATCCGATACCAGCGTGATCATGCGCTGGGCTTCCTTGTGGATACGGTGGCCAAAGGTGGGAATGTCCTCCTGTTTTGCCATGCCGTTTTCAATCAGCTCTGCATAGCCGGAAATGCTTGTCAGCGGGGTTTTCAGCTCGTGGCTGACATTAGCGGTAAACTCCCGGCGGATGGTCTCATTGTCCTCCCGCAGCTTGCGGTCAGACTGTACCGTGTGCGCCAGCGGGATCAGCTCCTCATACGGCACATTGGCCTCGATGCAGTCCAGGTGCTCCGCCATTCGGGTGATGGGCTGCACCAGATGCTTGGTAATGACCTGCGCCAGCACCAGCGCCAGAATGATGATAAGGATGCACCCGGCCACCAGAACGGGCAGCACGCGGTTGTAGCTGCTCCACATGTTGCTGGTTTCGTCCGCCAGCCGCAAAACGCTTCCGTCCGTCAGGCGCACGGCATAATAATGGGTGTCGTACCCAAGGGTTGCACTGCGGCGCACGCTGGCACCAGTGCCCTCTGCCATAGCCTGCTGGATCTCTGGACGGTTGGCATGGTTGGGCAAGGTGCTGGGATCAGCAGTGGCAGAATCGTATAAAACGGTGCCATCCTGGGCCACAAGGGTCAGACGCAGGCCGTCTGCATACTGGGCCAGCTGCTCTGGCTGTGGGTCAGCAGAATGCTCATACCCCACCGCAATAGCTTCCACCGTGCGGGAAAGGTCGGTGTCAAACTGCTCGGCAAAAGCGTGCTGGAACAGCAGCGCTGCCCCCACCACGCTGAGCAGGAGGGACAAAATACCCACAGCCATCAAAGTGGTGCGCAACAGGTGAGCCATGCTGCGCGGCGCAGTGATGTGGGCGGTTTCGGCGGTATCAGGCATCTTCCCCGGCCTCCGTGCCCTTGGCGGACAGTTTGTACCCCACCTTGCGCACGGTGCAGATGGCGTCCCCGGCGTGGCCCAGCTTTTGGCGCAGGGTCCGCACGTGCATGTCAATGGTGCGGCTTTCCAACAGGTCGTCGGTATCCCACACGGCTTTCATGATGCGCTCGCGGGCCAGAACTTCTTCGGGATGCTCCAAAAAGAAATGCAGCAGCGAATATTCCTTAAAGGTCAGCTCCACCGGCTCACCGTCCACCGTAACGGTGCGGGCAACGTCATCCAGCGTGATGTCTCCAAACCGCAGGGTGGTGGTGCTGGCTGGCGCGGCGCTGGCGCGGCGCAGCACTGCCTTGACGCGGCTGATGAACTCCATAATGCCGAACGGCTTGCAGAGGTAATCGTCTGCACCGTGGTCCAGCCCTTTTACCACATCAATCTCGCTGGTTTTGGCTGTGACCATGATGACTGGTACGGTGCGGGTCGCGGCGGTCTCCCGCAGGCGGCCCAAAATCTGGTAGCCGTCCTCATCGGGCAGCATAACGTCCAGAATCACCAGGTCGGGCACGGTCTCCCGCACGGCAGCCCAGAAGGAAGCCCCGTCCTCAAACCCGCGGACGGTGTACTGGTTGGTTTGCAGAGCATACTGCTCCAGCTCACGGATGGATGCGTCATCTTCAACAATATAGATCATAAGATCCTCCAAACAAACAGGCCGAAACCTGCGATGTGCCACAGGCCCCGGCCCATTTTACAGGGGAAAGCCCTGCAATAATTATTTTTTCTGCTCCGGTGCAGCGGCAGTTCCGCTGGGGCCGGGCTCAAAGGTATAGCGGCCGCGGTAGCGCTCATAGCGCTTTTCAAAACTGGGGCTTTCACCGTTTTTGATGTGGTTCAGGTATTCATGGGTATCAAAGCGGTCCTCCGATACTTCAATCATGGCAACGGCAATGTTGGAGCAGTGGTCCGCAATGCGCTCATAGTTGGTCAGCAGATCATCCAGCACAAAACCGTACTCAATGGTGCAGGCGCCGGCCTGCAGGCGGGCAATATGGCGGGTTTTGACTTCGCGCACCAGGCCGTCCACAACCTGCTCCAGCGGCTCGATCTTGCCGGCGGCATAACAGTCGTTCTTCTGGAACGCATCCACGGTGCGGTTCACGATATCCTGAACGGCGGCCTCCAGAACGGAAAGATCGTCGATCGCTTCGTGGCTGAAGTGGATGGATTTTTCCTGAATTTCCTGCCCGGCCTTGAGCAGGTTGACCGAGTGGTCAGAGATGCGCTCCAGGTCATTGATGGTGTGCAGCAGGGTGTTGATGGTGCGGTTGTCCTCGCGGGAAAGTGCCTTGGCACTCAGCTTGACCAGATAGGTACCCAGAACGTCCTCGTAATGGTCCACAGCGTCTTCCTTGCGGTTCACCTCGTCGGCAATGGCTTCATCCCACTTGTGGGTCAGGGACATGGCCTGCAGCAGGGAGGTGCGGCAGATCTCGGCCATATCGCCGCCGGTCAGCATAGCGCGGCCAACGGCAACGGACGGGGTGGAAAGCAGGCGTTCGTCCAGCAGGGAATGCTGCTCGCCCGCCTGATCCTTGCTGTCCGGCACGGTCAGGATGGCCAGCTTTTCCAGCACGCGGTTGAACGGCAGCAGGATGGCGGTGGTCACAATGTTGAATATCGTGTGCACAATGGCAATGCCAAAGGTGTTGGCGGTTTCGTTGTAGAACGAGAATCCCAACAGCGCATGCAGCCCGTAAAAACCGCACAGGAACACCAGCGTGCCGATGAGGTTAAAGTACAGATGAACAAATGCGGTGCGCTTAGCATTTTTGTTGGCACCGGCAGAGGAGATCAGCGCGGTAACGGTGGTGCCGATGTTCTGGCCCATGATGATGGGAACCGCCGCCGCATAGGTGACGGCACCGGTGGAGGTGAGGGCCTGCAAAATACCCACCGAAGCGGAGGAAGACTGCAGCACAGCCGTCAGCACGGCACCGGCCAGCACGCCCAGAACCGGGTTTTTGAAGCTCAGAAACAGGTCCATGAACCAGGGCTCATCGGCCAGGGGACTCATGGCGGTGGACATGGTGTTCATACCGGCCATCAGGACGGAAAAGCCCACCATGATCTTGCCCACGCCGCTGCGGCGGTCCTTATCCTTGCCCAGCATATAAAGAAAGATGCCGATAAAGCCAAGGATGGGGGCCCACGCGTTGGGGTTCAGCATCTGGATGGCGAAGGAATCACCCTCCAGGCCTGAAAGCGAGAGCAGCCAGCCGGTAACGGTGGTACCGATGTTGGCGCCCATGATGACGCCGATGGCCTGGTGCAGCTCCATCAGGCCGGAGTTGACAAAGCCGACCGCCATAACGGTGGTGGCACCGCTGGACTGGATCACTGCAGTGATGACCATGCCCAGCAGCAGCCCGCGCACCGGGCTGGCCGTCATTTTGGAAAGGATGCCTTGCAGTTTGCTGCCAGCGGTCTGCTCAAGGGCTTTGCCCATGAGGTCCATGCCGTAAAGGAACATGGCAATACCGCCCATCAGCGTGAACACATTAAAAATGCTCATACAGGGGGTTACACTTCCATTTCTCTTTTGTTATGTTTTCATTGTTGGGTGCAGCCGCACCCGGAGCAAAACCGAATCAAATCGTTTTGCACATGCCCACAATGGCACTATACCGTTACCTATTATAATAGAAAACAGGGCTTTATGAACACCAAAAGCCAGTAAAAGAATTGTAAAGACTGTGTAAAATGTCGAATCAACGCAAGAAAACTGCTAAAATTGACACATTGTAAAAATTTGGCGTATTGATTTTGGGCAACTTTACACAAACTTTGCAAAAGGAAAGTTTCCATTACCAAAGCTTTACCCGGATTGTACTGCACTATGGTCGATACTGGGGAAACAGCGCGGTACAATAAATACGCACTCAGGAAGAACGAATAGGAAAACACGAACCCCTGAGCGAATGTGTGAGATAGAATAACAGATACAATTAAGGGAGAAGAAAGTTTATGTTAAAGCGTAATGTTTCCGTTGCAGTTGCTGCTGCTCTGGCTCTCAGCCTGGCCGCCTGTGGTTCCAGCCCGGCATCCTCCGCTGCTTCCAGTGAAGCCACTGCTGCACCGGCTGCCGGCGATTTCGATGTCGATCAGGACATCACCGTGATTTCCCGTGAGGATGGCTCCGGCACCCGCGGCGCTTTCATCGAGCTGACCGGTGTGGAAGCCAAGAACGATGCAGGCGAAAAGGTTGACAACACCACCGAGGCGGCTGCCATCCAGAGCTCCACCAACGGCGTTCTGACCGCTGTTTCCAACGATGAGACCGCAATCGGCTACATCAGCCTGGGTTCTCTGAACAATGATGTCAAGGCTGTCACCGTGGAAGGCGTTGCCCCCAGCGCTGACACTGTGAAGGATGGTACTTACACCCTGGCTCGTCCGTTCAACATCGTTACGAACGGCGAAGCTGCCGACCCCGTTGCCGTGGACTTCATTGCTTACTGCATGAGCACCGACGGTCAGGCCCTGGCCACCGAGGAAGGTTACATCGGCGATGTTGGCGCTGATTACACCAGCACCCAGCCCGCAGGCAAGATCGTGGTTGGCGGTTCCACCTCTGTTTCCCCGCTGATGGAAAAACTGATCGAAGCGTATAAGACCGTGAACCCCAACGCAACCCTGGAACTCCAGACCACCGACTCCACCACCGGCGTTTCCGGCGCACTGGATGGCACCTACACCATCGGTATGGCCAGCCGTGAGCTGAAAGATTCTGAGGTTGAGGGCGGCGCAAAGGCGACTGTCTTGGCAAAGGATGGCATTGCTGTTATCGTCAGCAACGACAACCCCACTGATAACCTGACCGTTGACCAGATCAAAGGCATCTACACCGGCGAGCTGACCACCTGGGCAGACGTTCAGTAATCCCCCTTTCTAAAAAATTCAGTAATCCCCCTTTCTAAAAAAGACGGCTGTTGCGGCGGCAAAAAGCGGCACCGGCCGTTTTTTGAAAGCCATCGGTATATAGTTCCTGAGCAAAGACAGGAGAGTATGGGAAAATGAAAACAACAACTTCGCACCTGAAAGAGATCGTCATGCAGGGTGTATTTACCGCCTGCGCGTGCATCTCCATTCTGGCCGTGGCGCTGATCTGCATCTTCTTATTTGCAAACGGCCTGCCCACCATTTTTGAGATCGGCCCCCTCAAGTTCCTGCTTGGCACCACCTGGAAACCCGGCAACAACCTGTACGGCATCCTGCCCATGATCCTGGGGAGCATCTATGTCACCGCAGGCGCGATCATTGTGGGGGTGCCCATTGGGCTGCTGACGGCCATCTATATGTCCCGCTTTGCATCGCCCCGTATCAACAAGGTGCTGTTGCCGGCGGTACAGCTGCTGGCCGGTATCCCCTCGGTCGTGTACGGCTTCTTCGGCATGATCGTTATGGTCCCGGCGGTACAGGCTATGGTCAAATCGGACTTTTTCAAAACTGTGCTGCACGTGAAAAGCGGCAAGGGCATGAGCCTGTTTACCGCCAGCCTGCTGCTGGGCATCATGATTTTGCCCACCATCATCACGGTCAGCAAAACCAGCCTGGACGCTGTGCCCCAAAGCTATTACGAGGGCAGCCTGGCTCTGGGTGCTACCCATGAGCGCAGCGTGTTTTGCGCGGTGCTGCCCGCCGCCAAAAGCGGCGTAATGTCCGCTGTAATCCTGGGTGTGGGCCGCGCCATCGGCGAAACGATGGCCGTTGTGATGGTTGCCGGCAACCAGACCTGGATGCCCAAGGGCTTGTTCCAGGGGCTGCGCACGATGACCTCCAACATCGTCATCGAGATGGGTTACGCTGCAGACCTGCACCGCGAAGCGCTGATCGCAACCGGCGTTGTGTTGTTCGTTTTCATTCTGCTGATCAATCTCTGCTTTAGTTTGGTAAAGGGGGGCGAAAAGAATGGCTGATTTTGCTGCAACCGCCGGTAAAACCGATGATATGACCCACGCAAATGCGAAAATCGTTCCCCCCGCCCGCCACGAAAACCGCATGGCGGCCCGCGCGTATGCCCTTGTCATGCGCTGGCTGGTGCGGCTGGCGGCCCTGATTACCGTGACGATCCTTGTGTTCCTGATCGGCTATATCCTGGTCAACGGTATTCCCAACCTCAAGCCGTCCCTGTTTGAGTGGACCTATAATTCCGACAACGTATCCCTGATGCCCGCGCTTATCAATACCATTCTGATGACGGCGTTCTCGCTGGCCATTGCCACACCGCTGGGCATTTTTGCTGCGGTCTGGCTGGTGGAATACGCCAAGCGCGGCAGCAAGCTGGTCAAGGTGGTGCGCATCACCACCGAAACGCTGCAGGGCATCCCCTCCATCGTATACGGTCTGTTCGGTATGCTGTTCTTTGTCATGCAGCTCAAATGGGGCTACAGCCTGATCGCCGGTGCCTTCACGCTGGCCATCATGGTGCTGCCGGTCATCATGCGCACCACCGAGGAAGCGCTGCTTGCAGTGCCGGATTCTTACCGCGAGGGCAGCTTTGGCCTGGGGGCCGGCAAGCTGCGCACCGTATTCACCATTGTGCTGCCCAGCGCCATGCCGGGCATCCTGTCCGGCGTGATTTTGGCAACGGGCCGCATTGTAGGCGAAACCGCGGCCCTGATCTACACGGCCAGCACCGTTGCCGCCGTGCCCGCCAGCGTGTTCAGCTCCACCCGTACCCTTGCCACCCATATGTATCTGCTTTCCAACGAGGGCCTGCATATCAATGAAACCTACGGCACTGCCGTGGTGCTGTTGATCCTGGTGCTGCTCATCAACAGCCTGTCCAGCTTTATTGCCGGCCGCCTTGCCAAAAAGTAATGCCGAAAGGAACTGCATGATGAATAAATTCGAAGTTAAAAACATGGACCTGTATTACGGCAGCTTCCATGCACTGAAAAATATCAATATTGCCATCCCCGAAAAAGAGATCACGGCGTTCATCGGTCCTTCCGGCTGCGGCAAGTCTACTTTCCTGAAGAGCCTGAACCGCATGAATGACCTGGTGGAAGGCTGCCGCATTTCCGGCGATATCCTGCTGGACGGTGTGGATATCTATAAGGATAAGATGGATGTCAATGTGCTGCGCAAGCGGGTTGGCATGGTGTTCCAGAAGCCCAACCCCTTCCCGATGAGCATTTACGATAACATCGCTTTCGGTCCTCGCACACACGGAATCAAAAGCAAGAAAGAACTTGACCGGATTGTTGAAGAATCCTTGCGTGACGCCGCAATCTGGGATGAGCTTAAAGACAGACTCAAAAAGAGCGCCCTCGGTCTTTCGGGCGGTCAGCAACAAAGACTTTGTATTGCAAGAGCACTTGCCGTAAAACCCGAAGTTCTGCTTATGGACGAGGCAACTTCTGCACTTGATCCTATTTCAACGGGTAAAATTGAGGAGCTTTGCCTTAAACTGAAAAACGATTATACAATCGTTATGGTAACACATAATATGCAGCAGGCTTTGCGTATTTCAGATGAAACAGCGTTCTTTTTACTCGGTGAAATGGTTGAATGTAATTCAACCGACGCAATTTTCTCAAATCCGCAGGATAAGCGTACCGAAGAATACATTACGGGAAGGTTTGGCTAATGAGAGAATATTTTGATAAAGAGCTTACACAGCTTAACGACAGCCTTATTGAAATGGGCGGTCTTGTTGAACAGGCAATCAAAAATACAATGAAGATGATTGTTGACGGCGAAGATTTGCTTGATATCGCAAGAGAACACGAAAATCGTATTAACGAGGCGGAAAAATCCATTCAAAGCAGATGTCTGCACCTTCTTCTTCATCAGGCACCGGTTGCACACGACCTCAGATATGTTTCCGCCGCACTCAAAATGATTACCGACCTTGAGAGAATCGGCGATCAGGCAGTTGATATTGCTGAAATGTCTGTTTACATCAAGGACAAAAAGCAGGTGTTCAATCTTACTCACATTTTGGAAATGGGAGACAATGCCTCAAAAATGGTAACGGAGGCTATTGACGCTTTTGTTAAGAGCGATATTGAGGTTGCCAAAAAGGTAGCCCGTCAGGATGATATCGTTGACGAACTTTTTAACCGTTCAAAGAATGAAACGGTTGAACTCATTCATAAGAATAAGGAACTCGGCTCAGAGGCTCTCGATATCGTTATGATTGCAAAGTATCTTGAAAGAATTGCAGACCATGCGGTTAATGTTGCAGAGTGGGTTGCTTTTTCAATTACAGGCAGCTGCGATTTGTCCGACTGATATATTTTGCTTAACAAACGGGAGCATAGCTGTATGCTCCTGATTTTTGTTTTATTAAAACTTTACATTTTTGCAAAAAAAGTCTATAATTATGGCGGATGTTCCGATTTTAATTTAAGTGCAGACGCCCCTTTGCGGTGCATTTAAATACACATTTGTTGAGGGAGAGTATTAGATGTTAATTTACATTGTTGAAGATGATACCGATATCAGAGAGCTTGAATCTTATGCCATGAAAAGCAGCGGATATGAGGTTCAGAGCTTTGGTGAAAGCAAGAGCTTTTTTAAGGCTTGTACAGCCGAAATTCCTCAGCTTGTAATTCTTGATGTTATGTTACCCGATTTTGACGGACTTTCCGTGCTTGAAAAAATGCGCAGGGACGCCGTGACAAAAAATGTTCCCGTTATCCTTGTTACTGCAAAGGGAAGTGAAATGGATAAGGTCAAAGGTCTTGACATGGGTGCCGATGACTATATTACAAAACCTTTTTCAGTCCTTGAGCTTATTTCAAGAGTCCGTGCAATCCTCCGAAGATGTTCTGTTGATGACAGACAGGATGTAATAAAGCTCGGTCAGATTGTTTTTGACGATTCCAAGCACATTGTAACAAGCTGCGGTGAGGAATGTAACCTCACTTTCAAAGAATACGAACTTTTAAAGTATCTTCTCAAAAATAAAGGTATGGCGCTTACCCGTGAAAATATCATTCTCAATGTGTGGGGATATGATTTTGAGGGTGAGAGCAGAACGGTTGATATGCACATTACAACCCTCAGGCAAAAACTCGGCAGCTGCGGAAACCTTATCAAAACCGTGAGAAATGTCGGATATAAGGCGGGGGAATAAAGTGAAACTGAGTAAAAAGCTTTTAAAAAACTTTTCGGTTATCGCTGTGGTGTCCATTCTTCTGACGGCTGTTTTTTCAACAGCCACTTTCTGGTTTGTGTTTTCCGATGAACAGGAGGCAGAGGTTCGGCAATATACCGATAAAATCATCAGCGTTTATAATTCCGACAGCGAAATCGACCTTTCAAAATATTACGGAATAGGCGATTTTCGTGTTACTCTCATAAAAAGTGACGGTTCGGTTGTATCCGACAGCGTTGACACAGATGTTAATTCTATGCCGAATCACAGCGACCGCCCCGAATTTGAACAGGCAATCAAGGACGGCAACGGTTCAAGCCACAGAATGTCGGAAACTTTGAATAAAATAACATACTACTATGCAGGAAAAACCGCAGACGGTTCTGTAATCCGTGTTGCAAAGACAATTGACAGCATTTACGGAATTTTTCTTTTTGTTATTCCGTCGATTCTTATAATTATGATAGGTGTATTTGTTGTCTGTACAATTCTGGCAAAGCGCTCCACGAAGAAAATCATTGAACCGATTAAGGAAATGGCGGACAACGGCAACGGCTCGCCGTATGATGAGCTTTTGCCGCTCTCACAGAAAATTGCAAGCCAGCAAAGACAAATCAAGCGTCAGATGCGCAGACTGCAGTTTGAAAAGGATAAAATTTCAACGCTTATCGAAAATATGGCGGAGGGCTTTATCCTTATTGATGTTGACAAAAAGGTGCTTATGAGCAATTATTCTGCATCGAAGCTTCTTGGTGCCGATGATGACGGTGTTATCGATAAGACTTTGATTGCGTTTTCACGCAACGAGGTTCTCAACGATTGCGTTGACAAGGCTCTTTCGGGCGAAAGTAAAAACGGCGACACAACCGTAAAAGGAAGAGCATTGCAGATTATCACCAATCCTGTTTATTCAAACGGCGAAAAAAACGGTGCAATCTGTCTTATTATTGATGTTTCGGCTAAGAAAAAGGCTGAAAAAATGCGTCGTGAATTTACGGCAAATGTAACTCATGAGCTGAAAACCCCGTTGACTTCAATTTCGGGTTATGCAGAAATCATTGCAAGCGGTCTTGTAAAGCCCGATGATATTCCGAATTTCGCAAATAAAATTCACAAGGAATCGGGCAGACTTCTCTCTCTTATAAGTGATATCATGGAGCTTTCACAGCTTGACGAAAAATTCAGCGATGAAGAATTTGCCCCTGTTGACCTTGCAGGGGTTGCAGCCGAGGTTGCCGAGGATCTCCGTTCAAATGCCGAAAAGCACGGAATTACAATCACTGTTGATACAAAAACTGCCGTCATAAACGGAAACCGTAATCAGATTTACGAACTTATCTACAATCTTTGTGACAATGCAATCCGTTATAATCGTGAAAACGGTTCGGTAAAAATCATAACAGGCGATGACAATGAACATCCGTTTGTTAAAGTTGCCGACACGGGAATCGGTATCCCCGAAAAGCACCACAAGCGTGTGTTTGAACGCTTTTACCGTGTTGATAAGAGCCGTTCAAAGGAAACAGGCGGCACGGGTCTTGGACTTGCAATTGTTAAGCACATTACCGAAAGACACGGCGGAGAGATTTCTCTTGAAAGCAGTGAACAGGGAACAACATTTACCGCAAGGTTCTGATGTGAATATTTTTACAATCTTTTGCAGAGAATGCAGAGAAAATAAATTTCAAGCGGTGCTGTGCATACTATATTGTGCAGTGCCGCTTTTTTATTGCTCAAACAATACAATTTCACGAATCTCACATAAAAAATGCCGTGTTTCGACAAATTTCAAAGATAATTACCAAGCTTTCAGACTTTACAAATTCTTTACAATTCATTGACAATCCTATGACTTTAGTTTAATATTATTGATGATAAAGGAGAGTATGTATTTATGGATTTGTTTATGGTTTTACAACTGCTCTGCGGTCTGGCGCTCTTTTTGTTTGGTATGAATTCAATGGGCGACGGTCTTGAGAGCCTTTCCGGCGGTAAACTTGAAAAAACTTTGGAAAAAATGACTAACAGCACCATGAAAGGATTCATTCTCGGTGCGGCT
>ERZ780106.689-NODE-689-length-12495-cov-4.834405_pt1 | contig 12495 bp, 16 predicted proteins | sample MGYA00511572_ERZ780106 | MGnify/ENA primary metagenome ERZ780106 (study PRJEB29588, sample SAMEA2161876) | human gut metagenome | biome: human gut; feature: human-associated habitat; material: faeces | place: Denmark | collected 2008/2010 ...
GGTAAGTGACCAAACTGCAACGTAAGGTAACTGAACTCGTTGCACCGTAGCACTTTTGTTATGGAAGTTGTGTAGCAGAAGCAAGAACTTGGTACGGCACGATCGCAATAAGCGAGAAAAGGGCGGAAGTCATATCCGACAATCCATCAAATGCAATGTTACTTATTTCAGTAAACGGGGATTGCCTAAATCAGAATGCCAGTTGTAAGGCTATGAGGTGTTAGCCCTCTGAATATCTGACAAGGCAACGGAGCCACCGTAGTAGTTTGAGCAAGGGAAAGCCTTGTACATGGCGAAGGGTGGCAGCTAACATTAATTAATACGATAAACGGAAAATGTGAGAGACATTATGAGAAATCCTGAAAGAGTATTAAACAGTCTGGCAGAACATAGCAAAGCGTCAAATTACAAGTTTGAAAGGCTTTATCGCATTCTGTTCAATAACGAGATGTTCTATGTCGCCTATCAGCGTATCAGTACGAACAAAGGTGGCATGACAGCAGGCATTGACGGTGCAACTACTGATGGAATGAGCCTGCCTCGTATTGAAAAACTGATTGCTTCATTGAAAGATGAAAGCTATCAGCCCCAACCTGCACGTAGGGTATATATACCTAAGAAGAACGGAAAAAAACGTCCCTTGGGAATACCTTCTGCGGATGATAAGTTAGTGCAAGAAGTGGTAAGAATGATTTTGGAAGCAATCTACGAGGGGCAATTTGAACAATCCTCTCATGGTTTTAGACCAAATCGCAGTTGCCATACAGCGTTAGCTCAAATCCAAAAGACATTTTGCGGTGCGAAATGGTTTGTCGAGGGTGACATCAAAGCTTTCTTTGACAACATCAACCATGATGTTCTAATAGAAATTTTGAAAGAGCGCATTACCGATGACAGATTTATTAGGTTAATCCGAAAAATGCTAAATGCTGGTTACATAGAAGATTGGAAATTTCATAGAACTTATAGCGGAACACAGCAAGGTGGTATCGTTAGTCCTTTGTTGGCAAACATCTATCTTGACAAACTGGACAAACATATGAAAGAATATATCCAAAACTTCGATAAGGGAAAGAATAGAAAACGAAATCCTGCCTCTTGTAAACTTGGCTACAAAAGACGCTGGATAGTTCACAAGCTACAAAAAGTTGTCAATGAGGACGAACGTGCCGAATTGATAGCAAGTTACAAAGCGAATAAGGCTCAAAGCCTCCTTGTTCCATGCTGTGATGAAATGGATTCAAGCTATAAGCGACTCAAATACGTAAGATATGCTGATGATTTTCTAATCGGGGTAATTGGAAGCAAGGAAGATGCAAAGCGAATCAAAGAGGATGTAAAAGTATTTCTCGCAGATAAACTTGCACTTGATTTGTCCGAGGAGAAAACTCTTATAACACACACCTCTAAAGCAGCAAAATTTCTCGGTTATGAGATAGATGTAACATCATCAAATACTGCACGCAGGAGTGTCAATGGAGTTATGCGCAGAGCCTTTAACAAGAGAGTACGACTTATGATTGGTAGAAATACCATTAAGAATAAGTTGCTTGAGGAACGCATGATAGAGATTAAAATCCACAATGGAAAAGAACAGTGGAAACCGAAGTCGAAAACAATACTTGTCCTCAATGACGACCTTGAAATACTCGACAGATACAACAGTATGATACGAGGCTTTGTAAATTACTATTCGCTTGCGAACAATAGCTATGTACTGAGTTCGTTCGGGTATATGTTAGAATATAGCATGTATAAAACCTTTGCACACAAATACCGTTCACGAGTGCCTGCAATTCTAAGAAAATACAAGAAGAATAAGCTGTTTACAGTCAAGTTCAAACTCAAAAACGGAAAGGAGAAAGAACGAACATTTTACCATGATGGGTATGGTAGAAAAGACCCGATGAAAAATGGGGGAATAGACCAATATCCAAACCTTATGATTTACGCCTGCCGAACAAGTCTTGCAGACAGGTTGAAAGCAGGAAAATGTGAATTGTGCGGAAAAGAGGGAACCATCCAAATGCACCATGTGCATAAACTTGGTGACCTTTCGGGGAAAGCGAATTGGGAAAAGTTTATGATTGCCCGAAGACGAAAGACCCTCGCACTCTGTGAAAGTTGTCATAAAAAGATACACTATGGTACGATTTAGACTGAATATGTTAGTGGAAAGCCGGATACGCGGGAACGTGTACGTCCGGTTTGGGGGCGAGTTTCTGAAAACCTCCCATAGCAATATGGAAAGGCGTTGGGAACTTAGCCTACTCAAGGAGACCGTGAAGATTTACGAGCAGGGCAAGAAGTACTACGATGCGCTGAAGTCGGTGAACAACCTCGTCAAGGATGCACGCAAGGTGCAGCAGACCATCCTCATGGTGGGTGACATCACGGACATCTACATCAACAACTACCAGAAGATGATGCACGATGACAATTTTTCCGTGGAGGAACTCTCCGCCATCGGCTTCGGCTACACCAAACTGCTGGAGGAAAGCAACGATGTGCTGACAGAACTGAAGAACGTGGTGAACATCACGACCCTTTCCATGACGGACAAGGAGCGAATGGACGTGGTGGAACGCTGCTACTCGAAGATGAAGCGTTACCGCAATCTCGTGAGCTACTACACCAACAAGAACATTTCCGTGAGTTATCTGCGTGCCAAGAAGAAAAACGACCTCGACCGCATCATGGGACTCTACGGCAAGTCGAACGAGAAATACTGGTAGCCTATGGATTTCGAGAATCTTCACCAGATACTGCGTTCCCTGTATGACGAGATGATGCCGTTGTGTTCCGACATGACGGACATTGCCAAGGGACTTGCAGGACTTGGGGCGCTGTTCTATGTCGCCCTGAGGGTTTGGCAGTCACTGTCAAGGGCAGAGCCGATAGACGTATTTCCGCTGCTCCGTCCGTTTGCCATCGGACTTGCCATCATGTTCTTCCCGACCATCGTGCTCGGAACGCTCAACAGCGTGATGAGTCCCATCGTGCAAGGTACACATTCCATGTTGGAGACACAGACCTTCGACATGAACGAGTACCGGGCGCAGAAAGACAAACTGGAGTATGAGGCGATGAAACGCAATCCGGAAACTGCATACCTTGTAAGCAACGAGGAGTTTGACAAGCAGCTTGATGAACTCGGCTGGTCACCCGGCGACGTGGTGACAATGGCAGGAATGTATGTGGAGCGTGGCATGTACAGCATGAAAAAGAGCATCCGTGATTTCTTCCGTGAACTGCTGGAGCTGCTGTTCCAAGCCGCTGCACTGGTCATAGACGTGCTGAGGACATTCTTCCTCATCGTCCTGTCCATCCTCGGACCGCTTTGTTTCGCCATATCGGTATGGGATGGATTCCAGTCCACGCTGACGCAATGGTTCTGCAGGTACATACAGATTTATCTCTGGCTACCCGTTTCGGACTTGTTCAGTACCATCCTTGCCAAGATACAGGTGCTGATGCTGCAAAACGACATCGAGGCATTGCAGAACGACCCGAACTTTTCCATTGAGGCAAGCAACGGTGTTTACATCGTTTTCCTCATCATCGGAATCATCGGTTACTTCACCATACCGACCGTGGCGGGATGGATCATACAGGCAGGTGGCGGCATCGGCAACTACAACCGGAACGTGAACACGGCAGGCTCACTGGGTGGAAGCATCGCAGGAGCAACGGCTGGAAATGTGGCAGGACGTGTCGGAAGGCTCATCAAGAGCGGATTTAAGAAAATATAGTCATTCATGAACAATACAACGAAAAGAAAAATGGAATTCAAGTCATTGAAGAATATCGAGACCTCGTTCAGACAGATACGCCTGTTCTGCATCGTCCTCGTCATCGGTTGCGCTGTTGTTGCAATATGCTCGGTGGTGTTCGCATTCAGATTTGCAGAGAAGCAACGCGAGAAGATATACGTCCTTGATGGAGGCAAGTCGCTGATGCTCGCCCTCTCGCAAGACCTCTCACAGAACAGACCTGCCGAGGCAAGGGAACACGTGAGACGCTTTCATGAGCTGTTCTTCACGCTATCACCGGAGAAGAGTGCTATCGAGCACAACGTGAAACGAGCCTTGCTGTTGGCAGACAAGAGCGCATACAACTATTACCAGGACTTTGCGGAGAAAGGTTTTTACAACAGACTCATCGCGGGAAACATCAACCAGTCGCTGCAAGTGGACAGCGTGGTCTGTAACTTTGATAACTACCCTTATCAAGCCAAGACCTACGCACGGCAGGTGATACTCCGAGAGAGCAATGTGACGGAGAGAAGTCTTGTCACCGTATGCAGGTTGGTGAACGCCACACGCTCCGATGATAACCCGAATGGTTTTACCATTGAAGGTTTCACCATTGTGGAGAACAGGGACATCAGTACAGTAGAACGATAAAAATAGCAAGAATGGAAAATCCGATTAAGACAATCCAAGAAAAGGTGAATGGTACGAAGGGAAGACTGCGTGACAGGCTGGATTCCCTTCCGCCAAGGGTGAGACTGAAAGTCGTGCTCGTCATGTTCGGCTTGTTTGCCCTCTGTAGCCTTTACATGATAGGTTCAGCCATCATCAACTTCGGAAACGGCAAGACCTCTAATATAGAGGTTGAGCATATTGAGAGTGTAAAGTTGCCTACCGACAAGGGGCAGCAAGTGATCAACCTGAAAGAATTGATACATGGAGAAGGAGAAGAATGACAAGGTGGAGCCGGATAAGGCTCCAAAGGAAAAGAAGCCTTTGACAGAGGAACAGCGTATCAAGCGTAACAAAATGATTGCCATACCGTGCATGTTCCTCGTCTGCGGTCTGGTGCTATGGCTTATCTTCAAGCCGTCTGCATCAGAGGGTGAGAAAGGCAGCAAGGGATTCAACATGGAAATGCCCGATGCGGAGAAGACTGATGTGGAGGCGGACAAGCGCAAGGCATACTCCAAGGAGGATCTTGCCAACAAGCAAAAGGAAAAAAGCAGAGTAATGAACTCTCTTGGTGAGTACATGCCAGGCATTGATTCGACTGCTACACGGCAAGAAAAGGACTTTGACCTGATGCAGTCTGGGCAGCAGCCAACAAAAGCGGAAAGACAGGAGGCGGATGCCATCCGCTCGTCTGCCGAGGCATACCAAACCTTGAACACGACCTTGGGCGGTTTCTATGAGCAGCCACAGCAAGGGGGAAGCAGCGAAGATGCTGAGTTGAGGAAACGTCTTGACGAGCTGGAAGCAAGCATGATGCAGCAGGAAAACAAGCGTTCCAATATGGACGAGCAAGTCGCCCTTATGGAGAAGTCCTACCAACTTGCGGCAAAGTACATGCCTGGTGGAAATGCCAATACGGCAAGTCCTTCATCAGCAGAAACTGCAACAGAGGAAAACAAGGAAACTGTCACCAAGGGCAAGAAAGCCAAGGTTTCCCCTGTAAGGCAAGTGCAAAGGCGTGTAGTCTCGTCCTTGAATCGCCCCATGAGTAACGAGGATTTTGTCGCCTCTTACTCGGAAAAAGCTTCGGCAAGGTTCAATACCGCCATCGGAAGAGGTGGGGTTTCCGACAAAAACACGATTTCTGCCTGCATCCACGGCAACCAGACCATAACGGACGGACAGGCAGTAAGGTTGAGATTGTTGGAATCTATGCGTGTCGGCAATAGGAAGATACCACGAAATTCTGTCATTGTCGGATTGGCACGATTGCAAGGCGAAAGGCTTTCCATAGCCTTGAAGTCCATTGAGCACAACGGCATGATTATACCGATTGAGCTTGCCGTCTATGACAATGACGGTCAGGAGGGCATCTTCATCCCGAAGTCGATGGAGGTTGATGCAGCCAAGGAAGTCGGTGCCAACATGGGAAGCTCGCTGAACAGCAGCATCAACATTTCCTCCAATGCCGGGGCACAACTTGCCTCCGACTTGGGAAAAGGTGTCATACAAGGCGTGTCGCAGTATATCTCCAAGAAGATGCGTACCGTCAAGATACACCTGAAGGCTGGCTACAGGGTCATGCTCTACCAAGAGGAAGATTAGCCGAAAGGCAACAACATTTATACCACTTAATCCAAAAGTTTAATTAAAAGCAAACAAAAATGAAGAAGACAACAATCATGTTCGCCCTTATGCTGGGCGTAGCCTGCACTGCATCAGCGCAGAAGACAGGCAAGAAAAAAGTGCAGAAGTCTGTAAAGACTGAGCAAGTAAGCAATGTTTCTTCCGACCAGGAAGAGAAACTGACCTTGACCAAGGAGGTGTATTCGCAGAAGGAAGAGAACAGCAACCTCTATCACGGCTTGACCAAGAAGCTGACCTTCGACCGCATGATTCCCCCTCATGGTTTGGAAGTGACTTATGACAAGACGGTTCATATTCTCTTTCCTGCCTCTGTCAGGTACGTTGACTTGGGTTCAGAGGATTTGATAGCTGGCAAGGCGGACGGTGCGGAGAATGTTATCCGTGTAAAAGCAGCCGTGAAGAACTTCAAGAAAGAGACCAATATGAGCGTCATCACGGAGGATGGCTCATTCTACACCTTCAATGTGAAGTATGCCAAGGAACCGCTCATGCTCAATATCGAGATGGCGGACTTCATCCATGACGGTGAGGCGGTGAACCGCCCGAACAATGCGCAGGAGATTTATCTCAAGGAGTTGGGCAAGGAAAGTCCCATGCTGGTACACCTCATCATGAAGTCAATCCATAAGGAGAACAAGCGCAAGGTGAAGCACATCGGCAGCAAGCGTTTCGGGATCCAGTACCTTTTGAAGGGCATCTATGTACACAGCGACTTGCTGTATTTCCACACAGAAATCAAGAACCAGAGCAACGTGCCGTTTGACGTGGACTATATCACGTTCAAGGTGGTGGACAAGAAGGTGGCGAAGCGAACCGCCATTCAGGAGCAGGTGCTTCTTCCTGTCCGTGCCTACAACTATGTGGTGCGTGTGGCTGGCAAGAAAACGGAGCAGACGGTGTTCTGCTTGCCGAAATTTACCATTCCAGACGACAAGGAGCTTGTCGTGGAGATGAACGAGAAGGAAGGCGGTCGCCATCAGTCGTTTGTCGTGGAGAACAGCGACTTGGTGCGAGCTTTGACAATCAACGAACTTAGCGTGAAGTAACGGATGAAAAGAAGAAACATTGCAATCATGGCGATGCTTGCCCTCACCGCAGGGCAGGCATTCGCCCAAAGATGTCTTCCTCAGATGAAAGGCATTGAGGTGAAGGTCGGCATGGCTGACGGAGTATATAACGGCAAGAAGTCCTGCAAGGCTGGCTATTATGCAGGTCTCGGACTTTCGAGCTATACCAAGGGTGGTGACAAGTGGACGTATGGGGCGGAATATCTGCAAGTACATCAGCCTTACCGTGAAACTTCCGTTCCAATAGCACAAATGACGGGCGAGCTCGGTTATTCCTACAACTTCCTTTCCGACAACAGCAAGACAGTTCTGTTCTATATCGGAGGTATGGCACTGGCTGGCTATGAGTCCGTAAACTGGGGCAAGAGAACCATGTCGGACGGAGCGACCTTGCAGAACAAGGGAGCACTTATATACGGTGGCACCGTGGCATTGGAAACGGAAATATACCTGTCGGATATGGTTGCTTTGACAGCTTCCGTTAAGGAAAGGCTTGTTTGGGGCAACAGCATGGGACATTTCCACACGCAGTTTGGCATCGGCATGAAGTTCATCATCAACTAAAACAGTGAGCCTATGGACATCAATGAAATCAAACAAGTGCCTATCGTGGACTTTCTCTATATTCTCGGCATTGAGTCTGTCAAGCACAAGGCTTCGGGACTTTGGTATCATGCGCCATACCGCAATGACCGCAATCCTTCGCTTCGGGTATCAACGGACAAGAATGTCTGGTATGATTATGGCATCGCCAGAGGTGGTGACATCTTCAACCTCGCAGGGGAGTTCATCAACAGCAATGAGTTTGTGGCACAAGCCAAGTTCATATCTGAAACGCTTGGTGGCAGTTTCCCGACATCGTTTCCGCATTATCAAAGGATAGCGGAAAAGGCTGTGAAGGTGAAAGGCAATCCTTTTAGTGATATTGTGGAAAAGCCTTTGAGCCATCCTGCACTTCGGCAGTACTTGCGTGAGCGTGGCATATCGGCTGACGTGGCGAGCCGTTTCTGCTGTCAGATGGAATACCGATACAATGGCAAACAGTTCTTTGCTGTCGGTTTCAAGAACAACAGCGATGGCTACGAGATACGCAACCGCTTCTTCAAAGGTTGCGTGTCGCCAAAGGACATCACTCTCATTGGCAGGAACAGCAACGTCTGCCATCTGTACGAGGGTTTTATGGATTTCCTCTCTGCCGTAATTCTCGGCATAGGTCGTGGTGAGGATCATATTGTCCTCAATTCGGTGGCTAATATGCAAAAGGTGCATCATCTTTTGGATGGCTATGCACAAGTGTACTGTCACTTGGACAATGACGAAGCTGGCGAGAATGCCTGTGTCGAACTGCAAAAGCGATATGGCGATAAGGTCATTGACCATTCGCATCTATACACAGGTTACAAGGACTTGAACGAGTACCTGATGAGCCATAAGACAAGAAAGTAACAATCATTCAAAAAGCAACAAGACAATGAAGAAGAACAATAAAATCAAGAAATCAGTGAGCGTGTTGGCATTCCTTTTCGTGTGTGCCTTGTCGGTAATCCTTTCATCGTGCAGCGATGAGCTGGACATTCAGCAGTCGTATCCTTTCAAGGTGGAGACGATGCCTGTGCCAAAGGACATTGTGCGTGGACAGACCGTTGAAATCCGCTGCGAGTTGAAGGCGGAGGGAAAGTTTGACGGCACCATCTACACCATCCGCTATTTTCAGCATGACGGAAAAGGTTCGCTGAGAATGGAGAACGGAATGGTGTTCCAGCCAAACGACCGCTATCTGTTGGAGAACGAGAAGTTCCGTCTTTACTACACCTCGGCAAGTATGGAGACACAGACGCTGACAGTGGTGGTGGAGGACAACTTCGGCAAGTCATACGAAATGGAGTTCAGTTTCAACGATACTGATGAGGAGGAAGAGTTTGCGAGAAGTGCCAACAAACTCGGTAGCGTATGAGGTTGATGATATTGTTAGCCTTGCTTCTTGTGTCGGGCAGCTTGTCTGCCCAGACGCAAGGGGCGATAAAGCGAGTTTGTCATGTGTCACGTTTTGAGTTGGCTGTCGCCTGCATCAAGAAGTACGAGGGTCTGCACGGACCGAAGCATCATCCTTATGTCGGATATGGACACAAGCTGTTGCCTGGCGAGCGGTTCTCTCCAAGAATGACGGAACGGCAAGCCGATGCCTTGCTGCGCTCTGACCTCAGAAAGCTCTGCGCCATGTTCCGTGGTTTCGGTCGTGACTCGCTGCTCTTGGCTACACTTGCCTACAATGTGGGGTGTGGAAAGGTGATGAAAAGCCGGATGTATGCCAAGATGCGAAGTGGCAACAGAAACATCTATCGTGACTATGTGGACTTCAAAAGGTGGAACGGAAAGACAGTGCCTTCCATCGAGCGAAGAAGAAAAATGGAGTATCTGCTCTTGTTTACTCCATAGTATAAGGTTTTATAAAAATAGGACAGTCCTTTTGATTGGGGGCTGTCCTTTGTTATTCTGCAAGCATCGCAGATAAGGGCAAGACGGTTTCTTTGCCACTTTCTTTTCCGCTCCTCGGCTCATGAAAGAAAGTGGCGGAACGAATTTTCATCGCTCCGCCCTTATGGATTTCATGTCGTTGCAACCATTCGTTGCTCTATAAGTCTTGCATTGCTGTTCACCAAGTTGATGATGTCGGCATGGTGCTCGGTGTCCTTGTTCTGTAGTCCGTGGCATTGTACGACTTTCATCTGTTCGAGTGAAAACTCCACTGTTTCAACTCTTTGTTCGGCTATCCTTGCAGAGAAGATGATGCAGTCGGGATTGAGTGAGTAGTTTGTACCGCTGCCTACGCAATGGTGCATCGCCTTACCTTCAAGAACGTGCTCCCTGACGCTTTCAAGCATTCTCACCACGATATTGCCGTCCGTGAACATCAAACCGAAGAAACGGCTCTTCATTTCCTTGAACTTGTCCTCGTTCTTCAATGCCTTGCGTATCTCCTCCTCGGTACGCTCCTTTTCTTTCTTGGCTCTGATTTTCTCGGATATTCTGTCGTGCTCGGCTTCAAGGTTGTCGGGACAAATGTAATGTGGACTTCTGATGTCCTTGCCCATTTCTACCAACATACAGATGTAGTCCGCCCATTTGCCGATGTCTGTAATAAGGTAATGGTTGCGGTTGGCTATCTTGTAGGCATTCCAACAAGTTTCCAAGTGCCGTGGGTGGTCTATGAAGTGGCGGACGTGTCCGTAACGACATTGTTTCATCATCGTTTCGATGCGGTGGTCTGTCAGCATCGCCTTGAACAATGTAAGCGGTTCGATGCCGTGAAACGCTCCGTCAAAGCCGTTGCGCCATATCTGAGGAATGACTTTCATATCGGGGCAGACCGGAAATGAAGCAATATGCTGATAGGTGGTGTTGTCCCTGCGCAGTTCAATGTCGGAGTCGTAGCAGAACGTGTCCATATAGATACCCATTGTGCGCTTGCGTGCCATAACCTCCACCTTGCCTTTCTCGTTCATCCAATAGCGTGCCACCTCCCAACAATAAATATCTGCCTTTTGTCCCTTGCGGTAATAGGCTTTCATCTGATATGCTCGCATAAGTTGCAGTCCCTTACGCTCAGTGAGTACGCTGAAATAGGTAGAAGACATTGCCTTCTGTCGCTTGGTGCGCTGCACTTCCAACTTTGCCTTACACTTCGGGCAGACACATTTGTCCGCATCCTCGTCCGTAGTCCAAGTGTGTCCGCAGTCCATGCAGGTGGTCTGTCCGTGCTTCAACTGAAAGGCATAGTGGTCAAGACATTCACGGAATGCCCATTGCATTTGCGCTCCCTTGATAGGTCGTAACCCCTTGTTTGAGGTTACGACTTGCTTCTGATATTTCGTTCTTGGTTTCATAACGTGTCGAATAATGATGGTTGGTGTACTTCTGTTTCCGTTCTCTGTGAGGTGCGCTTGGCGGTATCTCTGTTACGCATCTTGTTCATCTGCTCTTGCTGATATTGGCGGATGGCTTCCTGTCTTGCCTGTGCCTTCTCCTCCTCTGTGAGTTCGATGTGGTGGTTAACAGACACTTGGCAGTTCAATGGTTTTCCTACCTCGATGTCCTTCTCCTCGTAGTAGTGGATGGCTTGCCCATATATCTCGTCATCGCAAAAGCCGTTGCAACCGCTCTTCTGTACCCAATTAAGGATATAGGTGACGCAATCGTCTATGTTCTTGTCGGGGTTGTCATACTTGGCTGCAAAGAGTTCGTCCTCCATAGCACGCTCCTCCAAATAGGCTTGTATGGTTCTCTTGAAATATTCCGTAGTGTTCATGTCTGATGTTGTTAAAGGGGTTGTTACTCGTGATAGATGATGTCGCAGTCCTCAACTTCTGTAGGCAGTCCGAAGAACGGATAATGGCTGAAGTAAGGTTCTGTGCACATGTCCTCGTTGTATCTTGGACTTACTATCTCTATATTGTTCTTGCGCATGGCTTCGTCCACCATACGGATTTCCTCGTCAGTCAGTCCGCTTGCATCGCCATTGATGATGTAGCAGAGTGCCCATGTAGGTATCGCTTCAATGCTTCTGTTCATATCGCTTGCTCATTAAATGGTTTGCTTGATTAGCTCAATCGTGTATTTAGGGTTCACCTCGTTGAAGATGAAGTCCACGAAATCACGTCTTGCGTCCTTGTTCAACTCTCTGTAGATGTCCTTGAATGATGTGATGTTACCATTGATGTATGTGTCCACCATATACTCAAAGATGTTGTCCACCTCATAATATCTGCACTGCTGTGATGCTGTCTTTGAATGTCTTTTTGTTCCCATATTCTTGTATGCTTAAAGTGTCAATAACCAAATGAATGTTCCAATCAGTACCACCATAGAAAGAATGGAAATGATGATGCCGAAGATGAACTTCACAATTCCCAATATGACTTCACCGACCATGCAGAGAGCCATATATCCCAACCAAGCCACCAAAGTGATGAGGGTTGAGCCGACTGCGGAGAGTAATCTCCACCAAGTCTGTGTTATATTGATGTTTGTTGTCATATAGCCTTGAATTAAATTTATTTGCGGTTCCAGGAGCTGAAGGGAAGTTCTCGTTTCTTCACCTTTTTGTCGCTCCCTTTTCCGACATTTTTTTTTGCGTCTTCCTGTCGCATCGGTCGTTTCGTTTCAGGTGCCTTTCAAGGGCGGCGAGGCTGGAAATACAAGGTTTTTAAGAAAAAGAATGACTAAAAAAGCAAAAAATAGCAGATTTGGGCTTTTGTTTTGAGTTTCAAGTGGTTGTGGCAGTTGTTGGCTTTAAGTGACGTTCGTGAGGAAATGCGAAAATGGCGGATTTGAGAAGTAGAAACGCTTTCAAGTCA
>ERZ780106.690-NODE-690-length-12475-cov-6.534219_pt1 | contig 12475 bp, 9 predicted proteins | sample MGYA00511572_ERZ780106 | MGnify/ENA primary metagenome ERZ780106 (study PRJEB29588, sample SAMEA2161876) | human gut metagenome | biome: human gut; feature: human-associated habitat; material: faeces | place: Denmark | collected 2008/2010 ...
TGCTTTCTGTTTTCGTCATATGTGTAAGTATACTTCAATCCTGCCTTGTTGTCAATTGCATAATATTGCACTAAACAAACAAGCAGTTGATTAATCAACTGCTTGTTATAATTAAATATAACTATAATTTATTATTTAATAGTTTTTTAAATACTTTTTTCACTTCTTTTTCTGTATAGTTAAACCTATTTTCTTCTATACATTGATTTAAAAGTTTAGATTCTTCAACAACATTCAGCTTCTCGCAAATACTTTTCATAATATTATTCTTTAATATTTTGACTTTCTTTTTCCATGCAATAAAATGTACAATTTGACTATAAATGGTCACTGTTAAAAATTCGGATACAACAAGAATAATCATAATTTTAATGTTATTATCAGAAAAGCTATCCTTACTGATTACGCCTACCAAAACAATTGAAATAAAAAATATAATTCCTATTGATACACAAATAGCACGCAAAATATTATATTGTTTTTCACTCCAATAATTTAAACTTAAGCCCATTGCACTATAAAAACTAATAAAAGACAATATAATTATTATCAAACTTAAGCCCAAAATAATAAGAAAAGTACCCATATCACCTCCAATAATTGGATAAAATGCCATTTATCCCCAAAGAAATTGCAATTCCACTGAAAACTTTTGTAAATGATTGTATTTTAAAACCTAATATAGCATTTTCCATAAATAACGCTGCCGTTTGTCTAGCACCAATCGAAGCTCCCTTATCAGCAACCGATGCACTGAAATTCAAAAATGTTTTAGCGCCCCATGATTTTCCTGAATTTATTGTCTCAGTCATCCCTTTCACATTTCCAACGCCTCTACCAGACCATGCACCCAAACCAATTCCAACTACACCCATGACAATAGCTTTGCCCCAATTTACTTTGCCAAAATCTCCGCCATTAGATATAAGGTCTCCGCCTACGCTTCCTGCAAAGCCTAAAACTCCTCCTGAAATCATTGAACCAATGGTGCCAATACCTGAGCCTCCTATTAAACCAGTTATACCCCCTATCAGAGCATCAAAACCAGCTTGCCACCAATTTATGTTATCCCATCCATTGGTTATTCCTTGTGACACTACACTTCCACCAAAACCTACTGCAGCACCAACAAAAAAGCCAATGAGTAGTAATGAAATTGCTACGTGACCTGTCGGGTCAACATACGAAATAGGGTTGTTGCAACAATAAGAATAGAGATTGCATCCTTCTGGCACTTTTAAGCCGTCGTCAAAACAAATGCTCGGCACGTCGGCGTTTAGGAAACGACCTGTGGTGTAGTCGTAGAAACGGGTTGTAAGATAGTACAGCCCTATATTCGAAACCATGTAATAGCCTCTGTACCTGAAAGGATTGAGAGCCCCTACTCCTTCCGTGTCAAGCGTCATGTACATCGTGCCCCAAGCATCGTAAGCATACTCCGCGCACTTTACCCTACTCGTATTGTATATTGCCGTTACGTCTCCGAATATGTTTCTTACAAAATAGTACTTCTTTCCCCCTACTGTCATTCCGCTCACTCCCTTTTCGTCGTAAGCGTACATTATGTTTTTGACCGAAGTCGAATTTGTCTCAGGGGTGTACTCCGTTACCTTTTCAGACAGGATTCTGTCTCCGTCCCGCAATATTTCTCTCGTCATTGTGGCGGTAAACGTAGCTCCGCCCCAGATTGAGTATGTGTTGCTGTAAAAATATCCCGCAAGCAGTCCGTTTCCGTCATAATTGAGTTTCACGTAACAATTATCCGATTCGTTATACCTTGTAAGTCTCTTCCCTTCCCATTCAAGAGTCTTTCCCTTTGTACTTTGTAGGGTTGCCCGAGCTGTCGTAGGCAAAAGAGTTTGTTCCGTAGCTGCCCCAGCTTGTCAGTTGGTCTTTCCAATACGTATCGCCGTATCCATAGTTCCAACTTGTCCTCAATACTCCCGTTGCGGGGTTGTACTCCTCCTTTTTGGTTATGTTTCCTCCCTCGTCGTAGGTATAACGCCACTCCGCATTTCTTGCCAAGTTTATCTCTTTCGTCAGTCTGTTGAGACTGTCATACTCGTAGCTTATGTTTTTGCCCGTGTCAAGCAAATTCTTTATTTCCGTTACGTTCCCGTTGGCATCGTAAGTATATTCGTACTTCTCGTCCGCGCTTGTAGAAAACCCTTCGTGCAGCTCCTCGCTTTTTACAAGCCCCGTTGTTTCGTTTGTTCCGCTTAGTTTTTATATAGTATACTTTAATTTTATTCTTTTGTCAAATTGCAAATATTGAATATGAAAATAGAAGCAGTTTATAAACCGCTTCTATTTGCTTTTTTATTTAAATAATCCACAATCAAAATTGAAATACTATTCGATAATATTATCAGATTGTTTAATATTTAACCAAACCTTTATCCCTTTCTTTGTTAACGAATATGGATATTCATCTTTTTCATTTTTCCATTGGTAATTTACTTGGATAAATCCTTCTTCTATCATTTCTTTTAATAACTGTTCTAATTCCATGTTTGAAATACTTACGTTAACAAATTTAAAATACTCAACAATTTGAGTAAATGCTTCATCGTCATTTATTAAACTATCCAAAATATACTCTTTTTTTGTCATACAATTTATTGTTATATCCAATAATGAATATGTGGACCGTGGATATATACTCCTTTTCTTACAATACTATGTGTGCCTAATTTAGAACCTGTCCATCGATTGACATGATTGGAATATTTTGAAATTCCACCTTTATATTTTCCTCTTGCTGCGGATATTTTTTGTTTAACAACCTTCCATCGCTTCGGATGATTTTTTAAACTTTTCATCATTTGTTGCGGAGTGCTCATTTTACCAATACTTCCCAATACCTCACAAGAAATTGTACCGATTGTAGCAAGTGCTGCTGTCGAAATCATTAGTCCGTTATACCATTCCTCACTCATGCCAGTATTCAATATCCAATTATTGCCAGTAAACGCCTCCTGATATTCCGCAGAAGCAAACAAGCCTGTCCCTAAACCTGCCAAGCAAGTTCCACCTCCAATTATCCCTAAAAAAGTTGCACCGCCAACTCCGGCAGCAATTGCCATACCCCCTGATATAAGTGCAGGCACAGCAATCATCGTTAACCCGATTGCAGTCATAATATTATTATCACTCGCAACACCGCCTATAGTTAGTCCCATACCAACTAGTGCCGTTAAACCCAATATGAGCGATAAAATAGGAAAATACCCTGTCGGGTCGACATAAGATATAGGATTATTCAGACAGTAAGAATATAAATTACATCCCTCAGGAATGTTAAATCCGGATTCCATCCCGACCGACGGAACGTCGGCGTTGAGGAAACGACCTGTGGTGTAGTCGTAGAAACGGGTTGTAAGGTAGTACAGCCCTATACACGAAACCATGTAATAGCCTCTGTACCTGAAAGGGTTGAGAGAGCCTACTCCGTCCGTGTCAAGCATGAGGTGGCATGTCCCCCAAGCGTCGTAGGCATACTCCGCTTTCTTCACTCCGTTTTTGTCGTAGATTTCCGTCACGTCTCCGAAAATGTTTCTGCGGAAGAAATATTGGTTCCCGTCTACAAACATTCCGCAGATCCCGTCTGCGTCATAACAGTATTTTATGTTCTTTACTTCGTTTGTCAAAAGCGTCCCGTCTATATTCGTCACTTTTTCAGACAGGATTCTGTCTCCGTCTCGCGTTATTTCTTTGCTGTATACGTTGGTCGCTACGGCTCCGCCCCAGATTACATAATTCTGAACTTGCATTATACCGGTGAGCATTCCGTTGCCGTCGTAACTCAAATCCGTATATTTCGTGTCCGATTCGGCATACTTGACCGGTCTTTTTCCCTCCCAGGTCAACGTACTGTCCTTGTACTTTGTAGGGTTGCCCGAGCTGTCGTAGGCAAAAGAGCTTGTTCCGTAGCTGCCCCAGCTTGTGAGTTGGTCTTTCCAGTAAGAATCGCCGTAGCCGTAGTCCCGGCTGGACACCAACGCTCCCGTTGAGGGGTTGTACTCCTCTTTCCTGGTTATGTTTCCTCCGTTGTCGTAGGTATAACGCCATTCGCTGCCTATTGCCAAATTTGTCTCTTTTGTCAGTCTGTTTAGGCTGTCGTACTCGTAACTTATGTTTTTGCCCGTGTCAAACACGTTCTTTATTTCGGTAAGTTAAAAGTAATAATTATATCTCCGTTATTTACTTGCATGGAATTAACTTAAACAGCCAAACTTCCGCCGTATATGCAAGGCACTAAATATATTCCAATTGAAATTGCCAAACACCAATTACTTGACAAAATAGGCTCAAAAACATCGGGAAATATCCATAGCAAGAAATACATTATTATTGCAACAAGAAATATTATGAAATGGATTATTACCGGAATTATCTTTATATACAGTAAAGGATTGTCATCAGTATCCTTAAACGGTAATTTTCTCAAAACAGAATTCGGTTTGACATAGCCTTTTTTAGGCCCGTTTCGACCGCGCCTGTTTGCCAAATCATTGAACCTCCAACCCGCTCTGCCGTCGATTTGAGTCAATATACTTATAACCAACCCAAAAAACGAAAAAATAAGCAACGAAAATAAGCAAAAATAATACATAATATTACCTCATTGCAAAAAATCCAATAATCGGTTTAAACCTAAGGAAATCAAACCGCTCGAAGCTGTTGTTGCCCATATGGTTATTACACTTTTAGTAAAGTTTTTAGTTACAATTGAATTTATTGCCGTATTTATTGCCTTTCTATACAGTCTATTCACCGATACCATTTGTTTGCTATTGGCTCCGTACCTCTGCGCTGTGGTAATCAAGGCTCTCACTCCTTGGTCGGCGCGTCCATCGAGCTTGTCGGCAATCACTTTCATGTTTCTTGCTCCGGCTTTGCTTAAATAACCGGAAATTACTCCCAAGCCGGTTGCAATCAAAGCTCCGCTCCAAGTCATGTCTTCACCGTGCAAAATGCAACTCACTGCATATTGCCCGAAACCGGACGCTCCTCCTGCCAACATCGAACCCCAAAGCGGTATACCGCTGGCTGCCAGCAAAACCGAACCCGCCGCCAACGCTCCGTCAATCAAAGCCTGCCAAATACTTATGTTGTCCCAACCGTATTGCAGTCCTTGACCTACCACACTCATTCCTACGCCTATACCGAAAGCTACTACGGCGCCTACAAGTAATGATATTGCAAAGTGTCCTGTCGGGTCGACATAAGATATAGGATTATTCAGACAGTAAGAATATAAATTACATCCCTCAGGAATGTTAAATCCGGATTCCATCCCGACCGACGGAACGTCGGCGTTGAGGAAACGACCTGTGGTGTAGTCGTAGAAACGGGTTGTAAGGTAGTACAGCCCTATACACGAAACCATGTAATAGCCTCTGTACCTGAAAGGGTTGAGAGAGCCTACTCCGTCCGTGTCAAGCATGAGGTGGCATGTCCCCCAAGCGTCGTAGGCATACTCCGCTTTCTTCACTCCGTTTTTGTCGTAGATTTCCGTCACGTCTCCGAAAATGTTTCTGCGGAAGAAATATTGGTTCCCGTCTACAAACATTCCGCAGATCCCGTCTGCGTCATAACAGTATTTTATGTTCTTTACTTCGTTTGTCAAAAGCGTCCCGTCTATATTCGTCACTTTTTCAGACAGGATTCTGTCTCCGTCTCGCGTTATTTCTTTGCTGTATACGTTGGTCGCTACGGCTCCGCCCCAGATTACATAATTCTGAACTTGCATTATACCGGTGAGCATTCCGTTGCCGTCGTAACTCAAATCCGTATATTTCGTGTCCGATTCGGCATACTTGACCGGTCTTTTTCCCTCCCAGGTCAACGTACTGTCCTTGTACTTTGTAGGGTTGCCCGAGCTGTCGTAGGCAAAAGAGCTTGTTCCGTAGCTGCCCCAGCTTGTGAGTTGGTCTTTCCAGTAAGAATCGCCGTAGCCGTAGTCCCGGCTGGACACCAACGCTCCCGTTGAGGGGTTGTACTCCTCTTTCCTGGTTATGTTTCCTCCGTTGTCGTAGGTATAACGCCATTCGCTGCCTATTGCCAAATTTGTCTCTTTTGTCAGTCTGTTTAGGCTGTCGTACTCGTAGCTTATATTTTTGCCCGTGTCAAGCAAATTCTTTATTTCCGTTACGTTTCCGTTGGCGTCGTAAGTATATTCGTACTGTTCTGTTGGCGTTGCGCTGCTTTGGGGATAAAATTTCTCGCTTTTTACCAATCCCGTTGTTTCGTTTGTTCCGCTTTTTCCCGCGTGGTAATCGTAGGTTTGGTAAAATATATGCTGCGACGTCCCTCTTATGGGATACGTGCTCCAATAATTGTATATTGTTTGTTTCTGCGTCCTTCTGTTCAGTTTGTCATAGCTGTATATGGATTCTTGCTCATTCGGCAACGCCGTTGTGCTTGCTGTCCTTATTTTCCCGTCGGGCGATTCGTTTCCGTCTTCTCTCGTTACCATATATGCTATATTTCCGTAGTTCTCTGTCGTCACCCTGTCGTAGCCGTCGTAGCTTATGTTTTTGACATATTTCTGCGCTCCGCCGGCTGTATTCGTGACCGTTACCTTTGTCGCGTGCTTTCTGTTTTCGTCATATGTGTAAGTATACTTCAATCCTGCCTTGTTGTCAACAATCTCTTCCAACACGCTCGGCTTCAAGCCGCCGTCTTCTGCTTCGAGATACGTGTTTTCTATTACGCTTGCATAGCTCGACGTGCCTGCTTTCTTCTCTTTCTTGCTGAGCAACCTGCCGTTTTTGTCGTAGGTGTATCTTTCCACGTAGCCGTTGACGTCCGTATCGTACTGCACGGTCTTTTCGTCGTCGGTTGCGGAGCGAGTCAGGGTGTTGAACTCTATTTTATTGTTGTTAGGGGTGTTAATCGTCTCGTAGCCTATTGAACCAAGATACCCTCTGCCGTAACCGAACCTGAACCTTGTTCCGTTGTGGGTGAGTTTGGTTAAGCGGTTGTTTTCGTATTCGTAGCTCGTTTTTTCCGTTCCGTTGACCTTGATTGACGTGAGCAGGTCGTTTGCGAACACGGGCGTCGTTTTGTTTCCCTTTGCGTCCTCGGTGTATTTCAGCTCCTTTTTTCCGTCGTAGATGTTTCTTGCGCTCCGCTCCTGTCCGTCTACGTAAAACGTGCTCTTTTCCTCATACACCTTCTCTCCAGCTTCCGTCTTTTGCTCAAACGCGTAGTCCGTCTTTACGTATGCAGTGTCGCCCCCTGTCCTTTCGCCCGTCATAAGTCCGTCCGCGTCGTAGGTATATTGCTTCTCCACTCCGTCATATCCTTTTTCTTTTACCAGCTCGAATTTGGAGTTGTAATACTTGTACGACACGTAACGCTTGTTCCCCTTGACCAGCTGCGTCGTCTCTTTCAGCGCATACGGCGTTATGCCGAAGAAATCCACCTGATACACCGTGAACGTCTTGTAGCGGCTGTTCCCGTCCTCGTCCCGGAAATCCGTGCATACCACAGGCGCGAGGTTTTTCAGCTCGTACCCCCTGAATTTAAGCGGCGTTGCTCCATCGTCATAGCAAAACGCGTTCATATACACGCTTATGATACGCGTCCCCTTTTTCATGCCCAGAAACATATTTAACAGCTCCTGCGAGCTTAACAGATTGAACATCGCTATTGTAAGTCCGTTTTTGTTGGTTATTGCCGACGTGTCGTAGTTTATATTCATTCGCTCGATTTCATCCTCCACGGATATAGTCGTGAAGTCCGTCACCGTGCCGAGATTGGGCACATAGCTCTCCACCAGATAATTGCTCGTTACCGTTCTGTCCGGCACCTTGCACAGTCCGTCCACCGTTATGCTTGCGTATTTGAGCAGGTCGGGGTGGTTGCTGTCGTAGCGCACAAGCCCGTATTCGGTTTTTATGCCCTTTTTATCCTTGTAGCTGTATCGGTTGTCCGCCGTGTGGGTGAAGTCTGTGTATTTCTCCGTCGTTTCGCCGTTTGCAAGCGACAGCGTCCAGATTTCTCCGCTGACGCTTGCGCCGTAATCCCGATATTCCTTTTTTTCCAGTACGCTCGGCTTGTTGTTTGAATAGGTCGCTTCCACCGACGTAAAGCCGTCGTAAACGCAGGCAAGACTGTTGTTTTGCAGGCGGTAAAAGCTCCTGTCCGTGCAGCTCTTTTGCAAAACGGCGCCCGACGAGTCCCACTCCGCCTTATACTCCGCAAGCATATACCAGCCGCTGCTGCCCGATACCGTGACGGGCAAAAGCTCGAATCGCTTGTTGTAGCCTCTTATCTCCACCGTCATGCCGCCGTTTGAGCGCACAAAAGTGCAGACGTTGCCTTCGCCGTCCGTGATTGTTGCTGACGTCACCGAGCTTGTGTGTCCGTATACGTTTTCGACAGAACACAGCTTCCCGTTGCCGTCAAAGCTCATGACGTTGCCGGACAAATCCTCCAGCTCCCAGCCTGTCGACGTCTGTTTGATGTTGAGACAGGTCTCGTTTTCAAAGTAGCCGTAGTCCGACGCGTCGGCGTCGCTCAGCGAGCTTTCATGCACCACCTGATTTGCCGCGTAAAAGTATCTGTCCTCCATTTTCCCGTCGGTATAGATTACGTCCGGCTTGTCCGTGCCGCTTTCCCACGCCGTTATCTGTGACTTTTGCGTCAAGTATTGCTCGTAATTGAGTCTCCAACCGCCGTGCGTCACGTCGTAATACAGCTTCAGGTTGAGAGGCATTTTGCTCCCGGGCAGCGATACAAGCTCCTTTTCCAGCTTTAACACACCCGTCTTTAAGTCGTACACGACTCGTCCCGCGTTGCCCGCCTCCGTTTCCACCGCAATCGGCGAAATGTCTTTCAGTTTTTTGTTTATTGTTCCCATGTCATTCTCCTTTGTATTTTCTTGTTTTTTCTGCTGCAGCAAACAAAAAACGAACCCGTTTGAGTCCGTTCTTTTCCCTTATTTTATATCTGCTTTTCGCCTTGTCAAGCGCTCTGTCCGAATTTTTATTTCGCTTTTTTCCAAAAAATATTGTGAAAACCTTTTTTCCACTCTCCCTTTTTTATATTTTTTTCCGCTACCTTTCAGTCCTTTGTTTGGACGTCTGCGGCGTTATCGCGGCTTTGAGCTTCGCCGTCCTCCGAAAGCCCGAATACGGGCACAGGCTCCTTATCCTTGACGAAGCCTTTGAGCAACCGTGAAACCTCTTCGGGCTTTCGCACATTGTACAGAGCAAGCATCTGCTTGTCCGAAAATTTCAAGATGATTTTGGCGGGATAATACTGCCCGCGATTATCAATTAAAATAATTAAACAAACTATAAAAAAACCTAAAAAACCCAGCAATACACACAGCCATAAGTATTTAAAATAGTCTTTGTCTTTCCCGAAACGCTGAGCTTTGCAGTAAAACACGCTGTCCACATCGCTTTTGCGAAAATACAGATACTTGTCGTCTGCGGCGGCGGGCTTTGCCGACAAGGTAAATTTAGACTTTTTGTTTACCGCGAGCATAAATTCGTCGCAAAGAAGAATTTCAACAGGTCTGCCGAGCAACCTTGCAAGCATCACAATTGTCAAAACACCGCCCGAAACTACAAACAAAGCGCCGACAATTTTTTTTGCCAAGTCGCTCATCGTGCCAAGCCCCGTCGCAAGCGTCACCGCGCCGAACACAGCCGACAAAACTCCGAAAACCAAACACACAATCGCTCCGCCTATACGCCTTTTTGCGATTACCTGCATAAAAAACCCTCCTTGATTTCATTTTACCACACATTTTCCTGTAAGGCAATTATTATGTCGTATTTTGTCGTTTTTCGTGCAGTGCGGTGCAGTCGGCAGGCGGACGGGGTTTGCTTGAAGGAATTTTTTTATTTCTCCCGCAACGATTGAACTTTTACTCTGTTTTTGCTATAATTTCAATAGACTATATGCGGAGGTTTCTTCACAGATGGAAAAACTCAAAGGCTCGTTGCTTTTCGGCCAGTCCGGCGGCCCCACTTCGGTAATAAACGCCAGCGCCTACGGCGTTTTCAGCGAAGCGTTCAATCACGATTGCATTACGCGCGTACTCGGCGCGCACTACGGCATAAAGGGCATACTCGACGACGACCTGTTCGACATAAACTCCGAGAGCCGCGAGGAGCTTGAACTGCTCAAAACAATGCCCTCTTCCGCCTTGGGCTCGGTACGCTACAAGTTAAAGCCTTTTGAAGAGGACGAAACGGATTATAAACGGGTGTTGGAAATTTTCCGCAAGTACAACGTGAGATATTTTCTCTACAACGGCGGAAACGACTCCATGGACACGGTGTGCAAAATCGGCGCGTACCTCAAAGCGCACGGCTACAAATGCAACGTAGTCGGCGTGCCCAAAACCATTGACAACGACCTTGCCCTCACCGACCACTGTCCCGGCTTCGGCTCGGCGGCAAAATATATCGCCGCAAGCTGCATGGAGCTTTCCTTGGATTCGAGCGTGTATTTCAACGGCGCAATCACCGTTGTGGAAATCATGGGACGCAACGCGGGTTGGCTGACTGCGGCAAGCGCAATCGCCGCTTTCAACGGTCACGGCCCCGATTTGATTTACGTGCCGGAAATCCCCTTTGACATCTCCGCGTTTATGGACGACGTGAGCGCGGTCTACAACCGCAAGGGCGATTGCTTTGTCGCCGTTTCGGAAGGCATAAAGGACAAGGACGGCAAATATATAAGCGAATACGCGAGCGGGCTTGCGACGGAGCAGGACAGCTTCAACCACAAACAGTTGGGCGGCGTGGGCGCATTTTTGGCTTCCTACGTAAAGGTGCACACCAAAGCCAAGGTAAGAGCCATAGAATTCAGTCTCTTGCAGCGCTGCGCAAGCCACATAGCCAGCAAAACCGACGTGGAGGAAGCCTGTCTTGCAGGCACGGAAGCGGTGCGGGCGGCAGTTGACGGAGAGTCGGAGGTCATGATATGTTTTAAGCGTGCGGCGGACAAAAACGGAAATTATTTGTGCGAAACGTCCCGCGTTCCGCTTTGCGAGGTGGCAAACGAGGAAAAGACTCTGCCCATGGAGTTTATTTCCCCGACAAACAATTTTATATCAGAAAAATATCTCGGCTATGTGCTGCCGCTTATTCAGGGAGAATCCGCGCCGCCCTTTGAAAACGGGACGCCGCGTTACGCAAAGCTGAAACGAATCAAGCCGGAGCCTAAGCTATGCAAATAAAAAAGCGTCCCGAAAGGGACGCTTTTGGTTTAAATATTCAAAGCAGCAGACTGACCAGAGCGAACAGTCCGTTTGCCAACAGCCCCGCGACCAAGCCGCCGACGGTGTGCAGCATGATTGACCAGCCGGTAAGGCTTCTGAAATTGAGCGCGTCCATCATGGACACGTGGGTTGACAGGTAACCGCTCCAAAACATACACATAGCCGTCAGCACGGCGACGTTGCTTGCGGTAATAATCCCTCTCGACATCATTTCGGGGACAAGACCTATTGCCGCGCCCGCGCTGCCGAGAGCAGTCAAGGGGACGGCAATTATTTCCGGAGAACCGAACCCGAACAGCGGCTTCAAGACGGGGCTTAAAAAGCTGCCTATCATGGGAATAAGCCCCACTCCCTCGCCGACGCCGCCCGTATAGCCGCCTTCGGGCTTGCCGTTGGTGAGCATGAGCACCAGCGTAGCGATAATCAGCACTCCCGGAATAATGGAAACTCCCACCTTGACTCCGCCCGCACCGCCGTCAAGCAGGCTTGAAATCAGCCGCTGAAAAACGCCGCCTTCGCGCACCTCGCGCATTTTCAGCACATCGTACTCCGCGCTTCCCGCATCCTTCAAAGCAGGCTCGTCCTTGCCGAACACTTTTTTGGTTTTCAAAAGCATAAGTCTTGTCACAAGTATGCTCGTCAAAAACACGGACAACAGTCCCACAACAACGGCAATCCCGAAATGCTCGCCGTTTAAGCTGAGCATTGAAACGACGACTATCAGTCCCATTCCGAATGCAGTGCCGATGTTGGTGAGCGCGCCAAGTTGATATTTTTTGAAATATCTGATGTAATTTCTGTCGTTTGCGAGAGTGAGCACGGCGGGATTGTCGGACAGAAAGGACGTAAACAGTGAAATCGAGGTTGCGCCCGGCATACCGTACAACGGTCCCATGAGGGGCGCAAACGCTTTGTTGAGCAAAGACACCACTCCGAACTCGCTGAGCACGGCGGATATGGCGCCCATAAGCACTGCCAGAGCCAAAAGATAAAACACCGTGTCCTTCAAAAGCATGAACGCCGTGTTGAACATGGTGTTGATTGCGTTGGAAAAGCCCATAACGCAGCCGAAAGCGACAAAAAAGCCCGCCACAAGGACAAGGCAGACAAAGCCTTCCGCGCCGACGGCCTTTTTCAGTTTTTTTCCGCCGCAAGCGTCTTTTACGCCGCGCTGCGGCTCGTTTTCAAAGACTTGCGCCCCGGCGCCTGCTGCGACAGCTGCGT
>ERZ780106.693-NODE-693-length-12431-cov-12.397301_pt1 | contig 12431 bp, 9 predicted proteins | sample MGYA00511572_ERZ780106 | MGnify/ENA primary metagenome ERZ780106 (study PRJEB29588, sample SAMEA2161876) | human gut metagenome | biome: human gut; feature: human-associated habitat; material: faeces | place: Denmark | collected 2008/2010 ...
GGTGATAGCCGCAAAGCGGCGTAAGAGGGTGCAGCCCTCTTGATCGTTATTCTTGTTCCAGCGGGAAGCTCGGCAACGCTTCCAGCAGCTTTAAGGAAATGTGCTGCCGCATATCCTCGTCAATGACTTTTTTCACTTTGCCGCCCGGCTGCCTGATCTCCACCGTGGAAAGCTCGTCGATGTAGTCCGCATAGTGGGCCAGCACCTTTTCTGTGGCCCACTTCTCACCGGCAACGGCGGCTTTGATTGTTTCATAGTCCAGCAGCTTTTCTTGTCCGTCCATCCTGATACCCCCGTCAGATTGATTTTTTCCATGATACCATATCTGGGAGTATGGAGCCAGAGAAACCGGCGATTTTCTGCTGGTAAATTCTACGCATTTAGAGCGGCACTATGGCGGGGATAGGATAAAACACTCACATACCCCGCCGACTATGCGGGAAAAACCTTGAAATATAGGGCTTTTTAAGGCCCTAAATGCGTAGGTTGGTGCTTTGTTGCGATATGCTCCACGGTTACGGTGTATTGTTCATATTCTGTTTTCGGGAATCTTTATGAAATCTTCAAAATTGCCCGGTATGCTATCTGTACAATCAAAGAAAGGACTTGATTATATGGATATGATTTTGAAAACGACTGACCTCTGCAAAAATTTCAAGGGGCAAATGGCGGTAAACAATGTGTCACTGAACATCCGGCGCAACTCGGTTTATGGTCTGCTGGGGCCGAATGGGGCTGGCAAATCCACGATCTTAAAAATGGTCACCGGCATTTTGCGCCCCACATCGGGAAGCATCGAGTTTGACGGCCACCCGTGGAAGCGGAATGATCTGGAGCATATCGGTGCTTTGATTGAGATGCCCCCGCTTTACGAAAATCTGACTGCATACGAAAATCTCAAAGTCAGAACTACATTGCTCGGCCTGGACGATGCACGAATTAACGAGGTATTGCAAATTGTCCAGCTCACGAATACCGGCAAGAAACGGGCCGGGCAGTTTTCTCTTGGTATGAAGCAGCGGCTTGGTATTGCTATTGCATTGCTGAACAGTCCCCAGCTTTTGATTCTGGATGAACCGACTAACGGCCTTGACCCTTTAGGGATTGAGGAACTTCGAGAGTTAATTCGCTCTTTTCCCTGCAAAGGGATTACAGTTATTTTGTCCAGCCATATTCTGTCAGAAGTCCAGCAGATTGCAGATCATGTGGGTATCATTGCTGGCGGCGTCCTTGGATATGAGGGAGAGCTTCGCGCCGGTGAAGATTTGGAACAACTCTTTATGGATGTTATTCGCAGAAATGGTAAGGAGGGATATTAAATGGAGATGGCATATATTCAGGCAGAGAACCTAAAGCATAAGAGAACTTTCACAAAAACGCTGATCGTTCTGGCCCCGTTTGTAACTGCGCTTATGAACTTTTTTGCCCCTCTTTGGTTCCAGCTCAATTCTTATAATTGGTGGTATAACCTGCTTTATCCTGGATTCCTTACGCTCACCTGTGCCTTGATTGAACAGCGGGATAATGGCAAACTAAAATATCGTGCCGTTGCTTCATTGCCTGTTTCGCAGAACAAAGTCTGGAAAGCAAAAATTGGAGTGGCCGGTATTTACTCCTGTGTGGGGAATTTCATTTTCCTGGCGCTAAATCTGTTGGGCGGTTTTGCAATATTAGTTATCAACGAAATTCCCCTGACAATCGGAATTTGGCAGGCTGCGGCCGGAACAGCTTGTATTGTCATTGCAAGCCTATGGGAAGTTCCGCTGTGCTTATGGTTATCAAAAAAAGTTGGTATCTTTGTCACGGTTATTCTTAATGCCGGACTTGGAAGCGTTTTAGGGATTTTCACGGCTACAACCTCTTTGTGGATGATCTGCCCGTATAGCTGGGTGCCGCATCTTATGATTTCCGTGTTAGGTATTTTGCCTAATGGTGAGCCGGTTGCAGATCAGAGTACGGCAATGGCATTTTGGATGATTATACTTGTATTGGTCATTTCGCTGGCCTGGTTTGCGGCGCTGTCATTTTTAACTGCAAGATGGTTTGAGAAAAAGGAGGTGGGGTAACTATGGTATCTGTGGTTCGCTGCTGGAAAGCAGAATATCAGAAGTGTAAACATAGCATTTTGCTCTATATGCACAGCATGATTCCGATTATATGTGCGGCGATTTTTGCGGGTTACTATCATATATCCAGATGGGAACTGGCAACCAAAATCAGTGCCTATCTGGAAGTGCTGGCCGTTGCGTTCCCGTTTCTGATCGGCATTATTGTGGGCCTGGTTGTTCAGATCGAAAATCAGGCCGGGCATTATCAGCTTTTGTTGGGAACAATCCCATCTCGCACGGCAACGTATATTGGTAAACTTGGTTTTCTGATGATCTGTGCTTTTGGCGCAACATTTTTAGCGTTAGGAACATTCGCTGCACTATATAGGGATGCTCCGGCAAGCCTTTACCTGAAAGCAGGGATTCTATTGTTGATTACCATGCTTCCCATTTACCTGATTCATTTGTTTGTGGGAATGAGCTTCGGAAAAGGTGCATCTATGGGATTGGGAATTGCAGGGAGTTTAATAGCTGCCCTTATGATAACAGGGCTTGGTGACGCTACATGGAAATATATTCCCTGGGCCTGGGGCGTTCGTGCTATGGATTACACTGTGCTTGCATGGGATAGCCCCCAACTGTATGCACAGGTAAAAACCGATTTTTTCAGCGGTATGATTATTTCTGTATGCTGCACTGTTTGTCTGCTGATTGCCAGTTTGGTTTGGTTTCATGGTTGGGAGGGAGGTAAAAACAGTGAATAAAAAGTGCCTGTTTGCCGTGGTAATTGTGCTTGTAAGTCTTATATGCTTATCGGCCTGCGGTGCGCTCCGCGATACCGCCGATAAAAATAAGGCGTTAAATGAATCTCTGCCGTATTATGAGCTGAACGCCGCAAACTATGATGAAATTTCATATAACGGCCTGACATATACCATAACGGATGAATGTCTTGAAATGTCAGAACTGCAAGAAGAAATCGGGCAGGTATCGAAACGCTTCAAAAATGTGGCGGGGGAAGATTTCAGTTTCGGCTACGTTTACAGTATTGTGGATGTGGATATAAGCAATGCCGTAGCTGTAAATATCAACAATGAATATCGGAAAGCTGACGTTAAAAATAATGATGAGTTAGTGTGGTTTCAGAGATGGGAAGGAGCAAAAGAAGGGGACTATTCCAGAGAGCAATGCTATCTGAATAAGGAAAATGTGACGCAATTTTCCTATAAGGGAAATGACTACACGATTTTAGCGGATACTGTCTCTAATAGTGGACTCGGGGAATGGATTGGGTATATCCAACAACTTGCGGCTGTAGACGAATCAGGAAAAATATTACTTCAAGAAAATCTCAAAACTGCTACCTTTCAGACGTTGGCAGATTTAGCAGATTTAGTGGATAAAGCCCCTAATGACGCCTATATTATTCCATTCTTAAATGTGTATGCAGCTCCTAACGCTGACGACTATCTGATTGTAGATATAAATGGAGGGTATCACAAAGCTGTTATAGATGAAAATATCAAAGGCACAGATACAGTTTTTGACTTTAAGGATATAGAGCAATCTATGAGTGGAAAGTTTGAAATCAATCCTCAAAATGCAACGCAGCTTCTTTGTGATGGGACGGTTTATCAAGTAACTTCTGATACTGTATCAAATAATGAATTGGGAAGTCACATTGGTATTCTTGCGGAGAATGTCATATTTAATGCAGAAACAAAAATTCCTTTGTCAAAGGAGGAACTAAGAAAAATTGACTGGTATGGGGAAAACGCCGGACAACATCGGGAACAATGGATTTACAAAGATATTTATGAAATTCATGGTACAGAAAAGACCGAAGCCGTTGCAGTACAGATAAATGACCGCTACTATATTGCAAAGCGTCAATGACCGATTTTTGTTTTTCTGCCTTTATGGGTTATGATATACTAAAAAAACTAGGAGGCGATACTATGGCAACAATCCTTAACCTCGACAATGTGGTATAATGGGGCGGGAGGTGATTTTTTGACCCACTTACTTGTAGTTGACGATGAAGTTTCTATCTTGGAATTGATTAAGAACAGTTTGGGGAAAGATGGATATTTGATAACAGTCTGTCAAAATGCGGATGATGTAGACATCAAAAAGCTGCATTTCTATGACCTCATTCTTTTGGATGTGATGATGCCTGGCACAGACGGGTTTGAGTTTTGCAAACAGATCAGGAATATGGTAGACTGCCCGATTCTCTTTCTGACCGCAAAGACATTAGAGGAAGATATATTGTTTGGATTGGGCATCGGTGCGGATGATTATATTACGAAACCTTTTCGTATTCAGGAGCTTCGCGCCCGTGTCGCGGCACATTTACGCAGAGAAAAAAGGGAGCATCACAGCACACTTTCATTTGAGCCTGATATAAGATTTGACCTTTCCGCAAAGGTACTGTATGTTTCAGAACAGCCGGTTCCCCTTACCAAAAGCGAGTATTCAATCTGTGAATACCTTGCGAAAAACCGGGGACAGGTTTTTACAAAAGAACAAATCTATGAAGCCGTTTTCGGGTTTGATGGAATAGGCGATAACTCTACGATCTCAACGCATATAAAAAATATTCGTGCGAAATTGGAGCATTTCAAAATAAGTCCGATCAGCACCGTATGGGGGATAGGATATAAATGGGAGTGAAAAAGAAACCTACATTGAAAATATTGTTTCGCCAGTTTGCTATCTCCCTCATTGTCATGCTGGTAGCGGCAATTATTGTCCCTTCTGGTTTGGAGGGACTTGCTGTAAATGCTGGATTAGCTACAAGAGCAAATCTAAGTGAATTGCAGGTAAAAGAGATCATTCCAACGCTGACGATTGCCCCGGATATTACAAAGGTTGTGATTCCACAGGGATGCGGCTACTTAATTCTGGACAAGAACTTTAATGAGCTTTACAGCAATATGGACGATGATGAAAAAGAAATTGCCCTGCTGTACGCAAAGGGAGAACATATTGAATATGCTACGGGGAGGCAGTTTGCACTTGTTGTCCGGGAAAACGAATTTTGCGTTTTAAGGTATTATATTGGTTCTCAATTTACAGTGTCATGGCTACCGGAATATTTTCCATCTCCTGACACGCTTGCGCTTATCCTGATGGCTGTAAATTCGCTGCTGGTCATTATCATACTGACCGCCAGATTTGCTAAGAACCTGCGTACACAACTGACCCCGCTTTTTGAAGCAACTGCGGAGGTTTCAAAGCAAAACCTTGATTTTGAAGTAGGACACGCCAAAATCAAAGAGTTTGAAGATGTCCTTGCATCTTTTTCAGATATGAAAGATAATCTGAAAATTTCGTTAGAACGGCAATGGAAAACCGAACAGACACAGAAAGAGCAAATCGCCGCGCTTGCCCATGATTTGAAAACGCCTCTGACGGTTATTCAAGGAAATGCTGATTTACTCACAGAAACAAATCTTGATGATGAGCAACGATTATACGCTGGTTACGTCGTGGAAAGCTCCGGCCAGATGCAGTCATATATTCAAACCCTGATTGATATATCACGGGCGGCGGTTGGTTATCAGCTCCATATTGAAAGTATAGACTTGCCAGCGTTCATGCAGCACTTGTTCGGTTATATGGAATCACTATGCCGGACAAAAGAAATCCGGCTGCAAATGAATACTGTTTCACTCCCTCAAATGCTGAAATTTGATAGGGTGCTGATAGAACGTGCTATTATGAATGTTATCAGTAATGGGCTGGACTACTCCCCGCAAGGCGGAACGCTTTATGTGGATGTTCAGAGTAACAACGGTTTCGTGGAAATTTCAGTCACAGACGAGGGAACGGGGTTTTCTAAAGAGGCATTATGCCACGCACAGGAACGGTTCTATATGGGCGATCAAAGCCGCAATTCAAAGTTACACTTTGGTATGGGTCTATATATTACAAATTCGATTATGGAACAACATAATGGTCAGCTTATTTTAGAAAATTCAAAAGAAACCGGCGGCGCAAAGGTTACTATGAAACTTCCTTGCTGATTTTCCGATAGTGTAATGGACGTCTTTTATGTCCGTCCATTTTTCAAATCTTTATGGAATCTTCAAAAATTCCTCTTATCATGTATCTAAAGAAAAAACATCTGCCCAGCGGCAGAAAAGAAAAAAACCGCTGCTGGGCAGACCCATTTTCACGCTTAATTTATATTCACTGGTGGCGGTTTTGAGAAATCAAGGCCGCTGCTTTCTTTCTGTCATTCCCAGCAGTTAAAGGCATGGCGGCCCACGGGAGGACGCCGCCATGCTGTTTTACTATCATTATAATCTAATCCACTTCTACCGCTTAAAAAAAGCCTTGCCCCGCCACGGGAATATTCCGGCTATGAGTATGAACTATACCATGCTCCAAAGTCACTATTCGCCTGACTGCATGGACAAGCGCAACCGCTATATGGTCGATCACGCCGACTTCATTATTGCGGTATGGGATGGCAGACCCAGCGGGACGGGAAAGACCGTGACCTATGCGCGTGGCAGAAACGGGAAGTCTATCATTGTAATTGACCCGGTGACGCTTGCGATTGAGCGGCTGTAAAACACCCAAAAATCAGGCGTTTCGATCAAAGCCGGTGGGAATCGTGAAAGTCTTTTCGCTTCCGAAAAATTTATTTGCTATCCAGCGATTATCTGGATGATGAACCGCCATCATTGTTCCGCGTGGCTTTGCACGGCATAGTGAGAAGTCAGCCGGTTCTGAAAAGTCGAATAGCGTCTCCTATGAACAGGGCATCGACTCAAGGAATTAAAATCGCTGGAAACAGGAACTCCCCAGCACTGCGCTCACTGCGTAGTGCTGGGGAGCTTTTTAGTTATAGGCTATCCTCGTTTCAGCTCAATGCCGACATTGCCGTTTTCATCAATCTGCAAGGTCATGTGTTTGATGTGCTTTTCATAGAATTGACGCCGTTCTGCCGGAGACATTTCAATTCGAGTATTCCTCAGCGCGGCATCGAACATATCGTTGACATTCAGGTGGATGGAGTTGTCGATCCAGCGATACATCTCCTTGAACAAAGCGTTCTTCTTGATGTCTTCGCTGTTGCCAGAATAAAAGTCATCCAGATAGCAGTAGAAGATACCGGCATCTGCAAGTGCCTCTTTCATGTCCGGACCGCATTTCTCGCGCTCAATCATTACAAGGAAATGCGCATCTGGCAGAGACGAGATTAAGCCCCAATAATCTGAATCGCTGGACACGATAACGAAGGAATCTACATCGTTTTTATAATGTTCCTGACAGGCTCGTGCCGTCAGCTTTATATCTACAAGGGATTTGTTCTGCTTAATACGCTCGATCATAATATGCTCGACCGGGAGTTTGGTATAGCTCTCAAGGATTCTCCATGCGGTTGCTGTGTGGACATCATCAAAGAGAATAACAGAAGAGATTTTCTGCATGACATCATAATCGAGGTTTTTCAGGGTTGCGCACAGCTTGTACGGATCCGAGTTCTCGCAATCCACGACAAGTACGGTTTTTTCGCTATCGTCGATGAAATCGTAGATATTGTTCTTTACAAAAGCGCCAGCATCCGAGACCTTACTGTATTCTGTAAATGCGTCGTTGTGCCATTGATAGAGCAGCGTTGCAAACTTCTTGTCGTTATAGAGGACATTGCCTTCGTCCATCGGTACCCAGTTGATGTACATTTGATAGGGGTAGTAGGAGAGACTTGCGTAATAGATGTCCGCAGCATCTTTCGTTCCGTCCTCTGTCAAGCCGTTTGGCATGATGAACAGCTCTTTTATGTATGCCCAGTTAATCCAGATTGGAAAGAGGCTTTTACAGTTGTTGATGCGATCAGAGATCAGACGGTTGATTTCGATTATATGGTGGCAGAGCCTTGTGCTGGACTTTTTGATGAAGTTAATTCCGTCCTGCGAGAGCTGCTGCATACAAATTGGAGGAATAATCTCCGGAATCGAAAGCAGCCCTCGGTACTCCATCCGCATGATGTCATTGATTTTACGGTAGTTTCTCTCTATGGACGTCCGTATGATACACAAATTGCGGATGATACGGGCATTCTTGTCTTTATCAAGCTGCTGGTATATTTCGAGTTTTGGAGGTTCGTGTTCATTTTCAAATATCCGCAACGGGACGCCGATCAGAAACGCCACTTTAGACACAAGCTCATAGGTGCTGTCCTTATAGGCAAGCGGCTCTCCGACGTATTCAATCTCATTTTGCATGACTGAATTGCCCATGCTCTACTCCTTTCTCGTGGTGTAGTTAAGCTATCATTACATTGTCCGTCCACATCTCACACTGGCTCATGACAGTCTGGACAGCATCATCCATACCCTCTGGCGGATATTTGTGTTTTTTCAGCAACCTTTTGACCAGGCGGCGCATTCCAGCTCTTGCGCTCTCTTTCTTTTGCCAGTCTATTGTCTGGTTTTTGCGAAGCAAATCTGTCAGTTCTTTCGTGATAGCAATAAGCTCATCATGCTCGTAAAAGTCCTTGATTGCTTGCGGCTTCGTCAGAGCATCATAGAAAGCAAGTTCGTCCGCTGTCAATCCGAGTTTTTCGCCCTCGGCGGCAGCAGCGGCAATGTCTTTCGCCAGCTTGAGTAATTCTTGAATGACTTCCTCGTTGGTCAGCATTCCGTTCAAATAGCGGTTCATTGCGCTCTGAATGATTTCGGAGAACTTCTCAGACTTGACGATATTTGTTCGGCGGTAAACAGAGACCTGTTCGGAAATCAGTTTTTTCAGGAGTTCGACTGCAAGATTCTTCTCCTTCATGTTTGCCACTTCTTCAAGGAACTTCGGATCGAACAACGAAAACTCAGTCTGGACATCAGAGAAAAGGTTGATAACGCCTTCGCTTTTGATACTGTGCTTCAAAAGCTCGTTAATGCGCTCATTTACTTCCGGAAGCGTAAACTTCTTTCCGGTACCGCCTGAAACCAAGCGCACGGTCATTGTTCTTACGGACTCGAAGAAAGCTGCCTCCATGCGAGTTTGCTCGTCTACCAAGCTGCTGCACAGCGAAAGTGCCTGCTTGAGAAGCAGGGCTTCTTTGATAAACACATTCTGTGTCTTCTCATGGTCGGGAAGCTCGTACTCTGCAACACTCTTGCCGAGTATGAAGTTCACTCCGCCGCTGATGAGCTTCGCCCTGTCAAGGTCGCTTCCGGTCATGAATTTCTCATAACTGAATCCGTGGAACAAATCTCTGCAAATAGAGAGCTTTTCAAGGAACTTCGGATATGCAGCCTTGCTTACATCTGTATCACCATAGTTCTTCTTGTCTCTGGCAGTATAGTCGTTCATTGCCTGTTTCAGTGCAGCCGCAATACCAACGTAATCGACAACCAAACCGCCTTCTTTATCTTTGAAGACACGATTGACGCGGGCGATAGCTTGCATCAGGTTGTGTCCAGCCATCGGCTTATAGACATACATCGTAGCAAGGGAGGGAACATCAAAGCCAGTCAGCCACATATCCACGACGATAGCGATTTTCAGCGGAGAGTTGTTGTCTTTGAATTTCCGCGCCATATCGTCCTTATGAGCTTTGTTGCCGATAATCTCACGCCATTCTTCGGGATCGTTATTGCCTTGCGTCATGACCACTGCAATCTTTTCCGTCCACGCTGGGCGTAGCTCAAGAATGCGCTTATAAATCTTCATTGCTATGGGACGCGAATAAGCAACGATCATCGCCTTGCCGGTCAGGATATTCTCACGGTAATTCTCGTAATGATCAAGAATGTCATTTACCAAGGAATTGATTGTCTGGTCGGCACCGAGGATTGCTTCCATCTGACCAAGTTCCTTTTTGCTCTTTTCAATGACATACGGATCGGCGTTGTCAGCCATAATATCATACTCATTATCGATCAGATGGAGGGTGTTCTCGTCGAGTTTCAGGTGAATCACACGGCTCTCGTAGTAGACGGGTCTGGTCGCGCCGTCTTCAACTGCCTGTGTCATATCATAGATGTCGATGTAATCACCGAAGACCTCTCGTGTACTCCGGTCTTTTGTGGAAATCGGTGTTCCGGTGAATCCAATGTAGGTCGCATTAGGAAGCGTGTCTCTTATAATGCGGGCAGTGCCGATAACGGTTTTCGCCTCGACTTCGCCGTTGTCCTTCTGCTTGACCACAACCTTCTCATTGAGACCATATTGCCCACGATGCGCTTCATCAGCCATCACGATAATGTTCCGGCGTTCCGAAAGAGCTTCGTTGCTTTCTTCAAACTTCTGCATGGTCGTGAAGATTATGCCGTTTGCCTGTCTGTTTGCAAGCAGTTCTTTCAGATTCTTGCGGCTCTCAGCGTGCTGCGGCGTTTGCCGGAGGAAGTCCTTGCAGCGGGCGAATTGTCCGTAAAGCTGGTCGTCCAGATCGTTACGGTCGGTAATGACAACGATAGTGGGGCTTTCTAACGCTTCTTGCAGATAATGAGCATAGAAGACCATAGACAACGATTTTCCGCTGCCCTGTGTATGCCAGAAGACGCCGCCCTTGCCGTCTGTCACAGTCGCGTGCTTCGTAGACTCAATCGCCTTTTTGACTGCAAAATACTGATGATACCCAGCGAGTATCTTGAATGTATTCTGTCCATCCACATTAAAGCAGATGAAGTTTTTCACGATGTCAAGGAAGCGGGTCTTCTCAAACAGTCCTACAAAGAATGTGTCAAATGATGCGTGTTGCGTATTCTCATAGCTGCCGTCTGTTGTTTTCCACTCCATAAAGCGGTCTTCGCCGGATGTGATTGTACCAGCCTTTGAAGTGGTCAAGTCGCTCATGACACATACCGCATTATAAATGAACATAGAGGGGATCTCATACATATAGTTCCGGAGCTGACGGTATGCTGCGGAAGCGTCGGTTTCTTCGCGGGACGGAGACTTCAACTCCACAATGACGAGCGGGAGACCATTGACAAAGAGAATCACATCTGGTCTTTTTTCGGAGTTCTCAATGAAAGTCCATTGATTCGCAACTGTGAACTCGTTACTGGCAGGATTTTTGAAGTCTACAAGGTAAACAAGGGTAGAGCGTTCTTCACCCTTGTCATAGTATTTTACCGGGACTCCGTTTTGGAGGTAGTCCATAAAGACCATGTTCTTCTGCAAGAGCGTTCCAGTTTCAAAGTTCTTGAGCTTATAGATTGCCTCCGTCAGAGCGTCCATAGGCAGGCTCTTGTTGATCCGCTGCAAGGAAGGCAGCAGAACATCCTCATAAAGCGGCGAGTGATAATCGCGCTCCACGTCCGGTCCATAGATATAGTTATAGCCCAGTTCTTCATTGAGAAGCTGCAAGACAGCGTTCTCGTAATTTGATTCTGTAAAATATCCTGCCATAGTTTGTCACTCCCTTTTACGCCAGACTCGCCCCGAACTGATCCAGCGTGTTTTCTGCATCTCTGTCAGTGACGGGCTTATTCATCGCTTTTTCAATTAGGTTTAGAAGGCTTTTTGCTCTGTCGATGAAATAGCCATTGAAGTCATCTGCCTTCAATTCTGCATAGTTGATAAAGTGCGATTCCACCCGTGCTTGCAACTCATTCTCAGTCAGTCCATCAACCTTTTTTAGAATTGCCCCCAGATACTCACTCGGCGCATTTCCGCCAATCGAGCGGTTGGTGGCTGGAAGAATCGGGGTCTTGTTAATGATGGAATTATACCGTTCGCGCTTGATGCCCAGTTTCTCGCAATATGCTTCCGGGAAGATATGGTGAATGTCCGGAGACTCAAGCATACTGTTCACAATGTCAATCGTCGTGTTATTCATAAAATCACGGCATTTCTCCTTATAGAGAAGAGCCATAATCCCCTTATAAGCAGCACTCAAGCGAGTTTGAAGGGTCAGCAGCCGCGTAGAAGAAAAGACTGCGCTGTTGATCGTGTGCATTGCATTCGGACGCCCGTTAACCTCTTCAACCATGTCCTCGATGTCGTAGGCATATCGGGTTTCGTTAGCGCCACCGTACATCTCACCCAAAATTCCACACCAATACCAACGAGAAAGCGTTTTGATCGTGTTAGGCTCGTTGCATTTGGATTTTCCGAGAACAGCACAGATCGCTGCAAGGGGAATCAACTGCGTTGTATAAGGCAAGTCTCTCTGCCGGAAGACGCACTGATCCCGAAGAAGGAACTCCTTTGCGATTTTGAACCCGACTAACACTGCATCGCGGTTCGCTATATACGATTCATAAGGCAGACCCAGAACATCTTTCTTTTTGCAGGAGATAGTGTTCGTTTTCCCGGACTGCTTGTTCAAATAGCTTGTGTAAAGGCAAACCGTTGTCAGGAATGTAGTCTCATCAATCCCATCGAACAGGTCTGTTCTCAGCGTGTCACCGAAACCGC
>ERZ780106.707-NODE-707-length-12246-cov-3.408170_pt1 | contig 12246 bp, 10 predicted proteins | sample MGYA00511572_ERZ780106 | MGnify/ENA primary metagenome ERZ780106 (study PRJEB29588, sample SAMEA2161876) | human gut metagenome | biome: human gut; feature: human-associated habitat; material: faeces | place: Denmark | collected 2008/2010 ...
GGGCCCTTGCCGCTGCCGGCGCTCACGCATCAGTCGCCAGAAATCGGAAAGGAAAAAAACAAATTTTCCTTTTCACTCGGCTTTCACTATATTTCCCGCCTGGCGGCGGCTAATATAGGATGCGCCTCGGAAAAGGAAAAAACAAATTTTCCTTTTCACTCGGCTTTCACTATATTTGCAAAGAATGGCGTTTTCTCTAAAAATGAGGAAATGCCTGCGAAATAAAAGTGAAAAGATAATACGATTATGGATAAATATTACGAAGAAAACCCGATAGTTCTGGACTATAATACAGAGAGGGAAAAACTGGATATGCCGGAGTATGGACGCAACGTCCTGAAGATGGTGGAGGAAGTCAAGTCATTGACAGACAGGGAAAAACGCACGGAACAGGCTAAGGCCGTGGTGCGAGTGATGGAGATATTGAACCCTCAAGTGCACCAGGAGGACAACTGGGAGCACAAACTCTGGGACCATCTGTACATAATGGCAGGATATGACCTGGATGTGGACTCACCGTTCCCGGCTCCGTCTCCGGAGCAGAGAAAATCACGCCCTGAAGTTATCCCTATCAAGAAAAAACCAATCCGTGCAACACATTACGGAAGGAATATCGAAAGTATCATTGACCTGATCGCAGGCGAGCCTGACGGAGAGCAGAAGACAGCGATGATCCGTTCTCTGGCGATGTATATGCGTCAGCAGTACCTGATCTGGAACAAGGACAGCGTGGCTGACGAGACGATTTTCAATGATATCGAGAAACTGTCCGACTATCGTATCCGTGTTCCGGAAGGACTGACGTTGTCCAGAATCTCATCGGACTCCACGTTTGCAAGGCCTGGCATGTCCATAGATTTCGCGCAGGTCAGAAAGAACGGAAACGGCCAGCGCAGGAATTTCGGCAAGAAGAATCAGAAACGATAGAGTCATATGTCCGGGATGATTGACAAGGTCCGGGATTCTCTGGACAAGAAGCATATATTGCTCAGAAGAGTGGTAGGCGGCGTTTTGGCCGTTGCCACTCTGCTTATTGCTGTAAGTTGTCTGTCCTATTTCTTTACATGGAAACAGGACCAGAGCCTCTTGGCGGATCCGGAAGTGATAAAGGATACGGCCAAGGTAATAGCCAATTTCGGTGGCGCTTGGGGACTCAAGATAGCTTCTGTATTCGTTTCGGAGTGGTTCGGCCTCGGCTCATTGGCAGTCATCGTTGCGCTTGTGCTTGTGTCTGTAAGATGCCTGTTCGGCAAGCAGAAATTCCCGGTGCTGAGATATGTTCTCTTGGCATTGACAGGCGCGATGATACTGTCTTATGCATTGGCTTTCATCTCTATACGTTTCGGGTTCAATACTTGTTTCGGAACCGGTCTCGGCGGTGGCTGCGGCTCTCAGATGGTGGTCTGGTCTGAACACCTGGTGGGCGTGCCGGTTACATTGTGCCTGATTCTCGCGCTCATCGCGGCTTGGGGATATTTTGCAAGTTCCCGGTTCTCCAGATGGCTTTCTACTGAAACGGCTCCGTCCGGAAAGAAGCGTGGAGTGACGTTCGATTTCGTCTCCAAGAAGGACGAATCTGTGGAAGTGGAGAAGAAAGATCCTGAAAATGAGCCTGTTGAGGAAAAACCTGAGCAGGAAGTGCCAGGGGAGCCTGTAGAGGAGGTCCCGGTAGAGCCCGTGACACCGGACTCGGATACTGCTGACACTGATACAGGAGAGACGGATACCGGAAAACCGGATGACGATATGCCTGAGGTGGTCAAGGGCGATGGCCTCACCACTGTTGTCCAGGAGAATTTGCCGCCGATTGACGTCAGAGGCGAACTGCCTGATTACAAGTTCCCTACGCTCGATTTGCTGAAGGACTACACTTCATCCATATATTCCGTATCGTCTGAGGAGCTGAAGAGCAACAATTTCAAGATCAAGGCTACGCTTCAGACCTATAAGATCGAAGTCAGGGAAGTGAAGGCTGTGGTAGGTCCTACCATTACCCTCTACAAACTTTATCCAGCTCCGGGTGTCACTGTCGCCTCCATCATGAACAAGGACAAGGAGATAGCACTTGCCCTCAATTCGGACAGGGTGCGTCTGGTTATGCTTCCGGACTCCATCGGTATTGAAGTTCCGAACCTGAAGCAGTCGATAGTGCCGTTGAAGGCGGTTCTGAACAATGATGAGTTCCGTAACAGCAAGGCCGAGCTGCCTATTGCCATCGGATACGCTACTCTCGCGCAGAAGGTGGAGGTGTTCGACTTGGCGGATGCTCCGCACTTGCTTGTGGCCGGTGCCACCAAGCAGGGCAAGTCAGTGGGACTGAATGTGATGATCGCTTCATTGCTCTTTTCCAAGCATCCTTCAGAACTGAAGTTCGTGTTCATTGACCCTAAGATGGTGGAATTCAGTTCCTATTCGCGTCTGCTCCATCATTATCTCGCGGTTCTTCCGGATTCGGGCGATGCGAAGGAGGAGCTGGACAATTCGATTGTCAAGAAGGCGCCGGCTGCAGAGGCTGTGCTCCGCTCGCTCTGTATCGAGATGGATGCCCGTTATGAGCTGATGAACAAGGCTGGTGTGAACAATATTGTCCTGTACAATGAAAAATATAAGGAAAGGCATCTGCTTCCTACCATGGGACATCACTATCTGCCTTATCTTGTGACAGTTATAGATGAGTATTCCGACCTTATAATGTCTGCCGGGTCGAGCGGCGAGGACAAGACGAGGGCACGAAGCATCACAACTTCCATCATCCGTCTGGCTCAGAAAGGCCGTGCTGCCGGAATACATATCATATTGGCCACGCAGCGTCCTTCAGTCGATGTCATCACCGGCCTTATCAAGAACAATTTCCCTGCACGTATCGCGTTCAGAGTGTTCTCGGGTACCGATTCCAAGACTATTCTCGACTCGACAGGCGCTGAAAAACTGATCGGCAAGGGTGATATGATTTACAATGCCGGGGCCAATATGGTCCGTGCGCAGTGCGCGTTTATCGGCAATGACGAGATTGCAACTCTTACCAAGTTCATCGGCGCACAGGAGGGCTACAAGAAGAGTTTCAATACCCCTTATTATCTTCCGGAGCCTACTGACAAATCGGATGAGGGCGGAGTCGGTGCGCTTAATGTCAATGATCTTGATGAGCGTTTCGAGGAGGCTGCAAGACTTGTGGTAACGACCCAGAAGGGTTCCACTTCGGATCTGCAGAGGCGTTTGGGCATGGGTTATGCAAAGGCAGGAAGAGTGATGGACCAGCTTGAGTCAGCCGGAATCGTCGGTCCGCAGGAAGGTTCGAAGCCTCGTCAGGTGCTGATCGGTGATATTGACGAACTGGAACTCCGTCTGAAGGAATTGAAGGCAAATCAATGATATTGAATATTTTGCGAATGCTGAAAATGACATTGACAGCGATTCTCCTGCTTCTGTCTTTTGTGGCCGTGGCACAGGATATCGGGTCTGCGCAGTCTCTTTCCCGTCGTTTTTCTGATGCGGAGAAGGGGAGTTGCGTTACGTTCAGTTATTCGTTTACGATGCGCGGTAATGCTCCGGTTCGCGGTGAGGGCACTGCCATCCTTCAGGGCAATATGTTCATTGTCAAGGGCAATGGCATGGAGATATGGTGTGACGGGAAGTCGAGATGGACTGCGGACAGGGCTGCGAAAGAGCTGATTGTGGAGGATGTGGACGGCCTGGCTTCTATCGAGGCGAATCCTGCCCTGCTCATCAGTTCGCTTGAGTCAAGTTTCAGGCCGACAGAAACCGCTGTGGAATCTGTTTCAGGAAAGAAACTGCATAAAGTGTCTTATGTCCCGTCTGTGAAAGGTACAGGTGTCACGGCACTGGATGTCTGGTTTACAGATGCTGCCAAGCCGCTGATAGTTAAGTTGTCAGCTTCTCTCGGGAAAAAAGGCGTCGTGGATCTGAAGATAAGTTCAATGTCATTCGGCCCGCTCCGTGCGGCTTCGTCTTTTGTGTTCAGCGGCTCGGATTCTTCGTGGGTAATTACTGATCTGCGTTGAGCGTGAGAGATTACTGAGCTGCGTTGAAATTGTCGGATTTCCATTCCTGCATCTTGCCGTCTGCGTCAGAGTAGATGAGGTATCCTGCGAGTTCGTCAGGTCTGCTTTCAATGAATTCTTTGGCTTTTTCCAGGCCGATTACCATACAGTAGGTGGCATATGCGTCCGCATCTGTCGCATTTTTCGCTACAATCGTGGCGCTCAGCAGGTTATGCTCCACCGGATATCCTGTGCGCGGGTTGATGGTATGTGCGTATTTCTTGCCGTCACTGATATAGTATTTCCTGTAATTTCCTGAAGTTACGATGCCGCAGGCCGCACCGTCGGATTCCCATATCCCGTCCAGGTCTTTTCCCGGATCGTTGTTCCCGTCCACAGGCCTGTCAATGCCCACTTTCCATGGCTTTCCGTTCGGGTTGAGCCCGTCGAGATAGATTTCGCCTATGTCCACGAGCATGTCCTTTACGCCCAGTCCGTACAGGTATGCCGCCACTACGTCGCAACTGTAGCCCTGTGCAATGGCATTGAAATTAAGTCTTGCGGGGACTCCTCCTTTCAGGTCATCAAGCAGTACGTCTGAAGATGTGATGAACTTTCCGGTGTTCGTATCATTGACAATATCCCTTCTGAGTCTGTCCATTCCGCAGTCTTCCAGTACTTCGCGCACTTTGTCGTCGGACGGGAGCGAGTCGGTGGAGAAACCGAAGCCCCAAAGGTCGAAGATCGGGCCTGCTGCCGCATCGAGCGCTCCGTCAGTTTCTTTTTCGTAGTCCCAGGCACGGGTGTAGATGTCTTCGAACATTCCGTACCGGCTGACATAGATGCTGTCGCCGGCATTGAACCGGCTCAGGAGCGAGCCTTTGTTGTAGCCGGAAAGGGTGGTGTCAATGCAGTTGAGGATGGAGTCAATGCCGTTTCTTATTTCCTCGGGCGATTTCTTTACCAGTCCGTTGCCGGTCTGCAGATTCAGTTTGACGGTGTAGGTCCCGCCCTGCGCGTAGCCCTGGATGGAGATGTATTTGTCGGCATTTTTGCAGGAAATGCACATTGAACCTGCCACAAGCAGGATTATTGATGATCTGATAAAATTCATTACGTCGTGTCTGTTGATAGGTTCGGCAAAGTATTTGTACAAATGTACGCGTTTTTGTCAGGAAAAACGTACATTTGCAATTATTAAATTTTATAACAGCTTCTAAGATGGGTTTTAAGAAACTGATGATTGTGGCCGTGGCGGTTATGGCGGCGTTGTCTTTTCAGGCATGCAAGAAGAACAAATCAGATGATAAATATACTGCATCTCCGACGATTCCGGGTACATTGAGATTCGATGCTCCTGTTTTCGTTGCCAAGGGGGATGTGCTTAATCTTGTTCCGCGTGGACTTCAGGTGGATACGATAGATGTAGGTTATTATTGGACTGCATCACCTCTTACCAAGACAAAGGATACCACGAAGTTTGTAACAGACCCGAGAACGATGACGGGCGCGTATAAACTCACTGTCAGGGATACCATCTGTACAGCGACATTGACCTGTACAGCCTTTGCGAAGGGATATTCGAACAAGTCTTATTCCAGGACAATCACGGTGGTGGACCCGTCAATGAACGGCTCCATCCTGTTTGACGGAATCGGAATCGGCGCTCTCAAGTTCAAGGACGAGAGGGACGGCAAGTCATATTTCTACAAGAAGATAGGTGACCGTGAATGGTTCTCTCGTAACCTGGCATGGAAAGGAGCAGGTATGTCATTCCAGAACTGCGAGGTGATGGATGCCATTTACGGAAGATATTATACATGGACAGAGGCCCAGACTGCTTGCCCTGCAGGATGGCGGGTGCCGTCTGATGAGGACTGGTTCGCTCTGGCTCAGGCAGCTGAGTATAAGGGTGATGCCAAAGATGGCAGTTATATGGGCATTGCCGGAGCATTGATGGTAAACGCTTATTTCAATAATACGAGGATGTGGGAGTATTGCCCGGAAGTGAAGATTACCAATAAGGCCGGCTTCTCAGCTATTCCTACGGGATATGGAACCAAAGCTTCAAGTGATTCGTTTACAGGGGACTTCGAGTATGCTGTATATTGGAGCTCAGAGTCTGTGGCTCCAGAGGGTGAAGAATCGACGGGCGTTTACAGAATGATATACTGGCAGAAGCCGGATGTCATCAGGGCAGCTGTGGACAAGACTAATTTCATCGCTCCGGTGCGTTGTGTGAGGGATGCCGCTTCAGAAGAAACAACCAATTAACCTTAATATTTTAGTAGTATGAAAAAAGGACTAGTAACCACCATCGTGGTAGCCGTTGTCGCATTAGGCATTTTTGGCTGGATTAAAAACAATTATAACGGAATGGTTGAGGGGGAAGAAGGCGTGAGGTCTGCCTGGTCACAGGTAGAGAACGTATATCAGCGCCGTGCCGATCTCATACCTAATCTCGTGGCCACTGTCAAAGGCTATGCTACCCATGAAAGCGGAACTCTCGAGGCTGTCGTCAATGCGAGAGCCAAGGCTACCCAGGTAACTGTGGATCCTAACAAGCTTACAGAAGAGAGCATCGCGAAATTCCAGTCGGCTCAGGGCGAGCTCGGCAATGCCGTAGGCCGTCTTCTCATGTCTGTCGAGGCATATCCTGACTTGAAGGCAAACCAGAATTTCCTCGAGCTCCAGGCTCAGCTTGAAGGCACAGAGAACCGTATTTCTACGGAGAGAATGAAGTACAATGAAACAGCTCAGTCATATAACACACTGATCAGAAGATTCCCTCAGAATATCATCGCTTCGATTTTCAATTTCGAACAGAAAGGTTACTTCAAGGCATCTGAAGGTGCAGATACTGCTCCGAAGATTGAATTCTAAGAGTTTCCGCTATGTCAAGGCGATTTTCATTATGTGTACTGCTGCTGACCGTATTCGCGTCAGTGGCAGTCGCTTTTCCGGCAAAACCGCAGCCGCCTAGACTTGTCAATGATCTGGCCGGCATCTTTACCGAAAAGCAGATTTCAGAACTCGAGTCCAAACTGGTGGCTGTCGATGATACCACATCCAATCAGATCATGGTCATTACCGTGTCTGACTTGGAGGGATATGAGCCGGCAGAATATGCGACCCGTATCGGAATCGACTGGGGAGTGGGTTCCAAAGATTTCAACAATGGTGTGGTGCTTCTCGTCAAGCCAAAGACCCCTGATTCAGGCGGTAAGGTTTCCATACAGGTCGGTTATGGACTGGAAGGAGCGATTCCGGATGCGTATTGCAAGAGAATTATCGAGCAGCAGCTCATTCCTCATTTCAAGGAAGATGACTATTTCGGCGGCGTGAATGCTGCAGTGGACAAGTTGATAGCATTGGCCACGGGCGAGATTTCCGCACGCGGTGATGATTCCGATGAAGAAGGATTGGGCTTTATCAGTTTCCTGGTCATATTCATGTTGATAGTTGTCGTCGTACTTTCGTTCAGAAACAAGAATAAAGGTAAAGGAGGCGGCTCCGGAACAAGGTCGAGGGGCTATAGAGGCCCGACCACTTACGGAGGTTACAGCGGCGGTTCTTCGAGCAGTTCAAGCGGCAGTTCCTCAAGCGGCTCGTTCGGAGGCTTCGGCGGCGGTTCATTCGGTGGCGGAGGCGCTTCCGGCAGTTGGTGATTCCAATGAGAAAAATAGAGATTTGCTGTACGTCAGTCGCTGACGTGCAAGAGGCTTTTTATGGTGGTGCGATACGTGTAGAACTCTGTTCTGCAATCAGTTGCGGTGGTGTGACGCCGAGTTGTGGCCTGATTTCGGAAGCGGTGAAGACTTCCATGTCTCTCTCTGCCGAGCAAGACAACTCTGACCGTATCCGAGTCAATGTCCTTATCCGCCCGCGTGAAGGAAATTTCTGCTACAACGCATCGGAAGTCAGAACAATGTTGTCGGATATCGTAAATTGCCGGGAAATGGGCGTGGACGGAGTCGTGATCGGCGCATTGACACCGGACGGAGATATCGATATGGATATCTGTGAGCGTCTTGTCGAGGCGGCAGAGGGAATGTCAGTTACATTCCACAGGGCTTTCGACTTGTGCCGCAATCCGCAACAGGCATTGGAACAGATCATAAGCCTCGGCTGCGACCGGCTGCTCACATCGGGGCAGAAGCCTAAGGCATTGGAAGGGAGCGAACTGATATCCCGGCTGGTGCGACAGGCTGACGGCAGGATTATAGTTATGCCCGGCTCTGGGATAAATCCTCATAATATCGCTGAAATAGAGAGGATTACAGGTGCTGAGGAGTTCCATTCCACGGCTCGCGGGGCTGTGCCCGACGTGTCAGGCCGCATTGTCCCGGAACTTGGATTCGACGAGCCTGCGGTGATTCTACCCTTGGATCTGGATGCGGAAAAAGCTGATTCGGAGTCAGGTCAATGCGGGAAAAGATATGTGCTGAGGACCACGAGAAATGTGGTGAAACTGCTTGTGTAACAATTTTCTCCTAATCGCTTGTAAAGCGAAAAAAAATGCTTAAATTTGCGGTCGCTTTTGGTGAAGCGTTGCCCGTTGACGGGTAATTTTATTAACAACAAAATTTTTTGCGAAATGGCTGAGTATTTGGAAGCTGAGAAAAAGCAGGAGATTTTCGCGAAGTACGGAAAGTCTAATACAGACACCGGCTCTCCTGAGAGTCAAGTTGCTCTATTTTCCTACCGTATCAATCACCTTACAGAGCACGTAAAGAAGAACAAGAAAGATGTGGTTACACGTCGCTCTCTTCTCCGTCTCGTAGGTAAAAGACGTCAGTTGCTGGACTACCTCCAGAAAGTTGACATCGAGAGATACAGAAGCATCGTTAAGGAGCTTGGTCTCCGTCGATAATACGATAGGAAACGAAAATGGCCAGTTCCTGTTATATGGGATTGGTCTTTTTTTTTGAATATTGCATTCCCTTTCTGCATAATAATTGACCTGCTGCAGACAGGGTTCCGATATATGAAACTGAAATAAATCATTCTTCCATTGGGGAAGGCAGGTCATTGAAGCATTTAATGAACATCATCAACAAGAAAATCGAATTATCCGATGGTCGGGTAATCGAGATCGAGACCGGTAAACTTGCCAAGCAGGCAGACGGTTCTGCTGTCATCAAGATGGGAGGCACAATGCTCCTCGCCACTGTGACATGCGCTAAAGAAGTCAAGGAAGGCACTGATTTCATGCCTCTCCAGGTGGACTACAAAGAAAAATTCTATTCTGCAGGAAGATTCCCTGGCGGATTCATGAAACGCGAAGGAAAAGCTTCTGATTACGAGATTCTTATCTCCCGTCTTGTGGACCGTGCTCTCAGGCCGTTGTTCCCGGAGGATTTCCATCTTGAAGTTTATGTCAATGTGAACCTCATTTCAGCAGACGCCGACACTCAGCCGGATGCTCTCGCAGGTCTCGCAGCATCTGCAGCTCTTGCTTGCAGTGACATTCCGTTCGAAGGCCCTATCTCAGAGGTGCGTGTCGCAAGAATCAATGGTGAGTTCAGAATCAACCCTGCATTCAGCGAAATGAAGGACAGCGACCTCGAACTTATGGTCGCAGCTACCTATGACAATATCATGATGGTGGAAGGTGAGATGAACGAGGTAAGCGAAGCAGATATGCTCGAGGCTATCAAGTTTGCTCACGAGGCCATCAAGAAGCAGTGCCTTGTTCAGATTGAACTGAACAAAGAACTCGGCAAGGATGTCAAGAGAGATTATCCTCACGATGAGGAGGATGAAGACCTCAAGAAGGCTGTTCACGAGTTCTGCTATGACAAATGCTACGCTCTCGCGAAGTCAGCGAAGCCGAAACAGGAGAGAACTGACGGATTCGAGCAGATCAAGGCAGACTTCCTCGCTACACTTTCAGAGGAAGACCAGGAGGCTAAGGCAGCTATGGTCGCAAGATATTACAACAATGAGGAGAAGGCCGCTATGAGAAACATGATTCTCGACGAAGGCGTGCGTCTCGATGGACGTCATACCGCAGAGGTACGTCCTATCTGGTGTGAAGTAGGTTATCTTCCTTGCGCTCACGGTTCTGCCATCTTTACCCGTGGAGAGACACAGTCATTGGCAAGTGTCACACTCGGAACCAAGCTCGACATGAAGGAAATGGATGAGGTTCTCGTCCGTGAAACCCAGCAGTTCGTGCTCCACTATAACTTCCCTCCGTTCGCGACAGGTGAGGCTAAGGCCCAGAGAGGCGTAGGCCGTCGTGAGATCGGTCACGGAAACCTCGCAATGCGTGCTCTCAAGGCAGTCGTTCCGCTCGCTCCTGAGAATCCGTATGCCATCAGGGTCGTTTCCGATATCCTCGAGTCCAACGGCTCTTCTTCAATGGCTTCTGTCTGTGGAGGTTGCCTCGCACTTATGGATGCCGGCGTGAAGATCAAGAAACCTGTAGCAGGTGTTGCGATGGGTCTTATCACCGACAAGGACAGACCTAACGAGAGATATGCAATCCTTACCGATATTCTCGGTGACGAGGATCACCTCGGAGATATGGACTTTAAGGTTACAGGTACCATGGACGGTATTACTGCAACTCAGATGGACATCAAGGTGGACGGTCTTTCTTATGATGTGCTCGCAAAAGCATTGGAGCAGGCTCGTCAGGGCAGACTCCACATCATGGGCGAGATGATGAAATGCATCAGCGAGCCTCGTGAGGACTACAAGCCGTTCGTTCCGAGACTCAAGCAGCTTGAGATCGAGTCTGACTTCATCGGTGCAGTTATCGGTAAAGGCGGTGAGACTATCCAGAAGATCCAGAAAGAGACAGGTACTACCATTACCATCACTGAGGATGCTGAGAGACATAAGGGTATTGTGGACATCTTCAGTACAGACAAGGATTCACTCGACAAGGCTCTCGCTTGGATAGAGGGTATCTGCGCAGTTCCTGAAGTTGGCAAGACATATCACGGAAAGGTGGTTTCTATTCTTGACTTCGGTGCGTTCGTAGAAATTCTCCCTGGCAAGGAAGGTCTTCTCCACGTTTCAGAAATCGCATGGACCAAGACTGAGAATGTCGCTGATGTCCTGAAAGTAGGTGACGAGGTGGATGTTAAACTCCTCGAAATCGATGAGAAGACAGGCAAGATGAGACTCTCTATGCGTGCTCTTGTTGAGAAACCGGAAGGTTATGTAGAGCCTGAGCGCAGACCAAGAGGTCCACGTGATGACCGCCGTGATGACCGCAGGGGTGACCGTCGCGATGACAGAAGAGGTCCACGTGACGACCGCAGAGGTGACCGCCGTGATGATCGCCGTGGCCCGAGAGATGACCGCAGAGGCAGAAAGCCTTTCGCCCCTAAGCCTTCTGACGAAAATGTAGAGGATGCAGGCAACTTCAACTCTGCAGAGAACTACGATGCTCCTGATTTCAATGTATCAGAAAACACAAACGACGAACTCTTCTAGTTTATCGTAGATAATATAAGATAATGCCCGGCTGAATTACCACAGTCGGGCATTATTGTTGATGTCAAAGGCTTGGCAGCCTACTCCTTGTAGCTGCTTGGTGCAGTGCCGAACTGCTTCACTCAGATTGAAAACATTTAACGGAAATCCCTAAATATAATATCATATGGCTATCAGAAAAATCATTACTGTTGCGGCATCATTGATGCTGGCTACAAGCGCTTTTGCTCAGCAGGCTCTTTGGGACGGTGCTCAGGTCGTTTCTCCTGAGGTCAATCAGGACAATACTGTGACTTTCAGGTTTGTGGCACCTAAGGCCATCAAAGTACAGGTCACAGGCGATTTCCTTCCTACCATGAAGTTCCAGACTCCTTTCGGTGAGTTTGACGGTCCAGGCGTCGCTGACCTCAAGGAAGGCAAGGACGGCATCTGGGAGTTTACTTCCGATGTGCTCGCGCCTGAACTTTACAGCTATTCATTTATCGTGGACGGACTTAAGGTAAAGGACCCTGCCAATGTCTATATGAACAGGGATGTGAATTCCGTTACCAACATCTTCATAATCAAGGGAGGAAGAGGCGATTTGTACAGTGTCAATGAAGTACCTCACGGAACTGTCTCCAAGGTATGGTATGACAGCCCTGGCCTCGGCATGAAGCGCAGAATGACTGTCTATACTCCTGCCGGATATGAGGATAATACCAAGAACAGATATCCTGTCTTCTATCTTCTCCATGGTATGGGCGGTGACGAGGAAGCCTGGATGGACCTCGGAAGAGCATCTCAGATTCTC
>ERZ780106.725-NODE-725-length-11982-cov-9.710908_pt1 | contig 11982 bp, 19 predicted proteins | sample MGYA00511572_ERZ780106 | MGnify/ENA primary metagenome ERZ780106 (study PRJEB29588, sample SAMEA2161876) | human gut metagenome | biome: human gut; feature: human-associated habitat; material: faeces | place: Denmark | collected 2008/2010 ...
GATCGGGTGTATACGGCGGCTAAGCTGGATACGAAAGCTACCTCCATCCGATGCGCCATACGCCTTTTCCCTTTGGTGTCTTTCGTAAAACCATGGCCAGGTAAAGGAGTTCAACCTACCAAGATACAAGATGGGATGTGTGACGCTACGCTTATAGCCGAATATATTAGACGTAAGTTTAAGTTATTTTAATACTATTAAGCGTTTATTGTATTTGAGTTAATATAATTATGATTACATTTGCGATGTAATAAAAAGTAGTTCGTTATGCTTATAAGATGCTTGTCGAAATCATTAAATGAGAAGTTGAGTAAATTGGAGCTGGTTGTTAAAAATGTCGGATCTAATTCACTTTATAAGAATATTAAGATAGATATTGTTAATAATCTGGCTTATATAACTTCCGTAAACGCCAAGGTATGTGTTATAGAGCGATTGGAGGTTGAGGCTGACTCTAACTTCTCCTTCTTGGTCGAGGCAAGCTCTTTTATCAGATTTATAAAAAAGCAGAAGAATGGTGAGATTAAGATCTCGCTTTCCGGTAAGAAGGACAGTATTACCATATACTACGCCTCTGGTGAGTATAGTTGTCCGGCGTTTGACGTAAATACCTTCCCTATGGTATATAATATTCCTAAAGGAGGTATTAATGTTAAGATGAATGATTATGTATCGATACTTAACAAGGCCAGTAACTATACGGAGATCAACGAGCTTTATCCTTGCATCGAGAATGTGGTTATTGATATTGATGAGATTAATATTAATATAGTAAGTACTGACAGGAATACTATTTACAGGTATTTTGTTCCTAATCAGGATAAGGTAGAGAAGGTATTCATCCCGGTATCAAACGCCTCATCTATATTACTTGATAAACATATAGATAAGTCATTAGATACGTTGTCTATCAAAGTAGACGATACTAGGACTTACTTCTCTACCCCTGATATGGATATGTATGAGATTCACTTTGACGGTAATTATCCTAACTGGAGGTTCGTGGACGAGCATTTTGTCAAAACAAGTACCTATGTCTTTGATAAGGATCTACTCGTCCAAGCCTTCCAGAATAATATCAAGATAAATGAATTTGATCATTGTAAATTGATATTTACGGAAAAAGGATGCGGTATTATGTCGGAGAACCCTATGTCTGGAAGATCTTGTAAGGAAAGGCTTACGGCTTTATCGCATAACGGTAATGATATTATATGCGATGTGCTATGTGGTAGGTATCTTGGTATAGTTAAAAGCATATCATGTAATAGGGTCGTTATCGAACATGATCATAAATCTCATTTCAACAAGATTTATGGGGAGGATAATAAGAACGAATATTTCTTGTCATCATCAATTATTGTTTAACGTTTAAATATATATAATATGGGAGTTCGTGAAAATTCATCAGGTGGTAATAACCATTACTTTAAAGTAAGTGGTAGCGGATTATTATATCAGTCATCAAGAGAGCCAAAGGAAGGTTTCGAGGAGCATATAAACGAGAAGACCGGAGCCGTTTCTTATTGGAGGGTATTCTGGAACGGTATCGAAGGTTATTTGTCTGATATCAATGTGCGAGAAGTGGAGTTCAATGGGATAAAAGCCAAATACGTGTCCATAAAGATAAGTGATGAGGATGGTAATTACTTTATAAACGTTCCTTTGATGACTCAAAAAGGAGGTATCAATAATTACGTTAAGTCACTGGTAAGGTACTTGCCTAATATCGACCTGAAACGTAAGGTGGTGATCAATCCTGCTCATGCTAAGAAAGGGGATCAATATGCTCCCGGTAATTTCTTTATCTCATACGCAAGGGAGACTCCTGACGGTAAGGACGAGCTTATCCAGCAATATTATAAGAATGGGCAGAATGGATGGCCTGACAGGGTTGAGAGTACTGATATAATGGGGAATAAGAAGTTTGATTATACGACCCAAGACGCTTTCGCTTATCAGGTACTTAATAAATATATCCAAAGTATTAAAGCGGATGGCGTGAGACCGGTTCAGTCTCCAAGCCAAAACAACGCTGGTGAGGCTATAACGCAAACGCCCCCACCGTCATACGCTACGCAGCAGACGCCTCCTCCATCATACCAGCAGGCTCCGCAGCAGCCAGCCCAAGCACCTTTTTTTGGAGGTCAGCAGCTGCCACAATATCCTCCTTTTGGAGACGATAGTGACCTACCTTTTTGATTAACTAATTGAAAATGAATAATTTAATGGAAAGTAATTTTAATATATCTACTAAAGTGAACCGTGTCTCGATGCCTACCCAAAATAAGGTAGATACGGTTATGAAGAACTTAGGGCATCGACCTTGTGTAGCGTATTCCGAGGAAAAGAATATGTATTATAAGGATGGAGAATGGGTAGCGTCAGATCTTGACGCTACTATCTTACCTCTTAGGGAGATGTTCGAAAAGACATCTGATTTGAAGTTAGGATTGAAGATCGTTTATTTAATAATAAAATTATAGTATGGCTACGATTGAAGATATCAAAAAACCTCTGGAGAGTAAGTCATTTACATCAGCCAGAGATCTTGACGAATTTGAGGAAAAACCGGATGATAAGCTTGATGAGGTTCACATGAATTGCGATCCAATGGTAGGGATAGTTGAGAAAGATGGTAAAATTTTTCTCAACTCTTTAAAATTCTCTAAGGCATGGAACTCATTGGGAAAGGATATTCCTATCAAGCAAGGTAATGCCTTCCCGTTGGGTCAAGGTGATGTTCTTGATATAGATACAGGTGTATCGGCGTCGTTCCCGGATGATACTGTCGGGATGGTTATGATGCTCCCATCGTTCACCAACGATACAGGCCTCACTTTGGTAGGATCACCGTTCGTTTTCTCTAATAACGAGAATATTACGATCAGAGTCTCTAATGTCCGTAAGGATATAGCTATAGTCGAGAAAGATAAGCATATAGCTGAGTTAATTATAGTCGGCAAGATAAAAGCCGATATTTTTAGAACTTATAAAAGTAATGAACATGTTCGGATTGAAGATAGTAAAGAGTAGTTATATAGATACTCTAAAACAGGATCTTGATGAAGCTATTAGCTATTCAAGTAGATTAAAAAGGGATTATGAGGATGCTAGTAAGAAGATAACGGAATTGGAAGAGAAAATAAAGTATCTTGATACGCTTGTCGATTCTCTTGATATGGATATAGATTCCAAGGATTCTCATATAGTTAAGATGGGGAATGAGCTTAGTAAATCAAGAGAGCTATATAATGAGTCGGTAAAAGAGAAAGAAACTCTTAAACGGGCTTATATGGATATCGAGAAGAAACATAAACTATCATCTAAATTACTCGATGAGGCTAGAAGAAGATATAAGGAACTTGAGGACCAGAATAAAATCATGTCAGATCGTATCAAGTATCTGGAGGCAGAGATTTTAGACATCGATGTTCCTGATGAGGTTGTTGTTGATGAGGATAAGATGGATCCTAACTCAGGTCATATTGATATACCTGAAAATAACGCCCCTGAGGTCGCTGATGCCGGTATTGACGTAAATGTTGAGAATAAGGCGGAGGATAAGAAGAAATCTAAGAAACGTAAAAAATCTAAGAAAAGTGAATAAGATCTTGTTTTTCTTGTTAACGTTATTTACCTTAGCGGTTGTCGGATGCAGTACGTCAAGAACCTACTATACGGAATATGATACTACTGATATATCTTATGTGGTGGATTCCATAGTGTCTTCCGGTACCGTGATGGGCCAATGGAAGGAGTGGCGGTTTACGCTGGACGACGGCCGGGTCGATAACTTTGGCTTTACCGCCCTGTACGACGCCAAGGGAAAGGCTAGGGGGTCTATACAGGTAAGGCAAAGATCCGATACGTTTAATATCAAGATAATAGATTATCATAAAAAGGATAAGTAATGGAATACGGACTAGGTTACATACCATCACCAGTGGATGACAGGGACGCTATCATGAACATGCAGCACGAGGCTGTTCCTGATGAGTATAAGATCAATAATGTCGATAGCGTAGTGGATCAAGGTTCTTCCCCTATTTGCGCTGCGGTAAGCTTGGCTGAGATACTTAATTGGAGAAAGAGTATAAGGGCTATTAAAAGACCGGCTAAGATCTCTCCTTACGATATATATGATCTGAGAGAGGATAAGGATCAGGACGGGATGGTTCTTCGTGACGCTATCAAGTCTATCAAAAACGTAGGCGTAGATGGGGAGAAAATAAACAGTTACGCTAGGATCATAGATCCGGTATCGGCTAAGGTAGCGTTGATGCTGAATGGGCCTCTGGTTATAGGTCTGTATTGCTATAATTATGGTAATCGATTCTGGCAAGGCCAAGGACAGAACTTGGGAGGTCATGCCGTTATCCTCACCGGCTGGGACAAGGCCGGCTTCGTCCTACAGAACAGTTGGGGGACGGGATGGGGTAGGTCTGGTGTAGAGACGTTCCCGTTCGAGGATTGGTGCTATATGCTAGAATGTTGGACAATAGTTTCATGATATTACTATATAATTTTCGAGAAATTCCGTTCCACATCCTCTTGTGAAAGCCGATGCGGTTATTTAGGACCCGTAGATCAATTGGTTGGATCATCTGGCTCATAACCAGCAGGTTGTCGGTTCAAGCCCGGCCGGGTCCACGCTATTTTTTTGGGGAAAAACCAGCATAGAGTTTTGTCATTAGATTTAGAGTTTAGATTTTGTTTGATACCCTTGTCCGTGAGGATCAGGGTATACGCCCCAATAGCTCAAGAGGAAAGTAGCACATCTCCCCTAAAGATGGGATCCACGTTCGAGTCGTGGTTGGGGTACATGGTGTTTTCTTAAACATATTCCTGTAGGTCGGTAATTAATAACCTCAAATAATATATAAGGTGTTGAAATTCATTTAATATTTTATATATATCTATATAGGATCAGGTTATTAGCTTAAGTCTTGAAATAAAGACTACGTTATTGGAGAATATATAGTTACCTACGGATGTTTATCCAAGTCCGTAGCTCTAAGGTAGGTGATTAAACAGGGATTGTATTTGGGTTCCAGTGTTGCCTATATAAAACCTTCAATAACATTGGCGATGGGTACTAACAGGGTTTTGCCCTGACTTATGTTGAATAAACATTGAATTAGTTTGTAAAATGGTGTATGTACAGGACATAGATGGAAAACCGATGATGCCTACGACAAGGCATGGAAAGGTTAGGCGATTGCTAAAAGACAACAAAGCGGTCGTTGTGAACACATGTCCTTTTACCATCAAATTAACGTACAAGACATCCGATTACAAACAAGAGATTGTGTTAGGCGTCGACTCGGGAACCAAGCATGTTGGTTTGTCAGCTACGACGAAAAGCAAGGAGCTTTACGCAAGTGAGGTTATTCTAAGGAGTGATGTTGTTGATCTTCTATCAACAAGAAGGGGATTAAGGAGGACTAGAAGAAGCAGGCTTAGGTATAGAAAGCAAAGATTCAATAATAGGGTAAAATCCAAGAAGGATGGATGGATTGCTCCATCTGTCCGCCATAAGATTGATTCTCATATTAGAATTATCAGTTTTGTATATTCTATACTACCTGTCTCAAAATTGATTGTTGAGGTAGCCCAATTTGATACTCAAAAGATCAAGAATCCAGAGATATCAGGTAAAGAGTATCAGGAAGGTGAGCAATTAGGATTTTGGAATGTTAGGGAGTATGTCTTAGCAAGAGACGGGCATAAATGCCAGCATTGTAAGGGTAAGTCAAAAGATCCTATCCTTAATATCCATCATATTGAGTCAAGGAAGATAGGAGGAGATTCACCATCCAATTTAATTACTCTTTGTGAGACTTGTCATAAGGAATTTCATAAAGGAAATATCAAATTGAAAGTAAGCAGAGGCAAGTCACTTCGTGACGCAGCCGTCATGGGAATCATGAAATGGAAGTTGTACGAGGAGTTAAAATCCAGATACGATAACGTTTCGATGACGTTCGGATACATAACAAAATATAATCGTATAAACCATGGAATTGAAAAATCCCATGTATCCGACGCTTTTGTGATTTCAAGGAATTTTAATTCATGTAGGCTTGGATATTATTACAAACGTAAATTAGTTCGTCGCCATAACCGTCAGATTCATAAGATGAAAATATTGAAAGGAGGAATTAGAAAGCGAAACCAGGCTCCTTTTAAAGTTTTTGGATTTAAGTTATTTGATAAAGTGATGTTTCAAGGAGAAGAGCATTTTATTTACGCAAGAAGGCTTTCTGGGCAATTTAATATTCGGGATATTAATGGAGAGAATAAGAAAGATGTATCTTGCAAGAAATTAAAATATGTCAGCCATGGCTTGGTATCTGTTAAAACGAATTTATTTTTATCACAATGAATATTGTATTTAATAAATCGCTCATATATGAATGAGCGATAATAAATGTATAAAATATATTTATACAAAATTTAATAATTTAATCATATGGATATAAATCAAATAAAAAAGTATCTACCAGCAGGATGGGATGTGGTTGATCTAATAGATCACGGCATAATCGATCTTGATATTATGAACGGAAAGATGATGGGTGAGTATGTGGCTGTGTTGATGATAAGGTCTTGTGAGAAGGCTACTAAGTCATATACCTTAACCAGTTTCTCGTTCCATGATAAAGATATGGATAAGTTGAGGATGTTGATAGGTAATGCTATAATGGCGGTAGGATATAGGAATAATCCTCTTACTGGAGATGGGAACACGGCGATCAAATAAAGGTGCTGAATATACTGAGAGAGGGATATTGGATATCCTTAACAGACAGTTCTTGGTGTCTCCCAGATGGATTATAAACAACTTATATGTCTATAACTGGGAGTCTGATTATTTGGCTATAACCAGATCCATGTACGCCTATGAGGTTGAGGTTAAGATCTCGCTTGCTGACTACAACAAGGATTTCGAGAAGGAAGGCAAGCACCAAGTAATGCAAGGCTGGTTCGAGGCTCGAAGGCAAGCCTTGTACGAGGCCGGAGGCTGGACTAGGTACGGTAGACCCAACTACTTCTACTACTGCGTACCGGATGGGTTGGTTGACCCTAAGGACATACCTCCGTACGCCGGGCTTGCTTATGTTTGTGGCAGGAATTTGAGAAAGGTCAAGGATGCCCCTATCCTGCACCGTGATAAATTTGACCCAGAAGCCTATAAGATGGCTGACAAATTCTACTATAATTGGTGGGATGAGAGACGTAAGGCTAGACAGATAGAGGGGAAGGATATGAAAGACGAGTTTAGGAAAAGCATGAAAAAGGTTAAGGAGAAGATAACTGTTGATGCTAAGATCAAGGCGATGGAGGCGTTCTGGAGCGTCTGCGATTACGCCTACTGGCCATACGGGGGAAGAGGGGTTCCCGGAATGAGACCCAACTGTTCCGCTTGTGGTGAGGAATGTAAATTACAATGTCCGAAGGGGAAAGAATTTAAAGACAAGATAAAATGAGTAAGATTAAAGATTTATTGGCAAGAGCCATTTCATTAGCTTCAGAGCAACCTATGAGCTATAAAGAGGCAGTTGAGTTACTTGATGGTATAGATACGTGTAAGGTCAAGATATGGCTGGAAGAAGGAGCTAAGCTGCCTGAATACGCTCATAAACAGGATGCTTGTATGGATTTGTTCGTTAAGGATATAGAACTTGACGGAGACAGGATCATATATCATACTGGCGTACATGTAGCATTGCCAGAGGATTATGAGATGGAAATCCGTCCACGTAGTGGTTTTACTAATAGCGAGCTAATTATGCAAAACGCCCCTGCTACCATTGATGAAGGATATAGTGGGGAGATTATAATAGTTCACAGAAAAATGAATAGGCATAGTCCTTATTATTGTAATGTCGGTGGTAAGGTAGCACAGCTTCTTATTCGTAGGAGGGAACGTATCGTATGGGAAGAAGTGGAGTCATTAGAAGATCTTGGAAAATCTGATAGAGGTGATAATGGATTTGGAAGTACAGATAAGATAAATAAGGATGGCTTCATGACCAGCGAACGTCGGTTAGGAAACCACCGTGGTAATGAATGATATGGAAAATAAAAATACATCATCCACTACTAATGAGGGCTTGAAAGAAATTGACAAACAAACAAATCCTGTTATGTATGGATGGAGATGTCCGGTATGTGGAAGAGTATATTCTCCCTGCGTATCTATGTGCGCTTATTGCGGTAATAATAATATGAATCATATTACATGTAAAGTTACTGGATAATTGATATGAGTGGAAGAATTAAAATAAAGTCCAAGGATAAGGATAAGAGACCTAAGATCGATGTATTTAAGGTAATAGAGAACCGGTTCAAGAATATGAACGAGCTTCGGGATCTTATCGACATGGATCCAAGGAAAGGGCTAGTCAGGATCCGGGACGGGGCCGGCTTTAGGGAGGTGGGGCGGGGCGGATGCCTGCACCGGAACTTCCTTAACCTATTGGAGGAGGAGCTGGGAGCTAAACTATCAATAGATCTTATAGAAAGGTATATCAAAAGATAATAATATATTAAATCGTAAAATTATGAATAGATATGTAAAGAAACCAATTGCGATAGAAGCCGTAAAATGGAAAGGCTTTAATAATGATGAGATCAAGGATTTCGCTGGTGATAGCGTTAAAATAGAAGTTATTAGGGAAGGTGGCGATGATAATGGGATACCTCCTTCTGTTGATTGTAGTATAGAAACCCTTGAAGGTGTTATGAAAGCCAATGTAGGTGATTACATCATCAAGGGAGTAAACGGGGAGTTTTATCCTTGCAAGCAGGACATTTTTGAGAAAACATATTTACATGAAGATGATATGGGTAACGTATCCGACGGATATCATACATTTAACGAACTATATAAATATCGAATGCTTTACAATGCCGCTTTCTTCAACGAGCTGGCTAAAGGGGATGTAAAGGTCTGTAAGTCACATAAGCATTATGATGGGGAGGAATGCTTCGGTGGAGGATGGTTTATTGTAATGGCCGAACTACCTACAGGTCAGATCTCCAATCATTATGAGAACCGGTATTGGGAGTTGTTTAATATCCCTGAACTTGATACGGCATGGAAGTGGGATGGTCATACGCCTAATGAGGCCGCTGATAGAATAGAATCATATTTGAAGTCAAATTGATATTAATATCTGCCCTAGGAATTACTTAGGGCAGGTTCGTTTTATATACCGAAGTGCCTACCACGATCTGGCTGTCTATATCCTCAATCAACTCAATGATCTCATCCCTTATATCGTAAGAAAGCAAGATCGGGATTATGGTTAGTATAAAAGATAGTATTATTCCTGATCCTATTATGATAGTAATATCATCACACTCTATATCTAACATCGGCATGACAAACATCAACCCGGCCGTGAATATCATCACGAATAACGCTGATATCTCATTTATCATATCCCGCTCCATTACGTCTTTAATCATATCTCCTCGACTTTAGTATGGTTTATTATCCTACTGATCACCTAGCTCATTAAGTATCTCGTCATACATCTTATGTGTCTCGTTGTTGCGGATAACCGTACTATCCCTTACATTTATCTTCTCGATATCTTCATCGCAGAAGAAGATCTTGATTTTATGTAGTATGTCTCTAAACATGATTGTAGTTTTGTTCCAAAGATATGAATTTTTGATATCCGGTCAAAGACAATACCTGAGAAGCCAAAAAGAACGGGAGGCGGTGGTAGGACGGGGGAGGCCCGGAAGGACGAGGTCTCCCTCCTTCCCTTGGGATTACACTATCCTTACCGTTACTCGATAGTTACCACGAGAACTTTTCCCATAGGCATAAGATTCACATCCCGAACAAAGATCAGTTACTATACAATTATCGTTTAATACATAATTACCATCCCAAGTTACATAACTTTCATCTAAAAACTGAGTCTGTAATTCAGGTCTGTAAGTGAAATTAATAATCTTCCCAGGATCTTCTATCACCGTTACAGGAACAAAATTAGTTATCCTATTCCCGTATATCACCTTATTAGCCAACTCGCAATGCATACCCGAATTATATTGATACGTAAGGGTTCCCTCTATAATACCTCCACTTATGCCCAAAATAATATTGTACTCATTTTTCGGATTTAGATATGATATCTGGCCACTTATGCTTATAGTTTTTATCTTCTTATCGCGATATATATCAAGATAAGATCCGTTAAAACCAGATTGATATGGCTTCCCATCAATATATATATCTACAAAGCCAAGACACATATTCTTGTTTATATTAACACGGTAGTGGATCTTACCGGGAGAAGAAGTCCTGCGCCTAAACATACCCCCTCCTTATCTGAGGGGTCTTAAATACCCCCCCCCCCTATATATTCAACTTCTTTACTCATAATATGTTATGTTTTAATTATATCGCAAATATAATAAAATTAATGAGAAGGTCGTGAGGGGACGATGGATGGATTTGATGGGGATATGGGGATATGAGGGATATGTTGGGCTTCGCATCACATGTAGAGGTATGCGGGATTGCGGGGATATGCGGGATATGAGGGATATGCGGGATATGCGGGATATGCGGGATATGCGGGACGGACCACCTCCTCGAAATCACCCCGGCCGGGCTGCCGTTTTTGGGGCCGCCCCCCCAATCCAAGAAGGGCGGAAAATGGGAACGGAAAACAACCAGCGATCCAAAAAAAAAGAATGCTTATTTTCAATTTAAATTGTTGATTATCAATGATATAAACCAATATTTTAATATACATTTACATTTGATTAGTTTTATTATATATAATCGTTGAATTTTTATTGTAAAATATTTGTTTTAAAATAAAACATATATTATATTTGCAATGTGAGATAACAATATTAACAAACAAGGCGTGCTAGATGCCTATACAAGTCCCTAGGGCAAGGGCGATTTAATATGAAAGCAAAAGATTTGAATCGAGTACAAAATGCAGTAAAAAAGTCGGAGTCTGAAACTTTGACGGGTGCGATAAAATCTTGGTGCAGATTGTTTAATAGCAAAAAAGATGTTATGGATATTATCAAAGAAAACAATATTGAAGTTTCAAAAGATGTTATCCCGTCTTTAGTCGCTTTGGCTAAAGATAAAGAATTGGTTATTACTATTTGTAAAGAAATTCTTGCAAATATAGATGACGTATTTTGTCAATATATAGAAATAGAAAAGATTTACAATGATGAAAATGAATCAGCCAACAATAAAATAATGTTAGCTGAAAAACAAGCTCAGAAAATTCTTTTGGGCACAACGCATAAAGCTTTTGGCTATTGTGCCCCTATTAAATACTCTAAGGATAAAAGCGGTTATTTCGTTATTTACAATAATGAAAGATATAAATCTACTCGAATGGCTACTAAAATAACGAATTTTTCGTTTTCATTGATAGCCAAATGTATCACCTATTATCTTACTCACGATAAAAATGTAAGATAATATTAAGATGTCCTTATATCTTTATATATAGGGGCATTATGGTGGCGATATCTGTACGTTCACGCCGTGCCACTGATTTAGACTAAACAGATAAGATATTTAACATATTGATACATAGATATGCGAATCGGTAGGGTATCGAGAGTTCGTATAAATAGGTTGCCGACTAATAGTGTGATCAGGCGTTCTTCTAGTTCAGGGGCGTGCCGTTATTTTTGGCTATGTATCAAGACTGGTTAATACGTCCGGTCAACCGGATAGGCCATGTAAAAACATGGGGTATATTGGTGTATATACGCATGTATAGGGCGTATGTCCATGTGTAGCGAGAGCAGCACGCATGGAGTGCATTACGGGGTTATAACCGTACCAATATATCAATGCAATAACATATAGGGTTGCTTAAATACCTGTATGTTATATGTATTAATTAAAATAACAACCCTTACAAGGGTATTTTGTGCGGTTAAATTGACGGACAAAGTGCGCCTTGTCGG
>ERZ780106.741-NODE-741-length-11778-cov-3.274844_pt1 | contig 11778 bp, 9 predicted proteins | sample MGYA00511572_ERZ780106 | MGnify/ENA primary metagenome ERZ780106 (study PRJEB29588, sample SAMEA2161876) | human gut metagenome | biome: human gut; feature: human-associated habitat; material: faeces | place: Denmark | collected 2008/2010 ...
TGCTGAAGCCGCTGTTCTGCTGCGCGGCAAGCAGAAGGTCAACTACACCCCCAACGTCGATTGCGGTGACTACGTTGTCGTCATCAACTGCGATCAGGCTGTTCTGACCGGCAAGAAGGCCGAGCAGAAGTTCCACATCACCCACAGCAAGTACATTGGCGGCCTGAAGAAGGTCCAGTACAGCAAGCTGATGGCTGAGCACAGCGATCTGGCTATGACCTACGCCATCAAGGGCATGGTTCCTTCCAACACCATCGGTGACAAGGCCCTGACCCGCCTGCACTGCTACCAGGGTGCCGAGCACGCTCACGCAGCTCAGAAGCCCGAGAAGATCGAGTTCTAAGAAGGAGGCAATCGAACATGTACGAAACCAAACCTTATTTCTACGGCACTGGTCGTCGTAAGGATTCCGTTGCCCGCGTTCGCGTTTACACCGGCACCGGCAAGGTCACCATCAACGATCGTGACATCGACAACTACTTTGGTCTGGAGACCCTGAAGCTGATCGTCCGTTCTCCGCTGGTCCTGCTGGGCCTGGAGGGCAAGTACGATGTCGTCGTCCGCGTTTCCGGCGGCGGTGTTTCCGGTCAGGCTGGCGCTATCCGCCACGGCCTGTCCCGCGCTCTGCTGCAGTTCGACCCCGAGCTGCGCAGCACCCTGAAGAAGGCTGGCTTCCTGACCCGCGATCCTCGTATGAAGGAACGTAAGAAGTACGGTCTCAAAGCTGCTCGTCGCGCACCGCAGTTCAGCAAGCGCTGATTTATTCAATCCGATTCTTATTATGTCGGCTCATTTTGGGCCGACATTTTTTATGACGTGTTTTCTGTTACAGTCAGGAACATAGTGCCTGCCCGTTCAGGCGGTTGGACTTGATGTGGAAGGGGAACTTATGTTATCAACAAAAACAAAAGAGCATATCCGGCGCCGTGCCGCGCTTGGGTTGCCGCGGTGGGGAACTCTGCTGGTAAGCCTGGGGGCGCTGGCGGGCTGTGTGGCCTTCACCGGCAGCCAGCTGCATGTGGTTAAAATTACCGATACCCACGGTGCACAGGGCATGGCTATCACCTCGGCGCATGATATCAAAACGCTGATGCAGCAAGCCGGCATTGCGGCACCCGATACCGAGGACGAGCTGGAAATTACCGAGGATGCAGGCCTTGACCAGATCCACATCCTGCGCGCTTACACCGTGCCCGTCACGGTGGACGGCGGTGTGCAGGAGGTTGTGGTGACCGGCGGCACCGTGGGAGATGTTCTGGCGGAAGCCGGCATTACCCTTGGCCCAGATGACTGGATTGAGCCTGCGCTGGATACCCCGGCCCAGGAAAACACCATGGTGACCATCCAGCGGGTGCGCTATGAAGAATACACTCAGGACGAAGTGATTCCCACTGAGACCCAGTATGTGGAAACCAGCCTGTTCTACCGCAAACAGAGCAAAGAACAGCTGATCCGGCAGGGCAGCGACGGCCTGTGCAGCGTGAGCTACCGGGAAACCTATGTGGATGGCGAACTGACTGACACAACAGAAACGAACCGCGAAACTGTGATAGAAATGGTGCCCACCATTATAAAACACTATGACGAGCAGGCACCTGTCAGCTCCTTCGTGGGCCCCGAGATCGTGGACGGCAAACCATGCGAGGGCATTGCGGCGACTTATACCGCACAGCGTTCCACCGGGTATTCGGCATCGCCGACGGCAAAAGGATCTTCGGGGCGGCGGCTGACCTATGGTACGGTGGCGGTCAACCCCAATGTGATTCCCTATGGCAGCCTGATGTATATTACCTCCGCAGACGGCCGGTTTGTGTACGGTTATGCTTATGCGGCAGATACCGGCACAGCCATGATGACGGGGAGCGCATTTATTGACCTGTATTACGAGACTTACTCCGAAAGCGTTGATAATGCAGTGATTGCCGTGAATGTGTATGTGCTGGACAGCGATACCGCAGCCAAGTATAAAGAGGAAAACGACGCCATTTTAGAGGCAGATAATACGCCCGGATTATAAAAATAAACAGCAGACAAAAAAGCGCCTGCCGCACGTTGCTGTGCGGCGGGCGTTTTGCATAACACCTGATATAAAATTTTATGCAGTACGCGGCAGCGGTTATCTGCTATAATACAAGCAACAAGCAAAACAGGTGTATCGGAAAACAGAGAAACGGGCTGTATTTTCAGCTTTTAAGATACACCCCAAGGGAGTAGAAACATGAATACAAACAACAAACACCCCCATTTTTCCCGCACGGTGCTGCATAACGGGGAAGAACGCGTAAAACGCATCTTTCGTGACCAGCTGGCCGAGTTGGCCGGCCTGCTGGAAGTGGGCATTTCGCTGCTGGTTGTGGTGGCGTTGATGCTGGCGGTGGTGCCGCTGATCAAAATGCTGCCCGGCCTGCTGGTGGATACCAATGAAGTGGAAATCAGCCTGTTTTTGCAGCGCGCGCTGGATATCGTCATCGGCATCGAGTTCATCAAGATGCTTGCCAAGCACAGCCCCGGCAGTGCGCTGGAAGTGCTGCTGTATGCCATTGCCCGCCATATGATCGTTGGGCATGAATCGGCAGTGGAAAACTTTATCAGCGTGGCATCCATTGCGCTCATCTTCTTTGTGCGCAAGTTCCTGTTTGTTCCGGCGTTTGGTGCAACCATGCCCGGCGGCCGCAAGGCACCGGATATTGAGAAGATGGAAAAACAGGATACGGCAGGGGAGAGCGAAGAATGAGCCACTGAAAAATCAGACAAAACAAAAGCTCCGCAGCTGGGCATTTGCCTTTGCTGCGGAGCTTTTTGGCATAGTATGTAAATTTAAGCTGTTTCAGGGATAAAACGCCATCAGAACAACCCGGTAATGCGGCCTTCTGCGTCCACATCAATATCCATGGCGGCGGGGTGCTTGGGAAGGCCGGGCATCGTCATAATGCTGCCGCAGATGACGACCACAAACCCAGCACCGGCGGAAAGGCGCACTTCGCGTACATTCATTTTAAAGCCGGTGGGGGCACCGGTCAGCTTGGCGTTATCGCTGAAAGAATACTGCGTTTTGGCAATGCAGACAGGCAGCTCGCCGTAGCCCATGGCGGCCAGGTCGTCCAGCATCTTCTTGGCGGCGGGAGTGTAGGTCACGCCGTCAGCACGGTAGATTTTTTTTGCAACTGCTTCGATCTTCTCCGGCAGAGAAGCGCCCAGATCGTAGGTGTACTGGATGGGCTGGGGGGCTTCCGGCATGATGGAAAGAACGGTCTCGGCCAGGGCTTTGCCGCCCTCGCCGCCCTTGGCGAACACTTCAGACAGGGCGCACTTGACGCCCGCCTTGGCGCATACTTCCTCGATTACGGCCATCTCTTCCGGCGTGTCGGTGGGGAAAGCGTTGATGGCAACGCAGACGGGCAGGCCAAAGCCGTTCTTGATGTTGTCAATGTGGCGCTCCAGGTTGGCCGCGCCCTTGCGGACGGCCTCCACGTTAGGCTTGTTCAAATCCGGCTTGGTAACGCCGCCGTGGGATTTCAGCGCACGGACGGTGGCAACCAAAACCACCGCAGAGGGGTGCAGGTCCGCCATGCGGCACTTGATATCCAGGAACTTTTCAGCGCCCAGGTCGGCACCAAAGCCTGCTTCAGTCACAACGTAATCGGCCAGCTTCAGGCTCAGTTTGGTGGCAGTCACGCTGTTGCAGCCGTGGGCAATGTTGGCAAAGGGACCGCCGTGGATGATGGCGGGGTTGTTTTCCAGCGTCTGGACCAGGTTGGGGTCAATGGCATCTTTCAGCAAAGCCGCCATTGCGCCTGCTGCGCCGATCTGCCCCGCAGTGACCGGCTGGCCATCGTAAGTATAAGCACACACAATGCGGCTCAGGCGGTCTTTCAGGTCGGCCAGGTCGGTGGCCAGGCAGAAGATCGCCATGACCTCGCTGGCAACGGTGATGTCAAAGCCGTCCTCACGCGGGGTGCCGTTCACCTTGCCGCCCAGGCCGTCCACAATAAAGCGCAGCTGGCGGTCATTCATGTCCATGCAGCGCTTCCAGGCGATGCGGCGGGGGTCAATGTTCAGCGGGTTGCCCTGCTGGATGGAGTTGTCGATCATGGCAGCCAACAGGTTGTTTGCGGTGCCAATGGCGTGAATATCGCCGGTAAAGTGCAGGTTGATATCTTCCATGGGCACAACCTGGGCGTAACCGCCGCCCGCAGCGCCGCCCTTTACACCGAACACGGGCCCAAGGGAGGGCTCACGCAGGCAGAGCATCGTCTTTTTACCCATGGCGTTCAGGGCGTCCGCCAGGCCAACACTGGTGGTGGTTTTGCCCTCGCCAGCAGGGGTGGGGCTGATGGCGGTCATCAGGATCAGCTTGCCGTCTGGGCGGTCACTGTGGATCAGCTTGTGGTTGATCTTGGCTTTGTAACGGCCATAAGGAATCAGGTCCTCGTCCGTAAGGCCCAGTTTTTCAGCTACTTTGGCAATGGGCAGCATTTTGGCTGCCTGTGCAATTACAATGTCGCTCAGCATGTGGCATTCCTCCGTTTACAAAAAATAAAGGGCTGCGTACACCATACATCAGTGTATGCAGCCCAGACGGTCGGCTTAATGCAGGGAATAGCCCGCTTCCCCGGTGGTCATGCCCACCAGATTCCGTCAGTCAGCGGCCCTGCGTTATTGTTACTGTATCACACCGGCACACAGTTTGTCAAGCCAATTTTTGGCGGATACAAAAGGGTAGAAAAAAGCCGCCCGTGTTGTACCCAGGCGGCAGAAAAGGGGGGTCTTGCCAATGTATACCGACTTTGGTTACATAGACTCTGATGGCATCGAGTACGCAACACTTGATGAAGCCATAGAAGCCGGGGCCGCATAGGCAAGCGGAGTGTCACTGTTCACGCGGCGACACTTCGTCCTTTTATTGTATTGTACCACAGAGCTTACCACTCTGTCAACACTAACCCCACCCGTGGGGATGATGACAAGAAGTTTGCAACCAACGTTGCCCGCTTCAAGGCCGTCAAGAACAGAATAAAAAACAACGGATCAGCGTTTGCTGCTCTTGCGCCACAGGCCCATCTTTTCGGCGTCGGCAATCAGCTGCTCACGGAAATCTGGGTGGGCAATGTTGATCAGGGCTTCGGCACGCTCCCAGGCGGTCAGGCCCTTCAGGCGGGCAACGCCGTACTCGGTCACCAGATAATCGGTGTTGGCGCGGGTATCGGTCACAACACTGCCGGGGTGCAGCGTGGGACGGATGCGGCTTTCGTTTTGGCCGGTCTTTTTGTTAAAGAAGGTGGAGGACAGGCAGATGAAGCTCTTGCCACCCTTGGAAAGATAGGCACCCAGCACAAAGTCCAGCTGGCCGCCTGCACCGGAAATGGCACGGGTGCCGCTGCTTTCGGCGTTCACCTGGCCATACAGGTCAACGTCAATGGCGTTGTTGATGGAGATAAAGTTATCCAGGCTGCTGATCACCCGCACATCGTTGGTGTAATCAACGGGTGCAGACATACACTCCGGATTGTTATCCAGGTAGTCGTACATCTTTTGGGTGCCGGCACCGAACGCATAGACCTGGCGGCCGTTGTCAATGTTCTTACAGCGGCCGGTAATGCGGCCAGCCTTTGCCATATCTACAAAAGAGTCCACATACATCTCGGTATGTACGCCCAAATCTTTCAGGTCGCTCTCGGCAATCATGGCGCCGATGGCGTTGGGCATGCCGCCGATGCCAAGCTGCAGGCAGGCGCCGTTGGGGATGCGGTCCACCACCAGGCGGGCAACAGCCTGGTCAACTTCGGTGGGGGCACCGCCGCCGCCCAGCTGGTCGATCGGCGGGTTGTCACCCTCGATAATGCCGTCAACCTGGGAAATGTGCAGGCAGTTGTCGTAGCCGCCCAGGCAGACCGGCATGTTCTTGTTCACTTCCACAAACACCTTGTCGGCCTTGCGGGCAGCATCGGCCAGATGGCTGGCGCAGGGGCCGAGGTTGAAGTAGCCGTGGCTATCCATGGGGGCAACCACAAACACCGCAATGTTCAGCGGGTCGGGGCTTTCGCGGTAGTAGCGCGGCAGCTCAGAGTAGCGCAGGGGAGAATAGTAAGCGTAACCGGCGGCAACGGCCTTGCGCTCAATGCCGCCCATATGCCAGCTGTTCCAGCAGAAGTGCTCTGCCTGATTTTCAATCTTGAAGATTTCCGGCACATGGCACAGGATGCCGCCGCGGAATTTAATCCCGTGCAGCTCCGGCAGGCGCTTGGCCAAAGCAGCGTCAAAGCTGACAGGGGTGCCGATGGCCCAGCCGTAATCGACCCAATCGTCATCCTTGACCAAAGCGGCAACGCGGTCGGCCGTTGTCAGCTTCTGTGCATAAACAGTGTTAAAATCCATTTCTACAAACAGCTCCTTTGTTCATTCCGCAAAAACTGCTTATGCAATCTTTGCGGATTTGCTTACCTATTTATATAATGTTTATGGGGCGGTACGCTGCTCTGGCGGTACGCACAGTGCGGATGCCTGAAAATCAGCCGCCCGGTGGCGTGGCGCGCTGCCCGCAGCGGGGGAGCCCCGCCGGAAGAATGGCGGCACAGCACCACAACCATTGATATTATTTTAACATTATATTGACGCTTGTCAACCAATAAAGTTCATTTTTTGCCCCCAAAACGTGCAAATCGGGTGGATTTTGTACATTCCACTGAAACAGTCCAGAAACTTTTGTCGGATTTTTAACAGATAAGCCATTGACAAAAGCTTAACAAAAGTGTAAAACTATAAGTGTGAGCTAAGCGGAACCCTGAAATAGGAGCCGGAGTTCACTTGCGGCACCAGGCAGGCGGTACGGTCTGCGGCGGGGTTTAAGGCCCGCCCATTAAACGCGCGGCGCGCATGGTGCTTTTATTTCCGCCTAGGACTGTTAGATTTTTAACAGCTTTGGCACTGCAGAGGAACTAAAGATTATGCCCATTGCAATGTATCCCGGCAGCTTTGACCCCGTTACACGCGGCCACCTGGATATTATCAAACGCAGTTCCCGCATGTTTGATACCCTGATCGTTGCCGTGCTAAACAACAGCGCCAAAACCCCGTTGTTTACCGTGAAGGAAAGGGAAGAGATGCTGCGGGAATGCTGCAAGGATATCCCCAATGTCAAGGTGATGAGCTTTGACGGCCTGACAGTCAACTTTGCCCAACAGCAGCACGCCACCGTAATGGTGCGGGGGCTGCGCGCCGTAACGGATTTTGAAAACGAGATCCAGCTGGCGCACACCAATCACGCGCTCTACCCGGGGATCGAAACCGTGTTTCTGTCAACGTCCCTGAAATGGAGCTACCTTTCCTCCACCATTGTGCGGGAGGCTGCCCATTACAACCACGATGTTTCCAAGTTCGTTACCCCCAATGTGGAAGCTGCCCTGAAGAAAAAAATCCGTGAGGGTAAAGTTTGACCCCCAAAAACGTGCTTTGTCGGGTCGCTAAGGCCTGTAAAGATACAAAGGATTCCCAACCGTCTAAATAAGATTCATATTTTTAGGAGGCTGTTTCTTATGAAGAAAATCGTTATCGCATCCGCATGCCGTACTGCTATCGGCAAGTTCGGCGGCACCCTGGCCAATGTTCCTGCTGTAGAGCTGGGCTCCATCGTCATCAAGGAAGCCCTGAACCGCGCCAATGTCAAGCCGGAGCAGGTTGACCACGTTTACATGGGCTGTGTTATCCAGGCTGGTCTGGGCCAGAACGTTGCACGCCAGGCTTCTCTGAAAGCCGGCCTGCCCATCGAGACCCCCGCTGTCACCGTCAACGTTGTCTGCGGCTCTGGCCTGAACTGTGTGAACATGGCTGCCCAGATGATCGAAGCAGGCGATGCTGACATCGTTGTTGCAGGTGGTATGGAAAACATGGATATGGCTCCGTTCGCTATGATGAAGGGCCGTTACGGCTACCGCATGGGCTACCCCATGGGCAAGAGCGAGCTGGTGGACACCATGGTCAACGATGCTCTGTGGGATGCAACCGGCTGCAACATGCACATGGGCATGACCGCCGAGAATGTCTGCACCAACGAAACCTACCAGAAGAAGTACGGCTACAGCCCCATCACCCGTGAGATGCTGGATGAGTTCTCTTACCATTCTCAGGAGAAGGCAGCCAAGGCTATCGCTGACGGCGCTTTCAAGGATGAGATCGTTCCCGTTGTCATCAAGGGCAAGAAGGGTGACACCGTGTTTGATACCGATGAAGGCCCCCGCATGAGCTCCATGGAAGTTCTGGGCAAGCTGAAGCCCTGCTTCAAGAAGGATGGTATCGTTACCGCTGCAAACTCCTCCGCCATCAACGATGGCGCAGCTGCTCTGGTTATCATGAGCGAAGAAAAGGCCAAGGAGCTGGGTGTTGAGCCTCTGGCTACCTGGGTTGCCGGTGCACTGGCTGGTGTTGAGCCGGAAGTCATGGGTCTGGGCCCCATCGCCGCAACCAAGAAGGTTATGGCAAAGACCGGCCTGACTGTTGATGATATGGACCTCATCGAAGCCAACGAAGCATTCGCTGCACAGTCTGTTGCAGTCGGCCAGGCTCTGCACTTTGACCAGGCAAAGCTGAACGTCAACGGCGGCGCCATTGCTCTGGGCCATCCCGTTGGCGCTTCCGGCGCTCGTATCCTTGTCACCCTGCTGTACGCCATGAAGCATCGCGGCGCACACAAGGGCCTGGCTACCCTGTGCATCGGCGGCGGCATGGGCTGCGCCACCATCGTGGAAATGTAATTTACGGAGGAATTGACAATGTCCTTTGTTACGACTGAAATTCAGGGCGCTGTTGCGATCGTCACCATTGACCGTCCCAAAGCCCTGAATGCACTGAACCCCGAAGTTCTGGCTGACCTGAAGGCCGCTTTTGAAGCCATCGACCAGAACACCGTGCGCTGCGTTGTTCTGACCGGTGCAGGCGACAAGAGCTTTGTTGCCGGTGCTGATATCGGCTCCATGTCCACCATGACCAAGGCAGAAGGCGAGGCCTTCGGTAAGCTGGGCAATGATGTGTTCCTGGAGATCGAAAGCTTCCCGCTGCCCGTTATCGCAGCTGTCAACGGCTTTGCCCTTGGCGGCGGCAATGAGCTGGCCATGAGCTGCGATATCCGCATCTGCTCCGATAACGCCGTCTTCGGCCAGCCCGAAGTTGGCCTGGGCATCACCCCTGGCTTCGGCGGCACCCAGCGTCTGGCCCGCCTGGTTGGCATGGGCATGGCAAAGCAGCTGGTTTACTCTGCCCTGAACATCAAGGCAGATGAAGCCCTGCGTATCGGCCTGGTCAATGCTGTTTACCCGCAGGCTGAATTGATGGAGAACGTGATGAAGCTGGCAAATAAGATTGCCAAGAATGCTCCCATCGCAGTCCGCCACTGCAAGAAGGCCATCAACGAGGGCATCTCCAAGCCCATCAACGAGGCTGTTGCGGTTGAAGAAAAACTGTTTGGCGATTGCTTCGAAACCCACGACCAGGTGGAAGGCATGCAGTGCTTCCTGAGCCGTGAAAAGCCGAAACCCAAGGCAGTGTTTACCAACAACTGATTTTGAAAGAAAAATGAATAAGGAATAATGAATAATGGTGGTGGATCACAGCGCTGCGCGCTGTTCAAAAAGGCCGGGCGCTGTGGCTGCACCAAAGTTCATTATTAAAATCGTGCCGCTTGCGGCACACCTTCATTCTTCCTTTTTCTCTATTCATTATTATTTTTAACAGGAGGCACAACTATGAAAGTTGGCGTTATTGGCGCTGGCACTATGGGCCAGGGTATTGCTAAGGCATTTGCACAGACTGAGGGCTTCACTGTTGCCCTGTGTGATATCAAGCAGGAATGGGCCGATAAAGGCAAGGATAAGATCGCAGCTGGCTATGCAAAGCTGGTTGCCAAGGGCAAGCTGGATCAGGCTGAAGTTGACCGCCGTATGGCTGCCATCACCGCTGGCCTGAAAGAAGATCTGTGCGCTGACTGTGACCTGATCGTTGAGGCTGCTTTTGAGGATATGAAGGTCAAGCAGACCACCTTTGGCGAGCTGGACAAGATCTGCAAGCCGGAGTGCGTCTTTGCTTCCAACACCTCTTCTCTGTCCATCACTGAGATCGGCAAGGGCCTGACCCGTCCCCTGGTTGGTATGCACTTCTTCAACCCCGCTGACCGTATGAAGCTCATCGAGGTCATTGCAGGCGTGAACACCCCCGCCGAGACTGTTGAGACCATCAAAAAGATCAGCGTTGAGATCGGCAAGACCCCCGTTCAGGTCAACGAGGCTGCTGGCTTTGTTGTCAACCGCATCCTGATCCCCATGATCAACGAAGCTGCTTTCATCAAGATGGAAGGCGTTTCTGACATTGCCGGCATCGACACCGCTATGAAGTTGGGTGCCAACCATCCGATGGGCCCCCTGGAGTTGGGTGACTTCATTGGCCTGGATATCTGCCTGGCCATCATGGACGTTCTGTACAAGGAGACCGGCGACAGCAAGTACCGCGCCTGCCCGCTCATCCGTAAGATGGTTCGCGGCGGCAACCTGGGCTGCAAGACCGGCAAGGGCTTCTACGTTTACAACGCAGACCGCACCAAGACCGCTGTTGATGCCCTGTAAAATTTGAAACAATCTCTCCTGACGGAGTGCAAAATCTCCGTCAGGATTGATTTGTTCAGTCGCCTGCAAACCCGCCCTTGCGGCTTTGGCTGCGGGGCGGCGGGCGCACTGTTAGATAAGGAGGATACCGTTATGGATTTTACTCTGTCCAAGCAGCAGGCTATGGTACAGAAAATGTACAAAGAATTTGCTGAGAACGAAGTCAAACCCCTTGCCAAAAAGGTTGACGCGGAGGAATATTTCCCCAAAGAGACCGTTGAAAAGATGGCAAAGCTGGGCATGATGGGCATTTACTTCCCCAAAGAGGTCGGCGGCGCAGGCGGCGATGTGCTCTCCTACGTGATGGCTGTTGAGGAAATGAGCAAGGTTTGCGGCACCACAGGTGTTATTCTGTCCGCCCATACCTCCCTGTGTGCTGCTCCTATCTATGAGAACGGCACTGCAGACCAGAAGGCAAAGTACCTGCCCAAGCTGTGCAGCGGCGAATGGCTGGGTGCTTTCGGCCTGACTGAGCCCGGCGCCGGCACCGATGCACAGGGCCAGCAGACCTTTGCTGTGGATGAGGGCGACCATTGGAAGCTGAACGGCTCCAAGATCTTCATCACCAACGCTGGCTATGCTGATGTTTTCATTATCATTGCTGTTACCGGTTTTGTGACCGACAAGCGCGGCCGCAAGCAGAAGGAAATCTCCGCGTTCATCGTGGAGCGCACCGACCCCGGCTTCAAGGTCGGCAAGCCCGAAGATAAGATGGGCATTCGTGGTTCTTCCACCTGCGAGCTGATCATGGAAGACTGCATCATCCCCAAGGATCGTCTGCTCGGCGTTAAGGGCAAGGGCTTCCAGCTGGCTATGGCTACCCTGGATGGCGGTCGTATCGGCATTGCCGCACAGGCTCTGGGCATCGCAGAGGGCGCAATCGACGAGACTGTTGCCTATGTCAAGGAGCGCAAGCAGTTTGGCCGTTCCATCGCTCAGTTCCAGAACACCCAGTTCGAGCTGGCTGAGATGAAAGCCCGCGTTGACGCTGCCAAGTACCTGGTTTACAAGGCTGGCCTGAAAAAGCAGCAGGCCATGAACGGCGCTAAGATCCGTTACAGCGTTGAGGCTGCCGAGGCTAAGCTGATTGCAGCCCGCACCGCCAGCGATGTTACCCGCCGCTGCCTGCAGC
>ERZ780106.744-NODE-744-length-11764-cov-2.689982_pt1 | contig 11764 bp, 14 predicted proteins | sample MGYA00511572_ERZ780106 | MGnify/ENA primary metagenome ERZ780106 (study PRJEB29588, sample SAMEA2161876) | human gut metagenome | biome: human gut; feature: human-associated habitat; material: faeces | place: Denmark | collected 2008/2010 ...
GAATCTCTCCTCTGAAGAAACAGTCAGCTTCTTGCGTCCATGGCGACGGCGGGAAGCCAGTACGCGACGACCGTTAGGTGTGGACATGCGCTCACGGAATCCGTGTTTGTTTACGCGTTTGCGTACAGATGGTTGAAATGTTCTTTTCATTATCTTACTTTTTTATATTTTCTACAAATAGGATTGCAAAGGTAGCCTTTTTCATCTTAAATGCAAAATTTTTCCAAAGTTTTTATCCCTCTTTTTCGAAAAAAGCCCAAGATTCATTATCTTTGAATGATTCGGGAAAGATTCGGACAAGGTCCGGATGTGGCCTGACAGCTTAACGGGAAGATTTCGATGAAAGAAAAATTATACCTGATTGACGGACACGCATTGATATTCAAGATGTACTACGCATTTCTGCGCCGTCCCATGATCAACTCGAAGGGGGAGGACATGTCCATCCTCTTCGGCTTCACCAAATATATCCTTGAACTCATTTCAAGAGAAAAACCCGAGTATCTCGCAGTGGCTTTCGACCCGCCGGGAGGCACATTCCGGAACCAGATGTATCCCGAGTACAAGGCCAACCGTACTGCCACACCTCAGCTCGTAATCGATGCCCTTGAACCTCTGATGAAGATATGTAAGGCTCTGGGTATCACAACATTGATGATGCCGGGCTTCGAGGCGGATGATGTGATCGGGTCAATGGCGAAGAAACAGGCTGCCGCAGGCCTTCAGGTATATATGGTAACGCCGGACAAGGATTACGGCCAGCTCATCGACGATGACATTTTCCAGATCAAGCCGGGAAAGGCAGGCGGTGAGGATGAGGTCGTGGACGTGAAGGCGATCTGCGAAAAATACGGCATCAGCAGCCCGTCTCAGGTTATCGAGATGCTTACCATCTGCGGAGACACCGCGGACAATGTCCCGGGAGTAAAGGGTGTCGGCGAAGTGGGCGCAGGGAAGCTGATAGCCAAATACGGAACAGTAAAGAACATCTATGAGCATATATCGGAACTGTCTGCACGTCAGCAGGTCATGTTCCGTGAAGCGGAGCAGCATATCGGACTGAGCCACGATCTCGTGACCATCAAGACCGACATTGACCTGCCTGAAGAGGATATGCATGTGGCCCTGGCATTCACTCCTGAGGTCGCGGAACTTTTCAGCCATTATGAGTTCAATTCTCTCAGGAAGCTCATTCCGGATGCCTCAGGAGCTGGTCTCCAGACAAAGAATGTGCAGTCGGCGGAACTGAAGATAGAAGAAGTTTCTGCAGTGGAGCTTTCAGAACTGGCAGGCAGCAAAGGTGCAGTCGGCATTGTCACAGATGCTTATGAACCCGGTATTTTCGGGGAAGCAGCAGGGATTGCGGTGGCAGTGGAAGACGGGGAGCTGTCCGCGAAGGTGGCATTCGGCGCTCCATCTGAATTCAAGTCTCTCCTGGAAAACGAAGACATAAAAAAATACGGTTATGACCTCAAGCTCCAGATGCTGCTTCTGGAGAACGAAAGCATTGACTTGAAAGGTAACCTATTGGATAACAGTCTGATGCATTATCTTCTGAATCCGGAAACAAGCCACAGGCAGGAGATGCTCGCCAAGACATTTCTGGGCATTGACCTGGAAAAGGAAGAAGAGGCAGAGGCTCCGGCGAGTCTTTTCGACACTCCGGCTGATGAGGACGGAAAGGTGGCGAGACGCTATGCGTCGGCAGCGGTATTGACCGGCATTGTGATACGAAAGGAACTGGAGAAAGCGGGCCTGGACAAGTTGTACTCCAAGATGGAGGAGCCGCTTATGAGAGTGCTGGCGAAGATGGAACGCGACGGCGTGAAGGTGGATCTTGCTCAGATTGAGGACTTTGCGGACTCTCTCAGACGTGAGACCACAGCGCTTGAGGCGGAAATCCGTGAACTTGCGGACGAGCCGTCACTGAACATATCTTCCCCGAAACAGGTGGGTGATGTGCTTTTCGACAAGCTGAAGCTCGATCCGAAGGCAAAGAAGTCAGGCAGAGGAAGTTACACGACGGACGAAGCCACGCTTACGGCCATCATTGACAAGCATCCCGTGGTCGGCAAAATCCTCGAATACCGTGCAGTGAAGAAACTCCTTTCCACGTATATAGAGCCGTTCCCGTCATACGTCTCCAACATTGACGGACGTGTGCATACTACATTCAATCAGGCACTTACGGCGACGGGGAGACTCAGCTCGTCCGCCCCGAACCTCCAGAATATCCCGGTGCGCACAGAACGCGGCAGAGAAATCAGGAAGGCATTTGTCCCAGGCACGGCAGACGGCGTGATCGTGTCGGCGGACTACTCCCAGATCGAGCTGCGCATCATGGCCCACCTGAGCCAGGACAAACATCTCGTGGAGGCATTCAGAAACGGCATTGACATTCATTCCGCCACTGCGGAGAAGATTTTCGGCGTAGCTCACGAAGAGGTGACGCCGGACCAGAGGCGGGTGGCCAAGACCGCGAACTTCGGCATAATGTACGGCATCTCGTCTTTCGGTCTGGCACAGCGCCTGGGCATATCCAGGACAGAAGCCAAGAAACTGATAGACGATTACTTCGCCGCATTCCCGGCAATCCGCGCATTCATTGACGATACAGTGGCGGCAGCAAGAGAGAACGGCTATGTGGAGACATTGTTCGGCAGGAGACGGTACCTGCCCGACATCAATTCCAAGAACGCGACAGTCCGTGCCCTTGCGGAGCGCAATGCGGTCAATGCCCCGATCCAGGGCACTGCGGCCGACATAATCAAGATGGCGATGATCAATGTGGACCGGAAATTGACAGAAGCGTCCCTGAAGAGCAAGATGGTCCTGCAGATACACGACGAACTGCTTTTCGATGTGCCCGAGGGGGAAACCCGGACATTGATGAAGGTGGTGAAGGATTGTATGGAAAATGTAATGGAACTGTCAGTTCCGCTAACGGTAGAATGTAATTATGGCAAAAACTGGCTCGAAGCTCATTAGTATCAATGATGAGGAACTCGTCAAGATGGCTCTTGACGGGAATCAGAAAGCGTTTACCGCCCTGCATGCCAAGTATCAGCTGGCTGTATTCCTGCACGTCGGGAAAATCATACAGGACCCCGAAGAGGCGGCCGACGTCTGCATAGAAAGTTTTGCCAATGCCTTCCAGAAACTGGACACATTCGACAGGACCAAGAAATTTTCCACATGGCTCTTCGCCATCGCCAAGAACAAGGCCTTGGACCACAGCATCAAGCAGTCCGGAAAAAGCAAGGGCATGATGGATGTCCTGCCCATAGATTCGCCTGACGTGGGACAGACCGAAATCGCAGATGAGGAACAGCCTGGCCCTGAGGAAGTTATCATCATGAGCCAGGACCACGAGAAATTCCTCTCCTGCATAGAAGGCCTGCCGGAACTCTACCGCGACATTGCCAAAATGTGCTACGTGGACTATCTCGGCTACAAGGAAATATCCGAAAAGACGGAACTGCCGATCAATACAGTCAAGACCAGAATCAGCCGCGCCAAAGCTCTGATTGTGGAGAAAATGCTTGAAGAAGAATAAGTTATGAGTTTCAATGATTTCATACAGACCGTAAGGACTTCGTTCCCCGACATCACGCCGGCCCAGGAAGAAGCATTCAGGTCAATGGAAAAACTATATGGCGAGTGGAACGCGAAAATCAATGTCATATCGCGCAAAGACATTGACAGTCTCTACGTCAGGCACGTGCTCCATTCCCTCGCCATCGCCCGCTATCTGAAAGAAGTGCGGCCCGAAATATATTCGCAGTGGACATCAGGACAGAAGAAGGTCAATGTCCTGGACCTCGGCACAGGAGGCGGTTTCCCCGGCATTCCGCTGGCGGTACTGTTCCCGAAAGTCGATTTCGTGCTGTGCGACTCGGTCGGCAAGAAGACCATCGTCGCCGAGGCCGTGTCCAAGTCGCTCGGACTTGCCAATGTGACAGTGGTCAATGCCCGCGCAGAGTCCCTGGGCAGGGTTTTCGACTATGTCGTGTCCAGAGCAGTGACGGCGCTTGACAATTTTTGGCCATGGGTGGCCGGCTGCTACACCGGCGACATATTCTACCTGAAGGGTGGAGATTTCGCGGAAGAACTCTGCCGGATGATGAGCGTGGCCGGACTCCGCCCGGGTTCCGTAAGGACCTGGAAGATACAGGATTGGATCAATGACCCTGTTTTCGAGGAGAAATACGTGATAGATATTCCGGTGGGTTCCAGAAAAAGATAGACATGGGAGAAAACTGGACTTTCGACGCTGAAAATCTGACAGTCGGCTACGACGGGAAGACTGTCATTGCCGATGTGAACTTCTCGGTCGTGGCAGGGGAGCGGATACTCCTTTGCGGAGCCAACGGCTTGGGCAAGAGCACATTGCTGCGCACTCTCGCCCTTCTGCAGCCGCCCGTTTCAGGGAAATGTTCATTTTCCTCCGGCAATGAAAAACGCCGCACAGTCCTCATACCTGCAAGAATACCTAAAGTGCAGGGCTTCAGCGTGGAGCAGTTCGTGGCAGCAAGCTGTTATCTCGAAACCGACTGGCTGGGCCGTATTCCCGCGCGTCTGAAAAACCAGATAAAGACCGCGGTAGAGAACGTCGGAATCCCCGAACTCCTGCACCGGGACATCTCCACACTCAGCGACGGCGAATTCCAGAAAGCGGCCATTGCTACTGCATTGGTACAGAAAGCCGATGTGGTCCTGCTCGATGAGCCGACAGCCTTCCTCGACGTGGACAGCCGCGCGGCAGTGCTTTCCACCATCGACTCCATGTCTCCGGAAATCTCGGTCATTTTCTCCTCACACGACATCTACGAGGCCTCCCGGCATTGTAACCGCATCTTCGGAATCGTACGGGACGCCGGAACGCCCAAATTCATTGACTCGGACGCGAATGCATCTGTGGCAGTGCGCAGAGCCGTCCTTTCGGAGTGCTTCAGGAGCGCTGCTTCCGTGCTGTAAAGAGCACCACGCTACTTCCGGGTTATGAAATAGAGAATCAGAGGAATGCCGATCAATGCGATAGTGCTTCCGGCCGGTACGGGAGTCGGAAATATCTGCGTAAGCAGGTCGCCGGCAAGACTGATGGCGGCACCGGTAAACAGCGAAAGCGGCAGAACAGTCCGCATGGACGACTGCCCGGAAATCTTCTTGGCGATATGCGGCGCGATAATGCCGACAAAGCCCACAGGCCCGCAGAACGCAGTTACCGCCCCGGTTGTGATACAGCATCCGAACATGGTCACGATACGGGTGAGGCGGACATTGGCCCCGGACGCGCAGGCGTACTCGTCCCCGAAAAGCAGCAGATTCAGACTCTTGCTCTGCCACAGCGCCACTACAAACCCTATCACCAGCGCCGCAGCCATGATCTCGACCGAGCTCCAAGTGCTGTTCCCGAAACTTCCGGCCGCCCAGCTCCAGTATGTCTTGAGCCTGCTGTCGTCTGTCTGATAGGCGATTACGGAAGTCAATGCACTTGTGATAAAGCCTGCCAGAACGCCGATTATCAGCAGCGGTGTTAAAGAAACCACGAGTAATTTTGACTGCATCTTCATATGAAATTTCCTCCCCTGTCCCTCATATTTCCGCAGGACATTCTCTCGTTAATGTCGCATAGTTACGATTTCTTCGAACTGTTGCTCTATTTGCAATGCCCTTCAGACTCGAGAATAAGCGCTGTCGCGCTTCTCGTCCTGCGCTGCAGGACATTCTCTCGTTAATGTCGCAATGAAAACAAATGTCACCTACGGTGTCGCTTGTTTTCATTTTGCTCCATTATATCATAAATACACAATTTTTTCTATAATTAGATGATTTTTATGTTAATTTTGTATAAACTTCACAAATTATATGTATTGTATTAAAGCACTTCACACATCTGCGAGGCAAGATTGCGCTATCATAAAATAAAAAAGGACTGATGTTTCCATCAATCCTTTTATGTTTGTGTTATGAAATCAGCTATTAAACTAACTCAAGAACTACTTCCATAGCTGCATCGCCCTTACGCTGGCCAATTTTGATGATTCTGGTATAACCACCCTTACGGTCTGCATACTTGGGTGCTACTTCATCGAAAAGCTTTGCTACAAGGTCAACTTCCTTGGTGTTTTTCTTCTTACCTGCTGCTGCGGTAGGAACTTCCACTACAGGATTTAATACCTTTAACATCTGACGGCGAGCATGAAGTCTGGAAGGCATATCCTTCTTAATCTTCTTTTCTACTTCGTCGTAAACGGTAACGGTAACACCGTTTTCAACTCTCATAATCTTACCGTCTTTGTCGCGATGTGTTTCGGAAAGAACCTTACCGGTTTCCTTATCAACGATCTGCTTTACTCTCTTGCCGTCTTTGTCCTTGCGGGCAACCTTAGCTTTTACGGTAACTTCTTCGAAGTTGTCTTTTTCTTTTACAGCTAAAGCAATGATGCCTTCAGCGATTTTCTGAACTTCTTTTGCTTTTGCTTCGGTGGTAACGATTTTACCGTTGTTTAACAGTGCGGTTACCTGGTTTCTTAATAATGCTTTTCTCTGGCTGCTTGTTCTGCCAAGCTTTCTATACTTTGCCATTTTTATTTCCTCTCTTTCATGGTACATCCGGCTTCGCACATTGGACTTACATACCGAATGCGGTTGCTTTGCCACTTAGGGAAACTTACTGCATACCTGTCGGCTTTACTGCAGTGAGTTCTTTTTATTCATCACTGGGCTTTAACTGTAATCCCAGTTCTTTTAACTTAGCTAAAACTTCTTCCAGAGACTTACGTCCGAGGTTACGAACCTTCATCATATCTTCAGAAGTCTTATTGGTAAGTTCTTCTACAGTATTGATACCTGCTCTCTTTAAGCAGTTGTAGGAACGAACGGATAACTCCAGTTCGTCAATACTCATTTCCATTACCTTTTCTTTTTCATCATCTTCTTTTTCAATCATGACTTCTGCAGTCTTGGCATTTTCGGATAAATCAATGAAAAGGCTTAAATGTTCGCTGAGTACTTTTGCAGCCAGGCTGACAGCTTCATCGGGCTCTAAGGTACCATTGGTATATACATCCAATGTAAGCTTATCAAAGTCTGTAATCTGACCTACACGGGTATTTTCTACTGTCACATTGACTCTTTCAACCGGTGTATAAATGGAATCGATAGCGATTACGCCAATCGGCAGATCATCCGTTTTGTTCTTATCGGCGCTGACATAACCTCTGCCTTTTGTGATGGTAAGTTCCATGTATAATTTGGTGTCCTTGCCGCCGCTTAAGGTAGCAATAACCAAATCCGGATTCATGATTTCAATATCCTGGTCTGCCTGGATATCAGAAGCATGTACCACACCTTCGCCTTCAAACTCGATATAAGCGGTCTTGGGCTCGTTGGTTTCGCTGTTGTCTCTGATTGCAAGACTCTTGATATTCATGATGATCTCGGTTACATCTTCTTTTACTCCGGGAATGGAACTGAATTCGTGTAACACACCTTCAATCTTCACCTGGCTGACTGCTGCGCCGGGCAGGGAAGAAAGCATAATTCTTCTTAAAGAATTACCGAGTGTAATGCCGTAACCTCTTTCCAAAGGTTCAACCACGAATCTGCCATACTTTTTGTCTTCGGAAATCTCAGCAACCTCAATATTAGGTCTTTCAAAATCAAACACTGCAAATACCCTCCTTTACGAACAATTTTAATTAAGGCTTATTTAGAATATAATTCGACAATAAGCATCTCGTCTACGGGAACATCGATCTGTTCTCTGGTAGGGAGTGCCTTTACAGTTCCTTTTAATGCTTCGATATCTACATCCAGCCACTCGGGAATTAATCTTCCGCCGGTAACTTCCACGATATCTTTGTATCTCTGTAAAGATTTGGATTTTTCTCTGATTTCGATTACATCCCCAGCTTTAACTAAATAGGAAGGTACGTTGATGCACTTGCCGTTTACTAATACATGCTTATGACCAACGATCTGTCTTGCTTCTCTTCTTGTTCTTGCAAAGCCCATTCTGAAAATGATGCTGTCAAGTCTGCTCTCCAGAAGAGTCATAAGGTTTTCACCGGTCATACCCTTCATTCTATCAGCCTTTTCATAGTAGTTTCTGAAAGGCTTTTCCAGAACGCCGTAGATGAATTTTGCTTTCTGCTTCTCTCTTAACTGGAGACCATACTCGCTCATCTTCTTGCCTGCTCTTGCAGAGGTTCTGTTGGATTTCTTGTCATAACCCAGGTATGCGGGTTCAAGACCTAAGCTTCTACATCTTTTCAGTACAGGTACTTTATTAACTGCCATTGTTTTAATTCCTTTCTGTGAGGTCAAGCCTCTTACTATTGTTTACAGTGCGTAATTTACGCTACTTTCTTCCAACTCATGTTAAATACCGTGTCAGTACAGGGTACTACACACGACGTCTCTTAGGCGGACGGCATCCGTTGTGAGGAACGGGTGTTACGTCACGAATGCTTGTTACTTCCAGACCACATGCTGAAAGAGCACGGATTACTGCTTCACGTCCTGAACCAGGTCCCTTTACAAATACATCTACTGTCTTTAATCCATGAATTAAAGCAGCCTTGGTAGCGGTTTCTGCTGCCATCTGAGCTGCATACGGAGTAGATTTCTTTGAACCTCTAAATCCAAGACCACCGGCACTTGCCCAGCTTAATGCATTGCCTTCGCTATCAGTCAGAGTAACAATGGTATTGTTAAAAGAAGACTGAATATGTGCCTGTCCACGTTCAACGTTTTTCTTTACGCGCTTCTTAGCGACTTTCTTATTAGCTACTGTTGCTTTCTTAGCCATGATAAACTAACCTACTTTCTCAATTTTGTCTACAGTTACGAAAATATTTGTCTGGTTGGTACAGTCAAGAAGTCAATTATTTCTTCTTGTTTGCTACTGTACGCTTAGGACCCTTACGTGTTCTTGCATTGGTCTTTGTTTTCTGACCACGAACGGGCAGACCTTTACGATGACGAACGCCACGATAGCAGCCGATTTCCTGTAATCTCTTGATGTTCAGAGCGATTTCTCTCTTTAAATCACCTTCTACAGTTACGTCTAACTTTTCCATAGCTTCACTGATTTTCTTTACTTCGTCATCTGTCAGCTCTCTGACACGGGTATCAGGATTTACACCTGCTTCTGCGAGGATTTTGTTTGCTGTTACTCTGCCAATTCCATAGACATAAGTCAAACCAATCTCCACACGTTTTTCTCTAGGTAAGTCAACACCTGCAATACGAGCCATTTACGTTTTCCTCCATTCAATAGTTACTAAGTTGATTGGGGCTTTCACCCAACCGGACGTCAATCGTTCAATCCGATCTTTCCGGAACGGACATACCGAACCGGTATCAACAAGTAATCTCCCGCAAGCTCCGCCATTATCTATAAAAAGCCCGTGTTTTTATTACACGGGTATTTTCAGCCGCATACAATAATGGGACAAGAACTCACATACCTGATTCATAAACCAGGTTGGTGATTATCCCTGTCTCTGTTTGTGTTTCGGATTTTCGCAGATTACTCTGATACGTCCTTTTCTTTTGATGATTTTGCACTTTTCGCAAATCGGTTTTACTGATGATCTAACCTTCACGTTAAACCCTCCTTTCAAAAAAGACCGTTTTACATTATAGCATGTAGTTGCTTGGTTTACAAGTATTTTTTAGAAAATTTGCAGAGATAAATTTATTTATCTCTCCAGATAATTCTTCCCTTTGACAAATCATAGGGGGATAATTCCAATGTTACCTTATCGCCCGGAAGAATACGAATGAAATTCTGTCTCAGCTTACCGCTGATGTGTGCCAGAACCTTGTGTCCATTTTCCAGCTCTACCTGGAACATGGTGTTGGGAAGCTTTTCAATAACGGTTCCCTCGATTTCGATTACATCTGCCTTAGACATTTTTTACCTCCTCACTTTCCATGATTTTGATGCTTCTTTTGATTTCCTCATTTCGGATGGCATCCCCTGCCAAAAGCTTTTTCCGCAGTGCGTCATCGCTTCTTTTTACCGGCTGAATATGTTTTTTATTCTTTTTCTTGGGATGCTCTATGGTTTTAAGGAGTCCGTCACAAAGTGTGACAGACTCTTTATCCTCTTTTATAATAAGGTACAGTGTTCCTTTATCGTGACCGGCCTTGGAATAGGCGTACATACCTGTTAATGTCTCCATGGACTTCTCCTTTATTAACGGGATTAATAGAGAGTCAGGATTTCGGGCTCGCCGTCCGTTATAAGAATGGTATTCTCATAATGTGCGGAGAGGGAACCGTCTTCCGTAACAACCGTCCAGTCATCATCCAGCCATACGACATCGGGTCTGCCGATGTTTATCATGGGTTCGATTGCCAGTGTCATACCTGCCTGCAGCCTGGGTCCCTTTCTCCTCTGTGCAAAGTTGGGAATCTGGGGATCTTCGTGCAGGGCGGTACCGATACCGTGACCCACAAGGTCTCTTACAATACCATAGCCAAACTGTGAAATGTAAGCATCAATCGCATTGGAAATGTCATGAAGATGGTTGCCGTCTTTGGCATATTTGATACCTTCAAAAAAGCTCTGTCTGGTTCTTTCCATTAAAAGCTTTGCTTCTTCGCTGACTTCGCCCACTGCAATGGTCCTTGCCATATCGGAGTGATATCCTTTGTAAATAAGGCCAGCATCCAGGCTGACGATATCACCTTCCTGTAAAATATGATGCTTCATGGGGATGCCGTGTACGACTTCATCGTTTACGGATACGCAGATGGATGCCGGATATCCGTTGTAATGCAGGAAATTCGGAATGCATCCGTGCCCTCTGATAAGTTTGTCTCCGAGAATATTGATGTCCATGGTGGACATTCCCGGTTTTACCGCTCTCTCCATGTTCTGGAATACATCTGCAAGCAGCTTGCAGGATTCCCGCATGAGTTCAATTTCTCTTGCAGATTTTACTGTTATTGCCATTTCTTTTGCCTTTCTTAACCTAAGATGGCAACGATGGATGCAAAGACATCCTGCATATCCACAGTGCCGTCTACGCTCTTTAATACACCCTTCCCGGTATAGAAATCGATCAGGGGCTGTGTCTGGTCATGGTAAACCTTCAGACGGTTTAAGACGGTTTCCGGCTTGTCATCGTCACGAAGAATAAGGGGCTCGCCGCACTTGTCGCATACACCTTCCTTCTTGGGAGGAATGTGCTCGACGTGGTAGGTTGCACCGCAGGCTACGCATGCGCGTCTGCCGGACATTCTCTTTACGATGTTTTCATCGGGAACGTCTACGTTGATTGCATAGTCGATTTTATCGTTTAATTCGGTAAGCGCTTTGTCCAGTACTTCTGCCTGGGGAATGGTTCTGGGGAAACCGTCCAGCACGTAACCGTTTGCACAGTCGGGCTGTGCCACTCTGTCCAAAAGAATTTTTACAGTCAGTTCATCGGGTACCAAAAGTCCCTGATCCATGTACTTCTTTGCTTCTTTACCAAGTTCTGTGCCGTTCTTGATGTTTGCGCGGAAAATATCTCCTGTGGAAATGTGAGGAATCTGATATTTGTCAGCAATCATCTTGGCCTGTGTACCTTTGCCTGCGCCCGGAGCGCCCAACATAATTATCTTCATATATTCACCATGCCTTTCTGTGCTTTATAAGCCTAACATTACTTATTTTACAGTGTATTTGCGATGTTTGCAACATGATAATGAAAAAAACAACACGGAAATCAAAAAAGTATCCGGAGTTTTGCTCCGGATACTA
>ERZ780106.758-NODE-758-length-11645-cov-2.690768_pt1 | contig 11645 bp, 10 predicted proteins | sample MGYA00511572_ERZ780106 | MGnify/ENA primary metagenome ERZ780106 (study PRJEB29588, sample SAMEA2161876) | human gut metagenome | biome: human gut; feature: human-associated habitat; material: faeces | place: Denmark | collected 2008/2010 ...
GCTGCTTGTCCGTTTCATGCGTGACAATCCGCTGAACGCCTGATACTGTTATTTAAAAAAGAACCACCACACCATCAGTGCTGCCTGCAGGATGAGAATTGCGGGCACGCCGATGGTGAATTTTTTATGCTTTATTTTGTGTCTGAAAGCGTTCATTCCGAGCAGCGCGCCTACGGAGCCTCCGATTGCCGCAAGTCCCAGAAGCGTTGATTCTTTCGTTCGCCACGCGCCTTTTTCCGCCTTTCGTTTATCGATTCCGAATGCAAAAAACGTAATAAGATTGATTACAATTAAATAATAAAGAAAATATTTCATAGCTTTCTCCTTTTTATTCGGACACAGTTATTGTGTCCCTTTTATTTTTATTTATAACGGTTATTTGGTTAAAATTCCGCCGTCGGAATAGAGCAAAAGCAGTATATCGTCCTCCTTTGCAGTCAGAACGTCGATATATACAAGTACCTCTTGTTCGTCGGGCGTCTTGCAATGGAATTCATATGCCGTTTTTTCGGTTTTGTAGTCTGTCGGAATTACCGCAAGACGAGAGGACATAACGGTCAGATAATCGGAAACGGACATTTTGGCTTCGTCTGCCGAAATTTTGCTTTGAACGGGAGGTCTGTCCGTGTGATTCATAATATATCCCCTTGCGTCAAAGGATATAATGTTGCCCGTTTCAAGGCTGACGCTCAATTTTATAAGGTCGGGATAACAGATAACACCCTCGTTTTCATAAGCAAAGTTCACGGTGCAAATTCCGTCTTGCGTTGAATAATAACTCTCTTTCATATCTTTGTAGCCTTTTGCCGAAAGAAAGTTTTTAGCGTTTTCGACTGCCTGCTCAGGTGTAATTACGCTTTCGCCTGCATTCGACGAGCCTAACAGATACAGCACCGCACCGCCCTTTTTGCAAACGCTTATATTTATCGAATCGACGAAAAAATTGTACGTTTCAATAACGCCGTTTGTCTCGCTGTCAAAGCGAAGAGTGCTTTTGTCTGCACCGATAAAATCCGAGGCAATTTCCAAAGCTTTTTCCTTTGAAATATCGGACTTCCCCTCAAGTGCTTTTGGACTTTGATTTAATATATGGTCGGAGAACGGCCCGTCGTATATCAAGGTCGGATAATCCGTAAGCGTTTGTTCCGCATCGCCGAAAGCCGAGCCTATTTGCATCGATTGGTCGGCACTTTTTTGCAGCGTGCTTCCTGCCTGCTTAAAGCTAACGCTTCCGTCCTCGACGCCCTGCGTTATCGTGTCAAGCTCCGATAAAAGCTTTTGAGAAACGTCGATAAGCTGCTTTAACTGATTTCGTTCTTCGCTTGTTATTGGCTCTCCGAGCGACAGCTTGCGGTCAAGAGTTGATACGAACGCACCCACCTGCGAGAGAAATTTGAGCATATTGTCAAGCTGAGTGTCGGAAAGCGGAAGTGCCGAAAGCGAGTTCTTTGCACTTGCGGCATCACGGGTCAACGAGATAGCCATTGAGCTTAGCATCGGCGTTGTGTTTGCGTAAAGACCTTTAGTGAGATTCGTGTTTATCGAGGACATACACGCTTCAAGCGTTGAAAGGGAACGTTCTGCATCGGCATTTAGCTGTCTTGAAAGCTCGGACGCTTTTTGAGCGTTTATCACGAATGCCGAAAAAAGCACTAAAATAAGCACCGAAGCATAGAGCCTAACCCTTATTTTTCCTCTGCGAGATACCTGATTTTCCAAATTCTTCACCTCTCGAATATATTTTGTAAATTTTTTATAAATATACATAAAACATTTGCTTATTTGTTTGCCAAATAAAGAGTGATGGTGTATAATATAAAGTCAGAAAAGTGTAATTTGGAGGAGAATGGTTTTTGGAAGCTTATCTTGATAACAGCGCAACGACAAAGCCTTGTAAAAGGGCTTGCGAGGCGGCTTTGAGGACAATGGAAAATGACTTCGGAAATCCGTCGTCTCTTCATAAAAAAGGCTTTGACGCAATGCAAATTCTTGAAAGCTCAAGAGGTGTAATCGCAAAGAGCCTCGGCGTTGACCCTGAGAGGATATTTTTCACTCCGAGCGGAACGGTCGCAAACAATACGGCGATATTCGGTGCGGTTGAGCTTATGAAACGAAAGGGTAACAAAATCGTTACTACGGCGTTTGAGCACCCGAGCGTTGCAAGGTGTATGGATAAGCTTGAGCAATCGGGCTTTGAGGTTGTCAGAATTTCCCCCGACGAAAGCGGAAATATCTCCGAGGAGGCTTTTCAAAACGCTATTGACGAAAAGACTGTTCTTGTAAGCCTTATGGCTGTGAATAACGAGGTCGGCACAGTTCTTCCCTTTGATAAAATAAAGCGGATAATCAAACGCAAAAAATCGCCTGCGCTTTTGCACGTTGACTGTGTTCAGGGATATATGAAATTACCCGTAAAGCCCGAAAGGTGCGGAATTGACTTTATGAGCGTCAGCGCACATAAGATTCATGCCTTAAAGGGCAGCGGTGCTTTGTACATAGCGAACGGCGTAAGAATAAAGCCTTATGTACTCGGCGGCGGTCAGGAAAATAACATTTGCTCCGGCACGCAGGCTATGCCGAACATTGCGGCGTTTTCCGCTGCGGTTGAGGAGTTTGCTGATATTGAAAAAAGACTTGAAAAGGTAACCTCGCTCAATGAATATTTCAAAAGCGAGCTTGAAAAGATTGACGGCGTTAAAATAAATTCCCCCGACAACGCCTTGCCGTATATTATCAACGCCTCGATCGGCGCTGTGCCGTCTCAGGTGTCTGTAAACTACCTTTCTTCAAGGGGCGTTTACGTGTCGGCAGGCTCGGCTTGCTCAAAGGGGCACAGAAGCGACGTTCTTGTATCGATGGGCTTGTCGCCCGAACGCATTGACAGCGCAATAAGGCTCAGTATGTCCTATGAAACGACAAAGGAAGAAATTGATTATGCTCTCTCGGCTATAAAATCGTGCCTTGCGGAGCTTTCAAAAAAATAAAGGAAGAAAAAATGAAAGAGATTATACTTATAAAAAACGGCGAGCTTGCACTCAAGGGACTTAACCGTTCTTCGTTTGAGTCGGTGCTTGCAAAGAATATAAAAAGACGTTTGCACGGCTTGGGTAAATTTAAGGTTACCTGCTTGCAATCGACAATGAATATCGAGCCGCTTTGCGACGATTTCGATATGGAAGAGGCTATAAAGAGAATTTCGAAAATTTTCGGTATCGCAGGTTTCCAGAGAGCTGCGGCGGTTGAGAAAAATATTGATGAAATTTTGGCGGTCGCACCCGAGTACCTTTCGGAGCAACTTGAAAATGTCGATACCTTTAAGGTTGAGGCGAAGAGAAGCGACAAGAAATTTCCGTTGACCTCGCCCGAGATAAGCAGAGAGGTCGGCGGCGCAATTCTTGAAAAATTCTCGCACCTTTCGGTTGACGTTCACAATCCCGAACTTACCGTTACGGTTGAGGTCAGAGATAACTATGCGTTTATCAGAGGAAATCAGATAAAGGGCGCAGGCGGTATGCCCGTTGGCACAGGCGGAAAAGCGGCGGTGCTTATTTCCGGCGGAATTGACAGCCCCGTAGCTTCGTGGATGGTTTCAAAAAGAGGCGTTGTGCTTGATGCGGTGCATTTTGCTTCGCCGCCCTATACCTCTCCGCAGGCGGAAATGAAGGTTCATGACCTTTTACGCAAGGTTTCGGCTTACAGCGGCGATATAGGTCTTTACACTGTATGTTTTACAAAAATCCAAGAGCAAATCAGGGACAACTGCCCCGAGGAGCTTTTCACACTTGTTATGCGCCGCTTTATGATGCGTATTGCAAATGAAATTGCAATGAAGAATGATTGTCAGGCACTCGTAACGGGAGAGAGCATAGGTCAGGTTGCAAGTCAGACAATGTCGGCGCTTGCCTGCACGGATAATGTTTCAAAAATGCCCGTTTTCAGACCCGTTATCGCAATGGATAAGGAAGAAATTATCGCAATTTCAAGGAAAATCGACACCTTTGACATTTCAATAAAGCCGTTTGAGGATTGCTGTACGGTATTTACACCCAAGCACCCGAGGACAAGACCTACCGTTCAAATGCTTGAGGAAGCGGAAAAGGTATTCGATATAGAAGCACTTGTTAAGGAAGCAGTCGATACTGCAAGATTTGAGGTTATTTCAGATATAAGATGAAGCTTGAAGAAAAAGTTGTTGAATTATTAAAGCAAAAGAATTTAATATTCACTTGCGCCGAGTCCTGCACAGGCGGATTGATTGCGAAGCGGATAACCGACGTTTCAGGGTCGTCAAGTGTGTTTGAGTGCGGAATTGTGAGCTATTCAAACCGCATAAAGCACGAAATTCTCGGCGTGAGCAGCGAAACGCTTGAAAAATTCGGTGCGGTAAGCGAGGAATGTGCCCGTGAGATGGTAAAGGGCGTGCTTTCACTTACGGGTGCGGATATTGCGGTTGCCGTAACGGGAATTGCAGGTCCGACGTCCGACAACACCAACAAGCCCGTCGGTCTTGTGTATATCGCTTTTTCCGACGGCAAAAGAACGATAGTTAAAAAATGTCTAAACGATTTTTCCGACAATATAAGGGAAAATAACAGAAATAAATCAGCCGATACGGCTCTTGAAACAGTATTGGAGTATTTGAGATGAGTGAAGAATTCGATAAGGAAAAATTGAATGATACCGACACAAACTCTTCCGTACCGCAGGACGCAGAGGCTCAAGGTGATTATGAGGACGGTATGAAGGTTACCGATAATCCTTATCAGACTCAAAAGGAAGAAAATGACGACGATAAGGACGAGGCTGTTGCCGTTGTGCCGAAGCCTAAGAAAAAGAAAATGAAAACCGTTGACAGAGTAATAATGATTATTGCGATTATCGTGTTTTTGGCTTCTTTGGGCGTCATTCTTAAAACCGTTTATGATGTTGCGGACAACAAAAAGCAGTCGGAGAATATCGCAGGGCTTGTAACTGAGCCTGCAAAAGAGGCAAAGGAGTACGGCGACGACGGTATGCTTGAAAAATACCGCAGCGCATACAACGCAAACAATGACCTTGTCGGCTGGATAGTTGTTCCGAACACCTCGATAAATCATCCTGTTGTTCAGGCTAAAAATAACGAATATTATTTGAGACGCAGCTTTTACGGAGATTATCAAAGACGTGGCACCGTGTTTATGGACTACCGTGACCACGCAAAGCCGCTTTGCAAGAATACTATACTTTACGGGCATAATTTCCTTGACTCGACAATGTTTGCAGATCTTGAAAAGTACAAGGATATTGAGTTTTATAAGACCTCACCCGTAATTCAGTTTGATACGATATATGAAAAGCATAAGTGGAAAATAATTTCCGTTTTCCTTACAAATGCCGACGATAAGGACGATAACGGATATACCTTTAACTACATTTATCCGTTTATGACTAATGACAATTTTGAAGCGTTTGTAGATGAAATTAAAGTGCGTTCGCTTTATTTTACAAATGTCGATGTAAATAAAAATGATAAAATTCTTACTCTCTCGACCTGTACGAGAGATATGGATGTAAAGGGTAACGGCGAGACAAACGCAAGATTTGTGGTTGTCGCAAGGCTTGTCAGGGACGGCGAGAGCGAAACGGTTGACGTTTCCAAAACCGTAAAGAACGACAATCCACGTTATCCGCAGATTTGGTACGATACGCATGGGCTTCCAAACCCATACGCTTTTGCCGAAAGATGGTTCCCCGAAGGAGTTGAATATTGATGAAAGAAAACGAGTTTGACAAGAACGAAGAGTTGAATACCGCCGAAGAACAGACTAAGCCCGAAAACGAGCTTCCCACACCCGAGGCTTCTGATGACGTCTATGCCGAAATAGCAAAGAACATTGAAAATTCGGAGTCCTTTGACGAAATGACCACAAGGCGTGTAAAATACGGAGGAGAGCAGCACTTTGTCGATGTCGCCAACCCGTTTCAGAGCGACAGAAGCGAAGAAAAAGAGGGCGAGCTGAAAGGACTTGAAAAGGTTGAGCCTGTACAGAGTAAAGAGAGGGTAAAGACCTTCAACGAAATGTTCAAGGACTTTTTCAGAAAGATTTTTCCGAACAAGCAGGATAAAAAATCCGAAATTGTCAGAAAGACGGTTGCAAATCTCTCTGTTTTGGTGCTTATAGGCTGCGCTGTGGCATTCGGCGTTATTTATGTTCAGGGAAATAAAACCGAAAAACAGCAGACGGGTCTTGCAAACAAGATAATAGACACCACAAATGAGGAAGATGAAGCAAAGCTTTGGGAGGAATTCAGGGCGAAATACCCCGATGTTAAAACTCCCGACGGAATGATGGCAAAATATGCTTACCTCTATGCGCTTAATCAGGAGCTGGTAGGCTGGATAAGCGTTCCGAACTCGGGCATTGACGTTCAGGTTGTTCAGTCTCCCAACAATACGGATTATCTTAAAAAGGATTTCTACGGAAATTACAGCAGATACGGCTGTCCGTTTATGGATTACAGAAACGACCCGAAATATCTCAATCAAAATACTATAATTTACGGACACCATATGAGCGACGGACTTGTTTTTGCAGAGCTCAGTAAGTATAAAACGCTTGACGGCTTCTTGGAGTCCCCGATAATCAACTACGATACGCTTTATAAGTCATATAAATTCAAGGTTTATGCGGCGTTTATCACAAACAGCAGAGAGCAGGACGACAACGGTTATATTTTTAACTATACCGTTACCTCCTTCGGCAGCACCGAGAATTTTGACAGCTACATTAAGGCGCTTGACGAGAGAAAGCTCTACACAACGGGTGTCGATATTAACTCGTCGGATAAGCTTATTACGCTTTCGACTTGCACTTATGAGTTTACGGACGCAAGACTTGTTGTTGTCGGCAGACTTTTGAGGACGGGCGAAACTGCGGATGTTGATACGACCTATTCCGTAACAAACGGAAATCCCCGCTATCCGCAGATTTGGTATGACCAAAAGGGACAGTCAAATCCGTACAGCGGTGCGACGAATTGGTATCCTGATAACTGATAAGGAATTTATTTATATTAAGGTGGTAATAAAGAGATGGAAATGAAGTTGTTTTCATTGTATCGCAATGCGGCGGACACTTCCGTTAAGCTGCAGATTAAGGTAATCGGCTCTCTTAACGGCTTTGCGGACAGCGATATTTCTTTTGATGAGTACACTTCGCTCAAGGATATGTTCGGCGGGCTTTCAAAGGCTCTCAAAAGCAGTGATTTTATTGTAATTGCTGTTGATTCGGGCATCTACAATTCTACAAAATTGAAGCTTATGACAGCTCTTTCTTTGAAAAAAGAGCAGAATGAGGCAGTTCTTAAAAAGCTTTCAAAGCTTGAGCTTGATGAATCGGCGCAGGAGAAAAATGCGACTATGCCCGAGGGTGCAACCGTATTTGTATCGGTTGACGGCGTAAATTCAGGCTTTGCGGTTAAAAAGGGCTCGCAGACAATCGTTATGATTCCCTTTGACGATCAAAGACTTGATTCTGTCCTCAAAAGAGGTCTTGTGCCGTACATAACCAACGGCGGACGTCTTACTTCGGCAAGTGAGCCGGAGGAAGCTCCCACTCACGAAGAGAAAGAGGAAATCACTTCTGAAACGACTTCGGAAATAAGTGAGCAGGAAAAGGATATTGCTGCACATACACTTAATATTCTCAAGGAATCCGACGTTAAAATTGCTGTTAACGGCAATACGAACGCAACCGTTATGCGTGAGTTTGCGGTAGGTCTTGACGATTTCGACGAGTATTTTACCTTTACTCCGCACATAGAGGACAGAGGCGATTACAACGTAACCGACTACACCGCACAGATGGCTCGTTCGGCAAAGGACCTTTCGAGTGCCACGCTCGGTGCGTGTATTTCCGATATATTCACAACCAACGACGGTTGCGATTACATTTGCATTTCCGTTGCGACGGACAAGTCCGCTCTTGTCAGAAAGCTTTATAAAGAGGAGGGCGAGGACGACGCACACTTAATCAGAATTGCCTGCGAAGAAATTTTTGCGCTTATCGGGGAAAAGGCAATGGGCAACAACTCGGTAGGCATTGAAATTGCACAGGATGAAGCTCCGAAGGCTGATAAAAAGCTTTCTAAAAAGGCAAAAAAAGCGATAATTTCAGTTATCGCAATTATCCTTGTTGCGGCAATTACCGTAGGCTCTGTTTATTTCGTTAAACAGAAGAATAACAATAAAGAGCCGCAGACAGAGCCGCCTGTTCAAACGCAGGCTCCCGAAACCACAACCGAAGCTCCTGTTAAAGCTGATACAATGTCCCTGTCAAAGCTTATGCGCTTTGAGCTTGTAAACGGCATAAAGAATGAAGAGCCCGAAACCACTCCCGTTGAAACGACAGCAGGTGCAATTACGGCAAATGAGCCTCAGACAAATGAAGCTCCGAAGGACCCGAACGCTGTTCCGAGCGTTATTACCGTAAACGGACAGGAAATCGAGGCAAAGGAAGCCATCGCAAGGATAGTTACCGCCGAAACCGACAGCGGATTTAACGCCGAAACACTCAAGGCTCAGGCGATAATCACATACACATATCTTAAATACAGGGATACAAATTGGAGAATAAGCAATCTCACAATTGCAGATAATTATACTCAAGAGGCAATGGATGCGGTAAATGAGGTGTTCGGCCGTTACCTTACCTTTAACGATAAGGTTGCATTTACGCCTTATTGCAGAATGTCGGCAGGCAAAACCGCAAACGCTTCAACAGTTTTCGGAAATAACTTTACATATCTCAAGAGTGTCGCAAGTGCTTCCGACAAGCAGAGAGACGGATATAAAAAAGAAGTTCTCCTTACCGCAGACGAAATAAAAGCAGGTGCTTTGGCATTTGATTCGACAATTGAATTTCCCGAGGATGTTTCAAAGTGGCTTACAATTAACGCTCATGATACGGCAGTCAGCACAGGCACGGGCTATGTTGAAAAAATTACAGTCGGAAACAAAGAGGTTTCAGGCGTTACATTCATCTATGATATAATGAAGAACAAAGACCTTGCTTCTCCTTGCTTCAGCCTTTCCTATGACGCCGAAAGCGGAACATATACAATAACCACCTTCGGCGACGGCTACGGCGTCGGAATGAGCCAGCTCGGTGCTGATAATATGGCTGTTTCGGGTACAAAATATGATAAAATACTTGATCAATATTTCCCGGGCACATTTCTTAACTGACAAAAATTTTTAATATAAACGGAGGAATAAATTATGGCTATTCTTGTTACGGGCGGAGCCGGATTTATCGGCTCACACACTTGCGTTGAGCTTCTTAACGCAGGCTATGAGATTGTTGTCGTTGACAATTACTACAACGCAAATCCGAAATCTCTTGAAAGAGTTAAAGAGCTTACAGGCAAGGATTTCAAGTCCTATGAATGTGACATCAGAGACTCTGAGGGTATGGATAAAATTTTCAAAGAGAATAAAATCGACGCAGTTATTCATTTTGCGGGACTTAAAGCGGTCGGCGAGTCCTGTCAGAAGCCGATTGAATATTATGACAACAATATCGGCGGCACATTAAAGCTTTGCGACGTTATGAGAAATAACGGCTGTAAGAACATTGTTTTCAGCTCTTCGGCAACGGTTTACGGTATGAAAAACGTATCTCCGCTTAAAGAGACAATGAAAACGGGCGGAACAACAAACCCCTACGGCACAACAAAGTATATGATTGAAATTATCCTTGAGGATATTTATAAGTCGGACAATGAGTGGAATGTAACGCTTCTCCGTTACTTCAATCCTATCGGAGCACACGAAAGCGGAAGAATAGGCGAAAATCCGAGCGGAATACCGAACAACCTTATGCCTTACATCACACAGGTTGCAATCGGCAAGCGTCCGTTCCTCAGCGTTTACGGCAACGATTACGATACACCCGACGGAACCTGCATTAGAGACTACATCCACGTTGTTGACCTTGCAGACGGTCACGTTAAGGCTGTTAACAATATTCTTGACGGCAAAAAGGGCGTTCAGATTTTCAACCTCGGAACAGGTAAGGGTTACAGCGTTCTTGACATAGTTAAGGCGTTCAGCAAGGCTTACGGTAAGGAATTACCTTACAAGATTGCACCGAGACGTCCCGGCGACCTTGCGGTTTGCTTCTCGGATCCGTCAAAGGCTAAAGAGGTTCTCGGCTGGGAGGCTAAGAGAGGTATTGACGATATGTGCCGTGACTCTTGGAATTGGCAGTCAAAGAATCCGAACGGATATGACGATTGATTTTAATTGATTGATAGGAGGATTTGCTATGAAAAACAAAAAAGGTCTTATTATTGCTTTGGCGTTTATCGCCGTAATAGCGATATTCGCAGGAAGCATTGTTCCCTCGTACAACAGCCTTGTTGACGAAAGGGAAACGGTTACAAATGCACAGGCAAATATTCAGACAATGTTGCAGAGAAGAGCAGACCTCATACCAAATCTTGTGAATACCGTAAAGGGATATGCGGCTCACGAGGAAGAGGTTTATACGGCAATTGCGGACGCTCGCTCAAAGCTCTCGGGTGCTACCACCGTTGATGAAATGGAAAAGGCAAACTCAGAGCTTGACAGCGCAATTTCAAGACTTCTTGTCGTTGTGGAAAATTATCCCGAGCTTAAAGCCGATACGCAGTTTATCAATCTTCAGGATGAGCTTGCAGGCAGTGAAAACAGAATTTCGGTTGCTCGCAAGGACTACAATGATGTTGCAAAGGCTTACAATACTCATATAAAGAAATTCCCTGCAAATATAATTGCTTCTATGTTCAACTTCGAGCAGGCTGAATACTTTGAGGCTTCAAGTGAGGCTCAAACGGCACCGAGTGTGAATTTTGATTGATGCTTCGGCGAATGGGTAAGTGTATGAAAAAATATTCGGCGATACTGTTAAGTGCTGTTTTGCTGATACTGTCGTTATCGGTCAGTGCTTTTGCGGCAAAAAACACTCCATATCCGCCGCCTACGCAAAAATTTTTTGTAAATGATTTTGCCGACTGTATCAATGAGTCCGACGAACAAAAAATGCAGTCAATGGCAGAGGAATTGTACAAAAAGACAGGCGCACAGGTCGTTTGCGTAACGGTCAACTCGCTTGACGGCAAAGAAGTCAGAGATTATGCTCTCGGCTTGGGCAGAGAGTGGGGAATAGGCAGTAAAAACAATGACGGCGTGCTTTTGCTTCTCTCTGTTGAAGAACGGCAGATTGATATTGAGGTGGGCTACGGTCTTGAGGGTGCATTGCCCGACGGCAAGACGGGACGAATTCTCGACAACTACGCTATGCCGTATCTGAAGAGCGACGATTTTTCGACGGGACTGCGTGAAGCGTTTTCGGCGTTGATAGGCGAAACGGCTACCGAGTACGGTGTTGAAATCAACGGCTCGAGCCTTGCGCCCGATGAGGACGAGGACGAGTACAAAAGCTCAAAGGCAGTTATTATTGATTTTATAATCTTTATTATAATAGTGTTTGCAATTCGTAAAATCACAGGTCGCACACCGTTTATTTTCTTCGGCGGCGGTGGAAATCATCACTCGGGCGGTGGTTTCTCCGGCGGTGGATTTTCGGGAGGAAGCAGCGGAGGATTTTCCGGCGGAGGCGGTT
>ERZ780106.767-NODE-767-length-11561-cov-3.281940_pt1 | contig 11561 bp, 9 predicted proteins | sample MGYA00511572_ERZ780106 | MGnify/ENA primary metagenome ERZ780106 (study PRJEB29588, sample SAMEA2161876) | human gut metagenome | biome: human gut; feature: human-associated habitat; material: faeces | place: Denmark | collected 2008/2010 ...
CGTTCACCAGATCGCCGGCAAGAGCCGCTTCATGTTCGACGAGAAGGGCGTTCTGGTGGTGGAACGCACCCCCGGTTCGGACGAAGAAGAAATGATGATGATGGCGCTGGACGCCGGTGCGGAAGACATGAAGGTGGATGACGGCGCCTACGAAATCTACACCGCGCCGAACGACTTCTCCACCGTCCGCGAAGCGCTGGAGAAGCAGGGCGTCACCTTCCTGACCGCTGAAGTGGACAAGATTCCGCAGAACACGGTTGCGCTGCCTGACGAAGAAACGATCCAGAAGATTCAGAAGCTGCTGGAGATGCTGGAGGACAACGACGACGTGCAGAACGTGTATCACAATGCCGAACTGCCGGAAGAAGAGGACGACGAGGACTAATCCTCCGTCGATTTTCGCTGCCCCCTGCCGAGGAGTTTTCCTTCTCGGCAAGGGGGTTTTTGATTTCTGAAAGCCTTTTGCAATGTCCTATTATTCCGCCCAAAACAAAAAAATGCCGCAGATTTCTCTGCGGCGTTCGTGGCTCAAATAGGATTCGAACCTATGACACTTCGGGTATGAACCGAATGCTCTGGCCAGCTGAGCTATTGAGCCAAATGGTTGCGGGGGTAGGACTTGAACCTACGACCTCCGGGTTATGAGCCCGACGAGCTACCAAGCTGCTCTACCCCGCGTCATTCTGTCGCTTTTATCGGCGACATTGATTATTATACCCTATTCCAACGGTTTTGTCAAGAGGGTGCGGAAAGTTTTTTTGCAGCGGAAGCAGAGGATGAAAATGCGGCTGCTGACCTTCTTTCCCGAAAGCCAGCAGCCACGCTGTATTGATTCTATTTAGGCAGTGAGGGGGATTATTCCCACTCTCTCAGACTTAACACATTCTGTATAATTTATGTGTGTCCGATTCCAAGTGATGGCTCTGATTCTCTGAGGCATTCCTATTCCACTGCCTGTACAGCCTCCGGTTATCATTCTGTTATCAGGGTGATAACAGGGAAGACTGCTTTGCTGTAGCGGTTTGAGAAATTCCACAAGTATAGTATAGCGCAGAACGGGTGCTGATGCAAGAGAAAAGACACTTCGGGGAGCAAAGCATTTGAAGTTTATCGTGGTTTTGCCATTGAATCAGATATGCTTCTCTTGCATTTGAATGTGACCAGGAGTAGGGAAAAGCCAGTTAACCCTAACCACCGACTCGAACACGATACAGTTAGGATTGCTCATTCTGTTTTGATATGCTCTAATGTTCGTAAAATTATTCGTAAAGTATTGAACGAGATTTCTGCTCATGCTATAATGGAATCGAAAGGAGTGGTCTGCTCATGGCAATCATTAGCCCTGTGTCCGATTTGCGCAATTACAACACCGTTCTTGAACAGGTTTCCGCTGGTTCACCGGTGTATCTGACAGTCAATGGGCGTGGCCGCTTTACGATCCGCGATATTGCGGACGATGAAGAATTCGAGAAGGCAAAGGCGATGCTCCGCCTGATGTGCGAGCTCAATACGGGCATCCGTTCGGGAGAGGAAGAAGGCTGGGGGTCCGAGGATGATGTCCGGGCACACTTCCACAGCAAACGCAAATAAGGATTGAATACTCCCCGATTGCCGTTCGTGACCTCGAACGCGTCTGGGCGGAGGTTTTTGAATCTTCTGTCAGTGAAGAAACCACAACGAAATTCGTGACGTTCAAGTCCTATATGGTATTCTACAAGGTGGAGACCGATCGGATGCTGGTCAGCAGAGTGGTCTATGGAAAGAGCGACCACATGCGTACCATTTTCCGTAATGCACATGAGAAGTGATCCATGAAACGCTGGCGATTATGCCGACGTTTTTCTTCGTAATACATCATAGAAGGATATTCAAATCCAAAAACCTTTACCATACAGCCGGAATTATGGTATAATATTCATAGGGTTATCGGATTGTATCTCTCAACGCCGCAGCTCATCTGCTATCTTGCTCACAGGAATGGAGTTGAAAGTATGGTTCATCATTCGTATCCCATACAGATGGAAATCGCAGGATCAACGGCGATGTGGACCAGACCGGACAGCGGTGACAGTCCTGTCAGCTATCCGGCACCGACGTATTCGGCCTGCAAGGGCATCTTTGAATCCATCCTTTTCGGGCCGGATGTGGAGATCATTCCAACCAGGGTTGAAATATGCGCTCCTGTTCAGTTTCATTCATACGCAACAAACTACAAGGGACCGTTGCGCCAGAAAAAGAGCATTGACCTTGGAAATGCATATCAGATGTATTCGACCGTTCTGATTGATGTATGCTATCGGCTCTATGCGGTGGTTGTGCCCAATCACAGGAAGGATACGCTTTCTGAAAAAACTCTGGAATGGGACAGGCGGACAACGTCGCCCGGTCATGCATACCAGGAGATTTTCAACCGGCGCTTGCAACGGGGGCAGTGCTTTGCTATTCCCTCGTTGGGCTTGAGAGAGTTTACGGCCAGCTACTTTGGCCCCTTCCGGGACGGGACAAAGGTATGTACCGATATGGAGGATATTCACATTCCTTCCACGCTGCGGCAGGTATTTCCCGATGGGCACAAATCGAAGGTTTCGTACCGCTTTGACAACGACGTGACGATTCATGCCGGGACGCTGGTGTTCCCGCCCAAGAGAGGTGTTCATTTTGATCAATGAATTGTCATCCCTGTCCAAAGCACTGGAACAGGCGGGAATCGTTCCATTGCAATCCTATAGAAATTACATTCCGCTACCCAATGTGAGCGCGAAGGCTCCCTGTATCCGAATCTGGGTAAAGGGTGGGCAGGTGGTTGATTTTGAGGCTATCGATCGGGCACTTGCAATGCAGCTGCGAAAATTCGGATCAAATCAGGCCTCGTTTCCCGGGCTCAATCTCATCAGCCTGTACCGCGTAACGGATGAATCAGAGAAAAAGTTGGTTGCGCAATGCATCGAGAAACCGGAAAGCATCGATGCCTTGCAGCTTCATGCCTTATGCAAAGAGAATGCGTGGGAACCGCATCAGAACAGCCGTATCAAGAATTGCTTTTCTGCAACCCCAAGGGAAATGGCCGGTCTGCTCGAAACTGCCGGCAATCCAAAAGAAAACCTGCTGAATACTCTGGCGGCAGAATGTGCGCCGTTTGCCAATGCGCAGGTACTGCACGAATCATTGACAAAAGCGGTATTTGCAAAGCTGGAAAAGAAGCAGGACGTTGGGCTGGCCTTGCTGATTCTTTTCCAGCTGGGTGATGCCAGTAAGCCGTGCAAAGATGACAAGCGGAACATCTCCGTATTCTTTGACACAGACGCATATGATACCTATGACATGTATGCGGCAAGCAGGGAGTTTACTGCATATCTGAATACAGCATTTCTTCAGGCGGAGAGAATCGTGACGAGCAATACAACCGAGGATGGATTGATAGATTCATTCGGACAAATCTATGTGCCGACCAATTCTCCAATGCCAAAGGTTAAGCTTGCCGCGGGGTTTGAGCCGGCATTGTATACGATGTTCGACGGGCAGCCCTGCCAGAACAGATATCATAACTTTGATGACAAACGCGATTCCTACCCGTTATCCGCACAGCACCGTGTCCAGTTTCAGGCTTCCTTGAATTGGCTTGGCGGGGATGCCAAGAACAAAGGCATCACTTGGCTGAATACAGGCAAAGGCGAAGCGGTATTCGCATATCCCAGCTCACTACCGGAGGCTCCGCTTCCTTATGTGCAGTTTTTTGGTCATCCTGATCGATCGGAAACCTTCAAAGAAATCTCCGGAAGCCTTTTGGCTGCATTCAACGGGATTCCGCCAAAGGACAGACCTGAAAGCGTTCAGGTATTTGTGCTCAGAAAAATTGATAAGGGACGCACAAAGATTCTTTACTCTGAGTCTGCTTTGGCAGATGCGTTGATGCATGCCGCTGAAAACTGGGATATGGCCTGCAATGATCTTCCGGATATTGCATCCATACGGCTTTCAGCGCCATTTCCCATTGACGTTGCAACTGTTGTCAATCAGGTTTGGCGACAGGATGGAGAATCATCAACGGTATCCGCCATGCATCCTTATGAGGGGATCGGGCTGTTCCTCCATCGGGCACAGCACCGGCTGCTTCTGCACGAGCTGCACATTCTCGTTCAGCATGGTATGCCGCTATTCATCCATGCAGGTCCTTTGCTGCACAGTGGAAGAAAGTGCAGCCGCGTTGCTCAGCTGGAACAGATCCTGCCCGTTCTGTCCATGCTTCTGTTCTTCAGCGGAAATAGAAAGGATGATTATATGGAAGCTACACCCTACCTGATGGGACAACTGCTCAAGGCCTCCGATGAGCTGCATGCGCTGTACTGCAAGGTGGTGCGTAACAATCAGATTCCGCCGCAGCTTGTGGGCTCTGCCCTGTTTGTTGCCGCGAGCGAAACGCCGGGTAGAACGCTGTCCCAGCTTTCCGTGAGAATGGCGCCTTACCTGTCATGGGCAAAGCAGTACCGCACGAAGAATGAAGATTCCAGCGGTCTGGCAGGATGGTACCTGAAGGTATTTGAGCAAATCGCCAACAAGCTTGCGACAGAGTATTCTGTTCCCATGCGTTGGAGTGATGCCCAGAAGGCACAGCTGTTTATCGGATACCTCGCTTCCTTCCCCAAGCAGGAGAAGCAGGATGAAAGCAATGCCGAATAATCAGAGCAAAGGAGAGTAGAGCAAGATGAGTGTGGATTTCAATCGTGCAACCGGGCTTTTGATTCTCGAGGTTGTCAATTCCAATCCGAATGGGGATCCTGACCGTGAAAACGATCCTCGCCAGCGCCCGAATGGACTGGGTGAGATTTCGCCCGTATCTGTCAAGCGGAAAATCCGTGATTTGATCGAGGATCATGACGGCGTATTTTTCCAGAGCTTGCCCGAAGCGTACATCCGTCAGGCGGATCTCTATTGCATCTTGGAATCCCGTGGGCGCGACAGGGCAGCAATTACAAAAGAAATGAATGACAACCCCAATTTTATGGACAGCACATTTGTCAGAAAGTATTGGGATGCCCGCATTTTTGGCAACACCTTTTTGGAGGATGGCGGCAACAAGGAGTATATCAAGACCGGCGCGGTTCAATTCGGCATGGGCCTGTCCATCTCGCCGATCAGCATTGTCCGCCATACCAATACCAACAAGGCGGGCGTTGAGGAAGGCAAGAAAAGCGGCATGGCTCCCCTGGCCTATCGGGTCGTGGAGCACGGTGTTTACTGCATGCCCTTTTATGTGAATCCCAATTACGCCGCCAAGAGCGGATGTACAGCAGCGGACATTGAATTGCTCAAGCGCGCCATCCCCTACATGCTTGACCTGACTCGATCCAATATTCGCCCCGACGTGCGCCTGCGCCACGCATGGTACATGGAGCACAAGAACAAGCTGGGAAGCTGCCCGGACTATCTGCTGATCGACGCATTGACGCCAAAGCGGATCGGAAATGCCGAGGAACCCTCCTCGAGCTGGAAGGACTATCAGGATGTTGCCGACCTTCCCGAAGAGCTGAAGCAGCGTCTTGCCGGTGTTCAGGATCTTGCCAACGTCTGATGGATAAAGAATATCTCGCGCACAGCGCACACGATGGTTTTCCTGCGCAAACCTATCTGAATCATGTACAGAATGTCCATGATGACGCTGTTCGATATGCGAAGGAAGCGGCTGCATTTGCGGCAAAGCAGGAAGACGACATGGCATTGGTCAGCGCTGTCACCAACGCGGCATCGCTGCATGATCTGGGCAAGCTTGAGGAAGAAAATCAAGCTGCCCTGCATGCCGGAAATCAGCCGCATCTGCCCATCAACCACACAGATGCCGGCACGGCGCTTTTGCTTCATGAGAACAAAATGTACTCTGCAGTCTGTGTCATGTCGCATCACCGTGGTCTTCCGGATTTTCCGAAAGAATGCTGTCACGGCAGCGAGGCTTTCCGTGATACCGATATCGCATCAGCGACAGACAGCAAGCTGCCGGAGCTGAAAGCCATCCATCTGGATCTCTTTGGGGAGAAGACCGCAGACGAACAGCCGGCAGCCGGGTGCCGCTCGGTATTCATGCGCCTGGCGCTTTCCTGTCTGGCAGATGCCGACCACGAAGATACGGCGAGACATTACGGGCAGGAACCCATGGATGGGCAGCAGAATGAACTGCGTCCGGCAGAGAGACTGCAGGTGCTGAATGCCTACGTCAGCGGTCTTCGGGCAGAGGATGAGCGTTCCCGTTTACGGGCACAGATGTATCAATGCTGCAGAGACAGCAAGGTCAATGACCATGTCGTTGCCTGTGACAGTCCGGTGGGGTCCGGAAAGACCACTGCCGTGATGGCATACATGCTCAGTCAGGCGAAAAAGCATCACCTTCGCAGGATTTTTGTGGTGCTTCCTTTTACAAGCATCATTTCGCAGTCGGTGGAAACCTATCGCAGATGTTTGGTTCTTCCGGGTGAAGAGCCGAACAAAATCGTTGCGGAGGTTCACCATCGGGTGGATTTTGAATCAGAAAGTGTCCGTCACCTTTCTACGCTGTGGAAGGCCCCTGTTATTGTCACAACAGCGGTAGCGTTTTTTGAGACGCTGGCCTCAAACCGGCCATCTGCCCTCAGGCGGCTGCATGAATTGCCGGGAAGTGCTATTTTTGTTGATGAAGCACACGCCGCATTGCCTTCGCATCTTCTGCCGGTTGCATGGAAATGGATCAACTGCTTCGCTGACGAGTGGAATTGCCATTGGGTTCTTGCGTCGGGTTCTCTCAACAGATTCTGGACGATTCAGCAGATTGCGGCAGCCGGAACCCGGCGAGTGCCAGATCTGGTTGACAACGCGCTTCGTTCCGCGCTGGCGCAGTATGAGCAGAACCGCATCCGGTATCTCTGGAATCCCGCACTCATGACAAGTGAAGCGCTTGCACAATGGGTCAATTCCTTTCCGGGACCGCGGCTTCTCATCGTCAACACGGTTCAAAGCGCAACGGTGATCGCAAAGACGATCATGCAGCTGTATGGGCGTAATCGGGTGGAGCATCTGTCCACAGCACTGACCGCCAGAGATCGCGCGAGGACGCTGGCACGCGTTCGGCAGCGGCTTCGGAATCCATCCGACTGTGACTGGACGCTTGTCGCGACATCGTGCGTGGAGGCCGGCGTTGACTTTTCGTTTTCTGTTGGCTTTCGTGAAACGGCATCGTTGTCATCGCTGCTTCAGGCATCGGGGCGAGTCAACCGGAACGGAAAAACAAAGAATGCGCTCATGTGGTCCTTCGGCCTCAACTACGCAGACGATGCGCTGCTGAAGGAGCACCCCATCATCAAACATGCGGCTACAGTGTTAACCAAAGAGTTCCTTGAAAAAGACCGTCCGATTCTTCCTACTTCGGTTACCGACTCCATTCGATTGGAATTGGCCCGTTATGGTGAGCACCAGACGAATCTGCTCAAGGATGAAGACAGCCTGTCCTTTGTCAAAGTTGAGGATACATTCCGGGTGATTGACAATCATTCTGTATCGGCGCTTGTTCACGCAGCGCCGGATGAGGACACCCGTATTCACGAGATCAGTCGTGAACAGGTGCAGATGGATACCGTTCAAATCCCTCAATATCGAATAAAAGACTGGAATGTGCAGCCCATACGGGATGAACTGTATCAATGGACGCTTGCATACGATGGTTTTCTGGGCTATATGGCGGGTGTGCTGAGCATCGATGAATGACCTGCTTGTATTTTTACATTAGCAATTTCTGGTACGGACTGTGATGCTGGAAGCTGAAGATTCTTTACTTGTGGGATATCGATTCGGTATGTGCTTCAAGGATCAATCTTCATCCATGTCTCTGTCTCTGGCTTTTCTTGTGCAGAAAAGGAGCAAAACAAGGCTGATAGCAATCTCAAATACATGTTTATCATGGTTGCAAGCAGGGCAAAGGTAGCACCTTTTGCACTTTGCTTGTTGGGAGGCTCCGCCCCCAAGCCCATTTTACCAGATCTTGCGATCTGTGGTTGTGGTTTCTTGTTGCGCCCGACCTAGTGCAGCACCACGGCATAAAAATGAAAGAAGCCTCCATGCCGGCAAACGGTGAAAACCAGTTCCGGCACGGAGGCGTTGTTATCGTTCTATACGATCTCCTTTGCGGTGATATTGATCTGTTTGCGGAATGTCCCGGATAAGTATTTTGTAGTTATACCGGATGTGCTTCAGGTCTGTCAGCTTCGATTTGAGCTCTGCCAGATCTGGCTTGTATGCATCCAGCTGCTCCTTCAGCGCAACGTATTCCGCTGTCAGCTCCTTCAGCGTCGGCAGTTTGCCGTCGTGAAGCTCGTAGACAGCTTGTGCTTTTTTGTGTGCTTCGATTTCTGCGCGATGCTCCTGATAGAATTTTGCTGACCAGCCGGATTCTTTAAACTGAGTGTATATCTCTTTCGTCCTGCGGTAATCACGGATGGCTTGACGTTGACGATTGATTTCTTTCATACGATTCTGTGCCTGCCTGATGGAGGCTTTCTTTTCATCATGGGCAGACTGCAGATTATCAATCTGCTGTTCCAGTTCTTCCGGTAATCCGAGGTGATGCTCTTTCAGGAAGATGACCGTTTGGGATATTGCGTCGATGTTGTTACGCTCAGCCCACACCAGATAGCCCTTGCCCTTTCCGGCGCGCAGCTTGTCTTCAATGTCGATCAGCCGCTTGATCTGACTTTTGGAATAATCAGCGCAGGGAGTTTTCGGAATGTGCACATGATCACCCGCCAGCGCTTGTCGCAATGTATCCTCATCGTATTCCGGGCCGAGGCTCTTCAACCGGATATAGCGTTGTCCATCCGGCGGCTTGAGGCTGATATGAGCTCCGCGCCTGATGCGGCATCCGGCATCTTCCAGCATCTGTAGAAGCGCATCGAATCCGTCTGGCCGGTGCCGGAGAGCGGCATTGATCATGATTCGAAGGTCATCCCGGTGACTGCTCTTTTTCCAATTGACCGCCCACTTGTCATATGGGACAGCTTTATCCTGTGGATTGCAGATAACTGATAATCTGTTTTCCTCACACAGCGCATCGCTGATCTGCACCAGCTCCTTGGCGGATCTCTTTACATCCCTGTATTTCTGCCGGCCGTCCAGGCTTGTAGCGCAGAATATGATGTGGTTGTGGATGTGCTGTTTGTCAATGTGTGTGGCTACCACGAAAGCATGCTGCTTATCCGTTAGTCGTTCGGCCAATGCTTTCCCGATCTCATTTGCTTTTTCCGCAGTGATCTTCCCGGGCTTGAAAGCCTGCCGCACATGATAGGCGAGCACCTCATCCCCGCGTTTTCTGCCGGTAGTGTTCAGGTATTCCTGACGATACAGCATGAACTCCTCCGCTGCAGTTTCGGGGGAACAGGCGTGGGACGAGATCAGAATCCCACCGTCCGTCTTTTCCGGGTTCATGATGTAATCCGGTCGCTCTTTGAGGCTCTGATGTGCTGTTTTGCCTTTTCCAACGTGGATCGAAATGATATAGGTGGAGCCGCTGGTAGGATTTGTTGATGGATACGGTTCCAGCTTTGAAGTTGAAGTCTCCGGGCGTCAGCGCCAGCAGCTCGCCCTCGCGGATTCCGCACCAGTAGAGCATCTCAAAAGCGTAGTAAGACATCGGTTTATCCATGACGGCCTCCGCGAACCGCTGGTATTCCTCCTTCGTCCAGAACTGCATTTTCTCCGCTTCCTTGCTCCCGATGTACCCCACCTTGGATGCGGGATTGCTCTTCAGTCCGTAGTGCCGGACCGCGTGGTTCAGGATCGCCACCAGCTGGTTATGGATACTCTTGAGATAGGTCGGCGAGTAGGGCTACTTCTTTTCATCCCGGTAGGCCAGCAGCTCATTCTGCCAGGCGATGTTGTCCCGGGCTTCGATTTCGCTGAGCATCTTCTTGCCAAAGGTGGGGAAGAGCTTCGTCCGGATCATGTGTTCCTTGCTCAGCCAGGTGTTTTCCTTCAGACGGGGCCGCATGTCATTCTCATACAGCTCCATGAAGGCTTCAAAGGTCATGTCCGGATCTCCATCGGTTTGCAGCTGAAAGTTGCGCTCCCACTCCTGCTCTTCCCGCCGGGTGGCAAAACCCCGTTTGCATTTCTGCCGCTTCACACCCTTCCAGTCGTGATACCGAACCATCACATACCAGGTACCGTTTTTCTCATCCTTATGTGTTGACATGTGACTCACACTCCTTCTGATTTGATGTACCGTACAGTCGTTCCTGAAAATACAGCCGGTTCACTCGCCCGGCGATGGTCACATATCCCTTCTCATGGAGTTCCGCATTCAGTTGCCTGATCAGCCTGTAGGCATAGGATCTGGACACTTCGAGCTCCTGAGCTACTTCTTCTACTCTCATAAATTGGTTTTTCACGTGTTCCTCCTTTTGCAAATTAAGCAATAACGCTTAATTTACAATACGATTATATTAAACATTATCGCTTGTGTCAATAGGCTTTCAAGGAGTATTCCAAACTTTTTTGTTAAATTACCATCTTGACGATCTTAAACGGATTTGCTATGATAAATTATCCTGTTCAAGAGGTGATTTGATGGCAACCGGCGAACGTATCCGTTTCTTTCGCACTTTACGGGGGATGACACAAAAGTATTTGGGTCTTCTTCTGGGGTTTCCAGAGAGCTCGGCTGATGTGAGACTTGCTCAGTATGAATCCGAGGATCGAACGCCCAAGGCAGAGCTGACCGGGCAGATGGCGGAAGCGCTGGACGTTTCTCCCAAGGCCATCGCCGTGCCGAACATTGATACCATGGACGGCTTGATGCACACGCTTTTTGCTTTGGAAGACCGAAAGCTTCTCCGTATCACGAACACGGATGGTTTGATCTGTCTGCGTGCTGAGATTTTTGACGGCGGCATCCATGCGGCCGATTTGGAGCAGCGTTTTCGTGCCTGGCAGGAGCAATCTGCCAGGCTGGCTGCCGGTGAGATCACCAAAGAGGCATACGACCGCTGGCGGTATCATTACCCCGATTTCGACGACATGCGCATCCATGCCGCAGTCCCACCTGAAGCATCCGCTGTGCGCAAACGCGGCCGGAAGCCAAAGTCGAAAGCCTGAAAGAATAGACATAAAGAAAGCCCTCCGCTTGTGGAAGATTTTCTCCACAGCGAAGGGCTTTTGAACAGGCTATTTCACAGAGAGTGATAACCGGGAGGTGTTTTTCTCGCCTTTACCCCAAAGCCACCAGCTCAGTTTTCTGTAAAGACAGCTTCGGAGATGGTTATCATTTTGTTATCAGAGGCGGTTTGGACTGGGCAAATACGCTTGCGCTGCAAGGGTTTTCGCCTTTACAGCGGTCACTCCCACTCAATACTCGCCGGCGGCTTGGTCGTCACGTCCAGCACGACGCGGTTCACATGCGGCACTTCGTTCACAATCCTTGCGGAAATCGTGCGCACGACGTCGTACGGGATGCGCGCCCAGTCGGCGGTCATGAAGTCGTCCGTCGTGACCGCGCGGATGGCGACGGTGTAGTCGTACGTCCGCTCGTCGCCCATGACGCCCACGGAGCG
>ERZ780106.775-NODE-775-length-11493-cov-3.675817_pt1 | contig 11493 bp, 9 predicted proteins | sample MGYA00511572_ERZ780106 | MGnify/ENA primary metagenome ERZ780106 (study PRJEB29588, sample SAMEA2161876) | human gut metagenome | biome: human gut; feature: human-associated habitat; material: faeces | place: Denmark | collected 2008/2010 ...
CGCCGCCGGTGCCGGCACTGCAAACACGAACAAAGACATGGCCGACAGCCTTTTCTTCTGGGGCGTCCCGAAAATTTACAAATACGGTATCAACATTCACTCGATGAGCTGGACCAGAGTCAATGACAAAGTTAAGAGTAAAATGGAACACAAATCTGCTAGGATAGCCCGCCGCCTTGTAAAAAACTACGGCAAGGTCCGTCCCGGCCTCAAGACCCGCATATACTTTGAAGTCATGCGAATGATTCAGAAAAAAGCCGGTTTGTGTGAAACGGACTTAAATTATTGGCATGAACGCGGCTGGGACGGCAGTAACCGCCCGTGGAAAAAATAAATCACAAATAAAATTCAGGTGACATTCCGGTAATAATTTTGCCGGAATGTTATTTTTTATCTGATTATAAAAATATTGAAAAATGACAGCTTATAAATCGACAAAATACGAGTAATTACTTGCGCGCGATATTGAAGAGTGGTAAAATAAGACCAATTGATTGAAATTTAATGAAAAAGCACGCAGGAGAAATAATTAAGAGGTTGAGTTCTTTATAGTTCATATGAAGTAGTTCTTGTAAATCCCCTTATTTATAAAAGTTAGTTATAATATTATAGAAAGTGACCATACAAGTTGAGAAAAGGATTTGTGATAAATGATAGTAACAATGTATGATATGAATTATGGGGAATCAATATTATATCAAGAAGCAGGGGACAAACTGTTAGTTGATTGTGGGGCTAAGTATGGAAAAAAGGCAAACTTTGTTGATAATGTTTTAAAAGATATAAGAGATAACAAGTGTCAATTGCTTATTACACATTTTGATGAGGATCATTATAATGGGATAATCCAACCGTCCGTGCAAATAAAATTTGATAAAATATATCTACCCAAATACACCATTAAAAATGGGGAAGTTGTGGATACGTATAGTATGTTTGAAGATACGGTCAGAAGTTGGACATATCTTACCGCAGCAGGGAAAAAGAAAAAATTAAGTATATTGCATTCTTTTTTTGTAAAACTTCCTCTTTTGGTTGACGAAAAATTGACAGACATATGTTGCCTTGGAAATGGAGACAATTTTATGTTGGGTAAAAAAGTAGTTAATATTTTATGGCCGGAAGAGAATTATGAAAAGAGAAAAAAGTTATATGCAGACGAGATAATTGATTGCCTAAAAGTTGCATCAAATGATGATATGATAGATGGTTTTGTGAAAAAGGCAAATGAATATGTGGAAAAATTTATGAACATTTATAAAGCTTTTTGCAACAATAACTCAAATAATTATAATCAACTTGTACAAATTACAATAAATGATTTTTATGAATTGAATAATATATACAGTGAGTTAATGGTAATATTATCGCGTCTAAAAATTAATTTAAATAATTCGATTAGAAAACGGTTGACAGCAATTTCAAGTAACATAATAAGGAATATGAATGAATGCAGCATTGTATTTGAAATTGAAGATGATGTTTTGGCATTTGGGGATGTAACGCCGCGCGTGATCAAGTTTTTAAATAAAAATGCAGCATTATCACATATGAACTATAAGATTATAAAAGTACAACATCACGGGACGGATGCATATTGGTCGGAAGAATTGCCGAATGCAGGATATTATCTAATCTCTAATAGCGGAGACTATAATGTTAAGTGGTCTATATCAGAAAAATATGGTTTAAAGTATAGTAGTAAAATGGTTTGTACAAATGATAATTTAAATAGATGTAAGTATTATAAAATAACCGCGCATTGCAATAGATGTAATGTTGATTTGAAACACTCAAGTATATGTATAGATTGCGAAAATAAGAAATTAGTAGAGATATGTTTAACACATATATAATTAAATTATATTCAATTCAAAGAAAGGATTCTACAAATGGCGGAAAAAGAGAATGTTAATGCTAGTTTTGAAAAGCAAATATGGGATGCCGCTTGTGTTCTATGGGGACATATTCCGGCAGCCGAGTACAGAAAAGTGATTGTAGGTCTTATATTCCTTCGTTACATTTCAAGTGCATTTAAGAAAAGATATGAAGAACTTGTTGCAGAAGGTGATGGGTTTGAAGATGACAGAGATGCTTATGCGGAAGATAATATTTTCTATGTACCTGAGGAGGCTCGTTGGAATAGAATTGCCTCATGCGCCCATACTCCGGAAATAGGAACTGTTATTGATGAAGCAATGCGATCAATAGAAAAAGAGAATACTTCACTTAAAAATGTTTTACCTAAGAATTACGCAAGCCCAGACTTGGACAAACGAGTATTAGGTGATGTGGTTGATTTGTTCACTAATATGGATATGGGTAATACAAAGGAAAGCAAGGATTTGCTTGGAAAAACATATCAATATTGCATCAAAGAGTTTGCAGCTTATGAAGGTGTTAAAGGCGGAGAATTCTATACTCCGGAGAGTATTGTTAAAACAATAGTAGCAATACTCAAACCGTATGATAACTGTCGCGTATACGACCCTTGTTGCGGTTCCGGTGGTATGTTTGTTCAATCAGCGGAATTTATTGAAGCGCATAGGGGAAATAGGGAGTCTATTTCTGTGTATGGACAGGAGTCAAATGCGGATACTTGGAAAATGGCTAAAATGAATATGGCTATCCGTGGAATCGATGCTAACTTTGGTCCGTATCATGCTGATACATTTTTTAACGATTTGCATCCTACATTAAAAGCGGATTTTATTATGGCAAATCCACCATTTAATCTTTCTAACTGGGGACAGGAAAAATTAAAAGATGATAAGCGATGGAAATATGGAACCCCTCCGGCTGGAAATGCTAACTATGCATGGATTCAACATATGATACATCATCTTGCGCCAAATGGAAAAATTGGCCTTGTGCTTGCTAATGGTGCTTTATCTTCACAGACATCAGGTGAAGGAGAAATTAGAAAAAATATTATTCAGGATGATCTTGTAGAAGGTATTGTGGCATTACCTACTCAGCTATTTTATAGCGTAACAATTCCGGTCACTCTTTGGTTTATAACCAAAAATAAAAAGCAGAAAGGCAAAACACTATTTATAGATGCTCGTAAAATGGGGCATATGGTTGATCGTAAGCATAGAGATTTTGCAGATGAAGACATTCAGAAACTTGCAGACACATTTGAGACGTTCCAAAATGGAACACTTGAAGATGTGAAGGGTTTCTGCCGAGTTGCAGATTTACAAGAGATAGAAAAACAGGACTTTATTCTGACACCGGGTAGATATGTTGGTATTGAAGAAGCCCCAGATGACGGAGAACCTTTTGAAGAGAAAATGACAAGATTGACGTCAGAACTCTCAGATATGTTTGTGAAGTCTCACGAACTGGAGGAAGAAATTCGCAAGAAACTGGGGAAATTGGGGTACGATATATGATAGACGTATTTGTTGATACAAATATTTTGCATAGCAAAAATGAACAATTAGATAAAGCATTGTTTGTAGTAAAATTAAAAGAAATCATTGAAGAGATAGAGATAAATGACATTTATACGGAAATTAAAATCTTATTGCCGCGAATGGTAATTAATGAATTATACCAACAGCAATTAGAAATGTTTGATGATTTGAATAAAAAGCTTGCAAATGTAAGTATGCCAAATATGCAGTATGATAGAGCATTTAACTACGGAGAATATTTAGAAACAACATTTAAGAACGCAATAATGGAATTACAACAAGGCATTGTTGTAGTGGAAGTTGTAGATTTCCCTAATCCAGACAAATTTAATAATATAATATCAAGAGCAATAAAAAAAGAACCACCATTTGAAGGAAAGGAAAAGCATAGTGATAAGGGATTTAAAGATGTATTGATTTGGGAATCCATAAAAGAATATAAGGAGAAGCACATAAATGATATTATAGTGTTTTATTGTAATGATAATTTGTTAGCAAGTAATGCATTAAGAAAAGAGTTCAAAGAAGATTTCAGAGATGAAATATATATAGAGCAGAAAGACGCGTTAATGAAAAGACTTATTACACTTTGTAATAAAAACGAAATTGTAAAGACATTTTCGTCACAACTTAATGAGAGAATAGAAGTCTGCTTGAGTCATAATAACGAGATATTATATGATTTACTTATGGAGGATACTGTATGGAATGATGGAGATAAAATATCAGATTTTGAAGTGAAAAAAGTTAATATTCTTAACTGTAATGATATAAAGATACATAATAGAATATTATACAAAGTTGAGATAGAAATAAAGATGTATTACTCAAAGGACAAGGATAGAGATATGTATAAAATTATGGGAGAGAGACAGTTTGATATTTATTATGATTTTACTGATGATGTAATATTAACAAATCATTATGAAAATTTAATAATGGGTGATTGCAATGTGTCAGATTTTATAATGCTAGAATAATTACTTTGATGAAATGACTGTTGGATAAACGTGAAAGAGAGGATCTATTTATGTTAGAATGGAAATTAATCCGTTTAGGAGATATTTGTATAACAAATAAACAGAGCTATTCCCCAAAAGACAATTGGGAATTTGCTAACTATTTAGATACGGGAAACCTTACGGAAAATAAAATTACAGAGTTGCAGTATATCAATATTGAAACAGATAAGTTGCCAAGTAGGGCGAGACGAAAAGTAAGAAAGAATAGTATATTATATTCCACAGTAAGACCAAATCAGTTGCATTATGGAATTATAAAAGAGCCAACTGATAACTTACTAGTTTCTACAGGATTTACAGTAATTGATGTTGATAATAATAAAGCAATACCAGAATTTATTTACTATCTCTTAACACAGAATAATATAACAGAGCAATTGCAAGCGATTGCAGAACAAAGTGTATCAACATATCCCTCTATTAAACCATCTGACATAGAAGATTTAGAATTGAAGCTACCCAATTTAATTATACAAAAAAAAATTGTATCTATTCTTGATACAATAGATAATAAAATTCGTCTAAATGAAAAGATAAACAATAATTTAGAGCAGCAAGCTCAGGCAATATTCAAGTCGTGGTTTGTTGATTTCGAACCATTCAATAATCGAAAGCCAAGCGACTGGTCGGTATCAACGCTTGGTAATGTTTCTATAATGGGTGCAGGTGGAGATAAACCTCAAAATGTATCCCCAATAAAAACTGATTTGTATGAATATCCGATTTACTCAAACGGATTGAGCAATGAGGGGCTTTACGGATTTACTGACAAACCTAAAATATCCGAAGAAAGCGTGACTGTATCAGCTCGTGGAACAATAGGTTTTGTGTGTTTGCGTCATATTCCTTATGTGCCAATCGTGCGTTTAGTAACTCTGATACCAAAAACAGAAATTGTTTCTGCAAAATACCTCTATTTGTGGTTAAAACAGCTTCACATTACTGGAACAGGAACAACGCAACAACAACTCACAGTACCTGATTTTCAAAAGACAGAAATACTTGTTCCCTCGCAAAAAATAGTGACACTATTTACAGCTACGGTTGAGCCAATCTTTGAAAAAATACGGGCTAATCAGAATGAAAATGAAAAGCTATCCTCTTTGCGTGATACATTACTGCCAAAATTGATGTCCGGCGAACTGGATGTCTCCGACACCGAGATTTAAGCCGCTAAATTATTGCTTGCATTAAATCATGTGTGCAAAATTAAGTATAAAAATATATATTTGGGAAGGATATAACTATGGCATTAAAAAACAAACTTAATATTTTAGATTCCACAGAACTCTTCAGAATGGAAGAGAAGATAAGTAAGAAAAAAGCTGTTGAATTGTTCGAGAATGGATATTTAAAAAATTATGAAGCTGGAACATTTAAGATGCTTGCTGCGATCCATAAATACTTATTTGATGAGATATATGATTTTGCAGGAAAGGTTCGAACCGTAAATATTGCAAAAGGTAATTTTAGATTTGCACCAGTGATGTATTTGCAGGCAGCTCTTGATAATATTGAGAAGATGCCACAGTCAACATTTGACGAAATTATTGAAAAATATGTTGAGATGAATATAGCACATCCGTTCCGGGAGGGAAATGGACGAAGTACAAGAATATGGTTAGACCTAATCTTGAAAAAGGAATTAAATATGGTTATTGACTGGAGCAACGTTGATAAAGAGGATTATCTACTTGCAATGGAAAGAAGTCCGATTAAAGACATTGAAATAAAATGTATTTTAAAGCAGGCATTGACAGATAAGGTTAATGATCGAGAAGTGTATATGAAGGGTATAGATCATAGTTATTACTATGAGGGTTATACTATATACAAAGCTGAAGATTTATAAAGGTATACTCCTATCAACGGCGGGAGATAAGAAAGAACTGCCGTTGCAAGTCGTTCTCTAAAATATAATTCAAAGGAGAATTGACTATGAAGCAAAATTTGATGACAGATATTGTCCAAGGAATGTTACCTTATTTGAACAATGCTCAGAGTAAGCGATTACAAGAGGTAATGCAACATACACTTGTAAACTATGAGGTAACACAAAATACCGAAAAAATGAAAGAATCAGAGCCGGACTTCGTTGAACGTTTCCTATCAGCGAAACGCATTGAAGGCTGTTCTGAAAAATCACTAAAATATTACAAATCTACTATCAATGCAATGCTAACTGCACTTGATAAAAGTGTAAATCATATTACAACTGATGATATCAGAGGATATCTTACCGAATATCAACAAAAAAATGGATTAAGTAAAGTTACGATAGATAATATTAGACGTATTCTTTCTAGCTTTTTTTCCTGGCTTGAGGATGAAGATTATATATTAAAAAATCCGGTACGGCGGATACACAAGGTAAAAACAGGAACGAATATCAAAGAAACATATTCAGATGAAGCAATGGAATTGATGCGAGATAATTGTACAGAGATTCGAGACTTGGCGATTATTGATATGCTTGCTTCAACCGGTATGCGTGTAGGTGAAATGGTACTGCTTAATCGAGATGATATTGATTTTAATGAAAGAGAATGTGTTGTTTTTGGTAAAGGCAGTAAGGAACGAGTGGTTTATTTCGATGCTCGCACAAAGATACATTTACAGAATTATTTGGAAAGCAGAAAGGACAATAATCCGGCACTGTTTGTTTCACTGAAATCACCGCACGAAAGATTGAAAATAGGCGGCGTTGAAGTCCGTCTGAGAGAATTTGGAAGGCAATTAGGAATTAACAAGGTACACCCACATAAGTTTAGGCGTACACTTGCAACAATGGCAATAGATAAAGGAATGCCCATTGAGCAACTTCAACAGCTCCTGGGGCATAGAAAGATAGATACAACCTTGCAATATGCAATGGTCAAGCAGAGCAATGTTAAGATTGCTCACCGAAAATATATTGGATAGAGAGGAAAGGATTATGGCTGAATGGATTGAAAAAAGCCTCGGAGAAATTGCAGAAATAACAAAACTTGCGGGTTTCGAGTTTACTAAGTACATTGAATATAATAATGATGGAGAAGTCATTGCATTAAGAGCCCTAAATTTAAGAAATGGAGAACTTGATTTAACTGATATTAAACGAATATCAAGAAAAGTGTCAGATGGCTTGACTCGAAGCAAAATTTATAAAGATGACATATTACTAACATATACAGGAAATGGATATGGCGATTGTGCAATAATAGAGGAGAATGACAAGTACCATTTAGCCCCCAATATTTGCAAAATCGTACCTAATAAGAATGTGATTTCCCCATATTATTTGTATTGCTATATTCGTTCCAAAGCCTTTTATAATCAAATGTCAAACAATATGACAGGTTCTGGACAGCCTACCATTCCAATGAAAACAATAAGGCTGTTAAAAATACCAGTACCGGAGTTACGTGTCCAAGTAAATATTGCTAATATGCTATGGTTGCTTAATCAAAAGATACGCAACAACAAAGTGATAAACAATAATTTAGAGCAGCAAGCTCAGGCAATCTTTTCAAATGAGTTTTTAACTCTTAAAACGCTACCTGATGGTTGGCAGCAAGCCAGTTTGATAGATATTGCAGACTATCTAAACGGTCTTGCTATGCAAAAATATCGTCCAACTGTTGATGAAACAGGCATTCCGGTTCTTAAAATCAAAGAACTTCGTCAAGGCTGTTGTGATGATAACAGCGAACTGTGTTCTCAGAACATTAAAAGTGAGTACATCATTCATAATGGCGATGTTATTTTTTCTTGGTCAGGCAGTCTGTTAGTTGATTTTTGGTGTGGCGGTATCTGCGGCTTAAATCAGCATTTGTTCAAAGTAACATCAAACAAATATGACAAGTGGTTCTATTATGCGTGGACAAAACACCATCTTGACCGCTTTATTGCCGTTGCAGCCGATAAAGCTACAACAATGGGACACATCAAGCGTGATGAACTTTCAAAAGCAGAGGTTCTCATACCCAACGAAGCAGACTACAAACGAATTGGAGCTTTGCTTCAGCCAATTTACGATTTGATTATCGTAAACCGAATAGAGAACAAAAAGCTTGCTGAAACAAGAGACACGCTTCTTCCAAAACTTATGAGCGGTGAAATTGATATATCGGAGGTGGCGTGTGAATAAGAAAGACCTCTCAATACCTTTTAATGCACCACTACATCCACAAGACACAGAACTGCAAACATACGGTTGCAGAGCCAATAATCCAGATATATGCGGGAATAATGGATTACTGAATGTCTGTGCCTTTTCCTCGGAAGAGTGTATTTGTAAAAAACCGTCACGAGCTTGTAAAAAGCAATATACCAAACTTAAAGGCTAAGCCGCTAAATTATTGTTTAAAACTTGTTGAAAGGAGAAATATCTATGCTTAAAGACTGGAATTTCTGGTGTACTGTTATGACATCCATTGCGGCTTTTATCGCATTATATTTATCGGTCCGTCAAATCAAGTTAGGTAATAAACAGCAATTATTTGATCGCCGATTGAAAGTATACATGTTGGTAAATAGCATTATTTCCCTTTGCAAAGAAAATTACACGTTGCTTTCAGAAAAAAGAGAAGCAGAACCTCAACTAACTAATGATTTTTCCTTTATTTACCTTACAAATAATACATATATGGAATCTCTGGCTAAAGCTATTCAATACCCACTGGAACAGCCATTTCACAATGAGTTTTTGAAGAAGCGAGAAGATCTTAGAAGTATGGCAGTAGAGTTTGAACTTATTTTCAAAGGCAATATTTCGTTATTATACAGTAATTTTTTGAGAGATTATGAACAAACTCTGGCTGCAATGTATCAGTATCAGATTGTTATCGAAAGGATGAAGGAAGAAAACAGCAAATATCCTAGGACTTTAGAAGAATTATCACAACTGTTTTCAGAGAAAAAATTTCGAGATAGCCTTTATGAGGCATTAGATAAACTCAGGGAATCATATGATGCGGTAGCACAAGAAAAAGTTGAAAATAAGCTGAGAAAACAGCTTGTATTGATATAAGGAGGACGGATTTATGCCAGGATTATATACGGAAGCAGATTACGAAAACTCAGTAATCGAACTGTTTAAAAATGATTTAGGCTATGAATATGTTTATGGCCCGGATATAGAAAGGGATTTCTACAGTCCTCTATATCAGGATGTTCTGCTTGATTCCCTGTATCGTCTAAATAGAAATCTGCCAGATGACGCCATTCAGGATGCCTTATTTAAGCTAAAAAATTTTGAAAATGGTGAACTTGTGCAGAAAAATGCCACATTTATGGACTATCTTCAAAACGGCATTCCGGTAAGATATTTTGTAAACGGTGAGGAGCGTTCCTCTATAGTTTATCTTGCGGACTACAAAAATCCTGACAATAATTCATTTATTATAGCAAATCAATGGACATTTGTTGAAAACAGCAACAAACGCCCGGATGTAATTTTGTTTTTAAATGGATTACCGGTTGTTTTGGTTGAGTTGAAGTCTCCGTCTCGTGAGGAAACAGATGCTTCCGAGGCATACAGACAGCTTCGGAATTACATGTTAGAAATCCCATCTATGTTTATTTATAATGCCATTTGTGTTATGAGTGACCAGCTTACTTCTAAAGCAGGTACGATCACATCTGGTGAAGATCGATTCATGGAATGGAAAACAAAAGACGGAAGTTACGAAAACACGCAATATGCACAATTTGACACTTTTTTTGAAGGAATGTTTCAAAAAGAAAGATTGCTTGATATTATAAAAAATTTCATTTGTTTTTCAAATGAGGGTATAAATAGTTTTAAGATACTTGCAGGATACCATCAATATTTTGCAGTTAGGAAAGCTATCATATCAACGCAGAAAGCCACTGTCACTGATGGTAAAGGTGGCGTGTTCTGGCATACACAGGGAAGTGGAAAGTCGCTTTCTATGGTGTTTTATGCGCATTTATTACAGGAAGCATTAGACAGTCCGACCATAGTCGTGCTTACGGATAGAAATGATCTTGATGATCAGCTGTATGGTCAGTTTGCTAAGTGCAAAGATTTTTTGCGACAAGAACCGGTACATGCTGAAAGCAGGGAACATTTGAAAACTTGGTTGGATGGCAGACAGGCGAATGGAATTATTTTTACAACAATGCAGAAGTTTGAAGAGTCTTTTGAAGAGCTTTCGGATAGAAGAAATATTGTGGTTATGGCAGACGATGAGCGCGTTATAATAAGGACAAAGTTAGAGAAACCCAGTAAAATCAAGGGGTTAGCACTAATTTAGTCCTTATTTTTATACCATTTTAGCGGTAAAGATAGGGCAGCGCTGCAATATTAAACCGAAAATTCAAGTCAGCATCACAGATGTCCACAATCAGTCTGAGAGTGAATCTGTGCGCTTAGATTAGGTACAATTTTATATCAAAAACATTTAGTGAGGACTAAATTAGCACTTGAGATGGAATATTCCATCAGCTGATTTGGTCCTCTTTTTATTTGAGAGGAGTGGTCGAATGGGCAAGGTGTTAATTTGGTTCGTAATCATTATTAGTACAGTGGTTCTCTACTGTCTTATGAAAGTTAAGGCAGAGAGTGATGAACTGTATGAGAAATTAGTGAGAAAGCATTTTTATGGCAGGTCTGATGATATTCCTGCATCTGACAAAACTGAGCACTTGAAAGGGTGTGGGTAATTATATGAAATTTTGCAAAACAATAATGCAGACAATACAGAAAAGGAGTGAAAGGAACATGAATAACAAGTTAGAAGTAATCGGCATTGATCATGGCTGGTCAATGATGAAAACAATCTCTCAGGTATTTGTCACAGGTGTTAAGGAGATTACAACAACTCCGGCACTTTTCGGCGATGTACTTGAGTATGAAGGAAAGTTCTATAAGGTTGGAACTGTGAGGCAGGAAGTAAAGGATACCAAGGTTGAAGATGACAGCTTTTATCTTCTCACTCTTGCAACAGTTGCTAAGGAACTTAAAAGAAGAGGTCTTGAAGAGGCAAAAGTATTCCTTGCTGTAGGACTTCCACTTACAAGATTTGGAGCTGAGAAGAATGATT
>ERZ780106.777-NODE-777-length-11467-cov-2.775587_pt1 | contig 11467 bp, 7 predicted proteins | sample MGYA00511572_ERZ780106 | MGnify/ENA primary metagenome ERZ780106 (study PRJEB29588, sample SAMEA2161876) | human gut metagenome | biome: human gut; feature: human-associated habitat; material: faeces | place: Denmark | collected 2008/2010 ...
GAACAGCACGGCCATATCGAAAAGGTCGGCTATGAACTGTACAGCAAGATTCTGAAAGAAACCGTGGAAGAAATCAAAAACGGCGGCGTAAAGAAAGAAAACAACGTGCTTATCAAAATCGACGTCGACGCATACGTCCCCGAAGACTACGTGGGCGACGGCGACAAAATCAGGGTATACAAGCGCATTTCGGAAGTTACGAGCGTGAAAGAAAGGGACGAACTTATCGCGGCGCTGTCCGACGTATACGGTCCTGTGTCCGCGCCGCTTAAAAACCTTATCGACATCGCGCTTTTAAAAAGCCTTGCCGGCGAATACGACGTCGAAAAAATCGTCGCGACGAAAAAAGGCGCGGCATTCGTGTTCCGCGACGCGAACGTTTTTAAGGAGCAAAACCTGCTTTTCGCCGTGGCAAAACTTACCGAAGACGTCGTGCTGACGGCGACCGTTCCCCCGCAACTGTTGTTCAACACAAAGGGGATGACGGTCGAACAGGTTGTCGAAAAGATGATAAACTTTTTGCTGATCACGCAAAAATCGTGAAATTTCCCGCGTGAAAAACAAAAAAACGATAAAAAGGAAAATATATAAAAACGTTTGCCTAATTTAAGGTAATCTTATATAATATGGTGTACGGTTTTTATTATTATATATAATTCCGCAAGGAGTCTATGATGAATATTAAGAAATTCTTGGCAGTTATACTTGTGACGATTATCGCGATTACCGTGTTTGCGGGTTGCGACGTTATCACGAAGAATGAGGAGCGCGACTACAATCAATCGCTTGCCACCGTGAAATACGCAGGGCTTACGTCCACCGTCACGAAGGGCGAGTTTAACGAGTCGTTCAACTCACTTGCCTACTATTACGTTTACTATTACGGATACACCGTCGACGAAGCGGCGTCATCCATATTGGATTCGCTTGCTCAGCGCAAGTTGCTTATCCTTTACGTCCGTGACGAAATCGCAAAAAAACAGGGCGTCGCAAACACCACCGCGGTTGCAGACCTTTTGAACGCCGTTGAGAAAAACGAAGCGGTAAAGAGCGCGAACGAATCCATGGCAAAGTGGTACAAGCAGGTGTTTGAGGAACTCTGGAAAGAGGCAAACTCCACCGACGACACGACAGACGATAAGAAAGACGACGATAAAGTCGACGAAACCGACAAAATCGCCGCGCGTCCCACACGTCCCGACAAGGCGGAAGCGGAAGTCGATTACAATGCGGAGTTAAAGCCCGAAGACGCCGAAATCAAATTCTTTGAAAAGGCGAAAAAAGATTTGTTCACCGCAAAAGAATGGGAAGAACTCAACAAGGTCGAAGGTAAGGTCGATTACGTCGACAAGGCGTTGAACGAACTCAAAAAACAACTTGCAGACAACTACAAGTCCTACGATTATTACCTTAACAGCGCGTACGAAACCCAGCTTATCTCGAAGTATAAGAGAGAACTCGGCAAGGATTTCAACCCCGACGACGCCGCAATTAAGAGCGAATACGACAGATACGTTTCTCTCAACAAGGAAAAATTCAGCATCGAAACGAAAGCGAATTACAAGTCGGCAATCTCGTCGTCCCTGACAAACACCGTTTATCATCCGACGTCGGAACACGGCTACGGCTACGTTTTCAACATTCTCTTTAAGTTCAGCAACGACCAGTCGACCGAACTTAAAAACTTCACGGCGGGACAACCCGACAAAACAATCGTCGAAAAGTATCGCGCACAACTTGCAAACAAAATCGAGGTTATGAAGTCGAATCCCGATTACGATCCCGACGAAGTCTGCGAAGAGTGCGAAAAAGCACAAAAAGACAACAAGGACCCCAACAAGTACTGCACGAAAGAAAAATGCAACGCCCGTCCTTATGAGGTCGATAGCGAAGGCAATATCAAGAAGTACAACGTAATGGACGTAATCAACGAACTCACGACGAAACTCGGCAATGCAACTTCGTTTGAGGAAAAACGCGAAATCGCGGCGCAGTACGTTTATATGGTAAACGACGACACCGGTATGTATAATACGAGCAGCAATAACGCCATCACCGGAAACGGCAACGGATACCTTATCTCGCCCCACGAAGACGATAAAACTTACGTCGAAGAGTTTTCGAAAAAGGGCAGAGAACTTGTAAATAACGGTCTCGGTTCGTACGGCTGGTGCGTCACCGACTACGGCATTCACTTTATGTTCGTAAGTTACATTCCTTACGACACGACCGTTTCGGGCGTAGCGGACGACCTTATTCCCCCTTCTTACATCGTTTACTACGGCCGCGAAGACGACGAAAACGACAAAAATAAAACGCTCCGTGACGTCATTGTCCAAGACCTTAAATCCAAAAATACCGAGGCACGCTATCAGATTGCCGCTCAGAACGCAATCGCGGCAAACAAAGACAACTCGATTTCAAGGAATAAGAAAGTCTGGGAAAAGACAGTGAAAGAACTCAAAAAATCGCTTGGCGTAAAAGACTAAGGCAAAACAATCAAAAACCTTCGGGCAACCGAAGGTTTTTTTATCGGTTTTTTTGAAAGAAAAAACAACCGCAGGATAATCTCAAAAATTAGTATTGTAAAACCAAGAAACTTATGATATTATATAATCAGTAAAACAACTTTCGGAGTCATTATGCAAAACGAAAACAATTTTGAAAAACACGAAAAACTGAAAAAAAAGTTGAAGATCGCGGGATTTGTCCTGGTGATTGTCGGGGCGGCGCTGACACTGGCGGCGTTTATCGACTTTTTTATAACGGTCGGTAATCCCGACAAAGGAATGCCCAAACTCTTCTTCCTGGCGTTTATAGGGCTTCCCATGCTGGGTATCGGGGCAGGGCTTCTCGCCTTTGCGTTCCGCCGCGAAATCGCCACGTATTCCAAAAACGAAAGTGTGCCCGTCATTAACGAGGCAAGTTCGGAAATCGCGCCGGCAATACAAAACGTCGTGAAAGCGGCAAAAACCGAAAGCGGCGTCAGGTGCGAATGCGGCGCGTTGAACGACGCTGACGCGAAGTTCTGCAAGGCGTGCGGAAAGCCGCTTGCAAAAACCTGCAACAACTGCGGCGAAAATAATTCCGCCGACAGCGCATATTGCAATAACTGCGGCAACAAGCTGTAATAAAAAGAGAAAAGAGGACTTGCTTTTGCAAGTCCTTTTTTTGTGACGAAAAAAGATTGTAGCCAAGATTACGGCTGAAAAAAACATACAAAACCCGATATTCGTCAGAAATATTTTTTCATATTCGTTGAATTGTCGTTTTTTCAATGATATAATAATATAGGCAAAACCCGCGGGAGTGCCCGCGGTTTGCAAAACGCAGATTAAGGAGAAAATTATGGGAGATTATTCAAAATTTATCGACGAAAAAAGACGCGCCGTACCGACGCCCGAAAGCATGGTTGACGAAAACGGCATTTGCGCGTTCGGAACTTTCGACAAGGAATTCAAAAAAATGGACCTTGTAAAACTTAAAAAACCCACAAGTTTGCCCGATTGCTTCAACAGGCTTAAACTCACGCTGTGGGAAGCGACGGAAGTCCATCTGAAAAACGGTGTGCTGCTTGCGGTGGTTTGCGATATGGGTATATTCGGAAAAACGCTGAACGTGTTTTACGACAAGCGTACGAAAAAGGTTTATTGCTGGGATACCAACTTAAAATCAAAGGACACCGTTATCGCGCCGAACCTTATTAACGGTGCCGTTGCGGAAGGGAAAACACCCGTGTCGCACGTCAGATATGTCAACGACTTCCAGGACGGCAAATGCCATCTTAAAGGACAACATACGGGCAAATGTCTGATCACCGTTCCTCAAAAAGACAAAACGATCGTCGCGGCAATCAAAGAAAACTACGGCGAAGCGACAATCGAGTACGACTTCACGCTGACGCGTTTGTCAAAACCTTGCGTAGCAAGCATTCCTTTTGGCAAAAACCGCCCGCTGTACAGCCAGAAAGACTTCTTTAAGGCGGACGGCAGGCTTGTCATTAACGGCGAAGAAATGTTGACGGACGAAGATTCAGCGGCAATCGTCGACGATCACAGGGGCTATTATCCCCGCCACGCCCATTACGACTGGGTAACGACGATGGGAAAATGCAACGTCGACGGCGAAGAAAAATGGCTTGCGTTCAATCTCACCAGAAATCAATCTATCGATCAGGAAAAGTATAACGAAAACATACTCTGGCTTGAAGGGAAAACAAGCATTCTTCCGCCGATAACGTTCACGAGAAACCCCGAAAGTAAGGACTTTAAGGATTATTCGGAATGGATTGTCAAGGACGAGCACGATATGGTAAACCTTAAATTCAAGGTATACAATATGAATCCGATGATTATGCACGCGCTTGTCGTAAACATAGATTATTACGTCGCATACGGCGAACTCGAAGGGTATATCCGTGACGAAGACGGTAAGAAATACGTCCTTGACGGAATGCTCGGCATGGGCGAAGATAAAACGCTGCTGCTGTAATAAAGCCCGAAAAACAGCATGCAAAGTGCTGCCGTACGACAAAAAACACAATAATTTTATGATAATCTTAAACGGCGAAACGTGCAGTTTATCGGTCAAAACCGCGCGATAAAAACAGACTATTGCGAGAAATAGACAAATAATAAAAACAAAAAAGACAACCCGCGGGCTGTCTTTTTTATGCAAGAAAACAAGTTGTTTTTAACGAGGTTCCGAATTACTGCTCCTGCGTTTCCTGTCTGAGCAGGGTTGCGTAGCGCAGCATATGTTTGCGCGACGAAACGCCGAGTTTTTCCAAAATGTTATGGTTGTGGAATTTAAGCGTGCTTTCGCGGATATTAAGGACGTCGGCGATTTCGTTTGCGGACTTGCCGTCAATATACAAGTCGAAAATCGTTCTTTCCGTTTTTGTGAGTTCTTTCAGCCCGGCTTTGAACGCCTCGTAGTTGTCCGGATCGATTTCGTTTTTGCGGGAATACGCAAGCCTTTCGATTTCGGCTTGTCGCTTGCCGATTTCGGCGGTCTGGTTTTCGGTGACGCTTGCAAGTTCCTCGTTCCGGCGTTTCAGCTTATCCGTTTCGAGATCGCGCAGTTTATCCTGTTCGGCAAGGTAGACGAACAAGTCGTCAATTTCGATAATGTCGGAGTTGTTTTCGGCGTGCTCCTGCTTGCGGATTTGTTCCAGATTTTTTATCACCGGCGCGACGAATTTTCGTGAGAAGACAACCGAAAGCACGACGGCGGCGAACACCAACAAGAAGCATACCAAAACGATTCTCGTTGCGTTGACCGCGATGGTTTTGTCAAAGCCGCTTTTCGGCTGCATTACCACAAGGGAGTATGCCGTATCGCATATCGAAATCGTTTTCGTGACGGCGACGAAATTTGTTTCGCCGCTAAGTTCGGTAAGGTTGTTTTTAATTATTTTCGGGGAGAGAGTGCCGCTCGGTTTCAGGGAATAGCCGCCGAGAACGCCCGTCCAAAAGATATTTTCGCAGTCGATTTTGCTGTCTTTTGAAGTTTTTGAAAAAGTGCAGGTCAGTTGATCCAACCTTGTCGGCTGGGCGAAGTAGTCCTTGAAGTAGGTGTTGGAGATTTCAAAGCCGCAGATTCCGTAAAACGTGTTGTCCGCGCCGAAAATCGGGATGATATAAGCCATCGCATTGTCGCTTGTGCCGTCAAGCGCATAAACGTCGGACAGCAGCGGACTTTTATCTTTTACGGATTTGCCGAAGATGTCTTTTATTTCCGTCACCGATTCGGAATTGAACTCCAACCGCCATTTACGATGCGGCATTATGCCGTTTTGTCTGCCGAGATCCGAGTTTCCTCTGTACATAAGCAACGTTTCGTCCGTGCGGTCGAGGGTACTGCGCTGGAAGTACAGCCCGGTTCTGAATTTGTCGGCGTTTGTAGCGCCGGAGTTTACGGTTGCGTCCATCATAATAAACGCGCCCGAGGCGTCGGCTTTCAGCAGTTCTTCTCTGAGTTTAGGCAAAAGGGCTTTCTGCACGCCTTCGGTATGCGCCCGTGAGTTGTTCAGATTGCCGAAAGGAATCTCGTTTTCGGACAGATATGCGTCGATTATCGCCGAAGAGTCGGCGGCAAGCATTTCGCCCATCATCGAGAGATCGTCAAAGTATTTTTCGATTTGTCTTGTATAAAACTCGTTCTGAAAAGTGAGATTGTTGGAATATTTTTCGGTCGTCGTCGAGAACTGCCCGGCGAAAAACAATCCGCAGCTTACAAACACGCCGACGGCAAGAACCAACGCGAGCATATACAACAAAAGCTTGCGCCACATTGATTTTTTTCTGTTTTTGAAATCGGCGATTCTTAACATATTTCGGGAGTTATCGCCGCGTTCAGGCGACGTTATAAAGCGCGGCTTTTATTTTCGCGACGATTTGTTCCGTGGTGTCGCCCGCCGCGTCAAGGTTTTTCTGGATTTCGCGGATTTCGTTGTACAGCGTGTATACTTTGGAATAATAGCCGTCGAAATTCGGTTCTCTCACGAAAGTGCAGGTCGCGACGGTTTTCGTCAGTGCGGCGTAAAGGTTTTTGAAGGCGTCCGACTTAAAGGAATTCTCGCCGATTTTCGCAAAAGCCCCCGTTCTTACGGGCATATATCCGGTTGACAGGACGAAGTCCACGTTGCGCTGTTCCTCGGTGAACCACCGCGCGAATACGGTTGCCGCCTCGGCTTTTTTGTCGGTCGTTTTATAGGCGCAAAGCCCGACGCCCGCCTGCGTTGCGACTTTCTGTTTTCCCGCCTGTTGGGGCATGGGTAAAACTTGCAGTTTCATATCTTCCGACGTATTGTCGGGGTACGTGATTTTGTCGTTGGCGTAAAGCACGGAAGCCGAAGAGCCGATGCCGGCGCACGTTTGCGCGGTCATAATCTGCGTGTTGTAGTACATATCGGACACGACGATATGGCCTTTGGCAATCGACGTCGCGAACGCCTCGTAGGCTTTTATAAACGACGGGTTGTTTTCATCGTACCAGCCGTCCTTGTAAGAAACGCCTTCGCCGTCGGAGATTGCACAAAGTTCCGCAAGTCTTATGAGATAATCGATGGCGCAGAAGGGTTTTCCGCCCGACCACTCGTAATATTTTTCGGCGACGTCGAAGAAGCCGTCCCACGTTTCAAGGTCGGACACGGAAACGTTTGTCGCGGCGGCGAATCTTTCAAAAACTCCGCCCGCGATGAACAGCATATAAGTCGATTTGGAAACGGGGAAAACCGAAAGGCGGTCGCCCAGCATGCCGTCGCTCAGAAAATCGGGGACGAAGGCGTCCAGTTCGGTCGGCGTGAAATAATCTTTCCAGTTCAGAAGGTTGTCCGCCCCGAGACTTTGCGCGTCGCCCGAGTGGCAGAAGAACAGGTCGGGCATATCCTTGGAGCCCGCTTTCCCCGCCTGCGCGTCTTTGAGTTTCTTTCCGATCTGGGAAGCGTTGGACATCAGTGTAACGTCAATGACGATTCCTTTTTCCTTGCCGACGGTCGCGTTAAATTTCTCCACGAAGTCGTTCATCGGGGAGTTGGATTGTTCGCCGTAAACGTGCCACATCGTAAGAGTCGTGGGTTTTTTGGGATCGAGCAAGGATTTATTTTTGTTGCAAGCAACAAACGTAAACGGAATTGCAAGAAGCGCCGTGGCGGCGATCAACAAAGTGAGTATTCTTTTGGCATTACGTTTCATAGTGTTTTTCCGTTATTATCAGTCGGGGGAAATTGCCCCGATTTTTCAAAAAAATCAAATTATTTTTGGGTTTTTCCCCACCTTTTGGCGGGTTGGGTGGGGGAAAAGCAGTCCTAATTTTGATATACTGTCTATACACTCGAAGGTGATTATCTGTATTATAGCATAACATGCGCGCGCAAGTCAATCCGCCTTTGAGACAATAAAACGCGATATTTGCGAAATTAACAACGGTTTTAAGTCGCGATTTTCGGCGATTTGGAATAAATTACTTAAATCAAAAAGGAGTAAGACTATGAAAAGAAAGTCATTTCTCGCAATTATGGTGCTGATGCTGGCAATTGTTCTGCTCACTGCCTGCAACAAGGACGGAAAACACAACGAACAAGAGTATATGATAACCTTTGACAGCAAAGGCGGCAGCGCGGTGCAATCTATCAAGGCAAGCGCAGGCGCGGCGATTACCGCCCCGACCAAACCAACCAAAGACGGTTTTGTTTTTGCAGGCTGGTATGAAAGCACCGACGGCGGGGAAACTCTGTCGAGCACCCCGTTTGAGTTCACTTATATGCCGGCAAGAGTTTTCACGCTTTACGCAAAATGGGCGACTGCCGACATTAAGGGCAAGACATTCAAAAAAGTTGACGCAATCGTCGAGTGGGAGTCCGAAGCCGTCAAGCAAGCGATTCTTGCAGAAATGGAAATGACGGAGGAGCAGTTTATACAAACTCATAAGGTATCACAAGTTACGCTCGTTTTTGCGGTGGATAAAGATTCCGTGACGGCGACTTTTGATCAACACCCGGGCGAAGAAGACGATAAAGGCAAAGGCATCAGAACGCTGTTGTACAGGATTAAAGGCTCTGCTATCGTGTTTTACGACAGCCAAGAAGATATGGAACAAGAAATCCCCGCTCACGAAATGGGTTTGTTTGTAGGCTCAACGTTTGAGTTGTCCGCAGATAAAACAACCATTATACAGAGCAATATCCAACCGGGATTGGGAACGATTAAATATAAGTATAGCGTTGTGGTAAAATAAACCGGCGTAAAAGGAACAAACACAAATAATAAAGGTTTTAAGTCGCGATTTTCGGCGATTTGGAATAAATCACTTAAATCAAAAGGAGAAAGACTATGAAAAGAAAATCAATCATAACAGTGCTGGCGTTGGTATTAGTGTTGGCGTTGTCGTTGTCGATATTCTCGGCATGCAACAAGAAACACAAATATTCAAGCGAGTGGAAGTTTGACGAAAAAACTCACTGGCACGAATGCACTACGAAGAAACACACCGACACGACGGAGAAAATCCCGCACGTGTTCACGTGGACAGAAAAAACGCCCGCAGGCGTTCACACGGACAAAGTCGAAAAGGGCGTATGTGAATGCGGATACGAAACCGAAAGGACAATTTCCGGCACCGCAACGCACACTTACGGCACAGAATGGAAAAAAGACGAGACGGGACACTGGCATGAATCGACCTGTGACGCAACGGCTCCCACGCATGACGTGATGAAGGGCGATTTCGCCGCGCATACCTTTGACGAAGGCAAAGTTACCAAACCGGCGGACTATGGCGTGGTCGGCGAAAAGAAATTCACCTGCACAGTATGCGAATACGAAAAGACAGAGCCCATCGACGCACTTGACGCAAAAGACAACGAAATCGTACTTGTTGACGGCAAAACGCTTGGCAAGGAATACGACGGAGAAGTTGTTTCGATTACGAAAGACGATTTCGTAGTTGAAGGCAATCGCGCACCCACAATTATGTTCAAGGTAAAAGGCGCGGACGACAATACGTACACTGCAACCGCCCCGAATAAAGTCGGCGAATATACCGTGAAAGTCAGCGTAGCAGCCACGGCAGAGTGGAAATCCGCGACAAAAACTTTCGACTTTGCAATCACCCCCATGGTAATCAGCGTTGACTGGGAGCATCCATACGATAATAAAAATGTTTTCTCAGGCGCACCCGCCGAATTGCTTTATGGCGAAGAAGCAATGATTACCGTTACAATGAGTAGTGCCAACGTCGGAGCAGAAGTTCAAAGCTTTGAAATCACCGGGAAAGACGCGGGCAATTACAGCCTTGCAATAGAAGACATTAACGTGGAAATCATCAAAGCAGACATCGTCAACTTTACAATCAGCAATGCAGACGCATTCAATAAGATTTATATCGGCGCAACGAATATCCCCGATCCCACAACAAATTACGTTGAAATCGGCACCGGTTACGGCGCAAAGACTATCGTCTGGGAACAAAAACTTGAAGGTGGTGTTTGGAGTCGTAACCTTACAAAAGAAGAAGTAATAAACATTAAAACGGGCACGTTCCGAGTACACATTAAATATGCGGAAGGCGACAACTACAATTTTGGAGACGCGTTCGTCGAATTCACTATGAAGGCGAAACCAAGAAGGCTTACCGTTAAGAGCTTTGCGGGCAAAACGTACGACGGTAAACCTTTTGCGAATTTCACCTTTAAAAACCTTGTTAACAAATTTAGCGCATCTGCACTTGACGGCGTAGTAAATATCACGTCGGCTACGGAATCCGGCGAGAAATATGTCGAGTACCGCAGGAAAGGCGACACTTTGTGGACAAAGGTAACAGACGTCGCCATTCCCAAGAACGCAGCCGAATATGAATACCGCATCGGCGTCACGGCAACGGACGAATGGGAAGCCGTGGTTTCCGAAGTAAAAACGTTCACAATTAAACCGTATGAGTTCGTGCTTGACCTTGGCTACGTTGAAAATCAACACAATTCGTCGAGTGATGGAGGCAAGACGTTCAAACTCAGGACGTTCAGCGCGAAAAACGGAAATGAACTTATCGCGGGTCAGGTAATCGAACTTTGGCTTAACAACGAAAAAGCAGGGCTTCAAACCAGCGGTTCTCATTTCGTCACTGACCAGAAAAAGAAAGTAAAGACGGACTGTTTCTTCCTTAAAATATCGAATTTTGTATCCGCTAATATGGAAAACTACAAAATCGTTACCAAATCCCCCAGCGTGACGACAGTAGAGATTACGGTTGTTGAGTCGTTAACCGGCGAAAAGTCCACCACCGGTCCAATCCAACTCTCAAACGAGACAGAAAGGTGGATAAGCGCGACTGTTGTAAAGGGATACTTCAAAGTCGGACAAACGGTTGAGCTTTACAACAGCGCCGGCACAAAAGTGGGCGAAGCCAAAATTACAGAAATCAAAGCCAAAGGAACTGTTAGTGCAAGTGGTTGTGCCATTCCTTCCGACGGTCTAGTTACCATAACCTTGGATACGGGATTTAGTAATATGACGAATGGCAAAATCGTGGCAAAATAACAAAAAAGTTATCAATTATATGCCAGAATGTTATAATTTTGCAGCCAATTATTTACTATTCGGAAGAATAGAAAAGAAAATCAATATTCAATTAAAACAAAAGAAAAAGATGAAAGTAGCTATTGTTGGCGTAAGCGGAGCCGTAGGACAAGAGTTCCTGCGCGTGCTCGATGAGAGAAATTTTCCGTTGGACGAGTTAGTTTTGTTCGGCTCTAAACGCAGTGCCGGAAGCCAATATACCTTCCGCGGTAAACAGATCGAGGTCAAACTCTTACAACACAACGATGACTTTAAAGGGGTAGATATTGCTTTCACATCCGCTGGTGCAGGTACATCTAAGGAATTTGCAGAAACCATCACCAAATATGGTGCTGTGATGATTGATAATTCCAGCGCTTTCCGTATGGACAACGACGTACCTTTGGTGGTGC
>ERZ780106.780-NODE-780-length-11431-cov-12.700422_pt1 | contig 11431 bp, 9 predicted proteins | sample MGYA00511572_ERZ780106 | MGnify/ENA primary metagenome ERZ780106 (study PRJEB29588, sample SAMEA2161876) | human gut metagenome | biome: human gut; feature: human-associated habitat; material: faeces | place: Denmark | collected 2008/2010 ...
TATGAGACCTACGACTCTCTTCTCAAGCCTTACTACACGGTACGTGGGATCCGGGAGACCTACGATTATTCCTCCGCCAACGCCTACAGGAAATATGGCGAGGACTACAAGAATGTCTTCGCCGATCTGGCGCACAGGAGGCTCCGCAGCTGGGGACTGAACACCATCGCCAACTCCTCGGACAAGGACATCTGCCTGATGGACAGGACTGTCTATACAGATCGCATAGAGATCTCCTCCCCGATCATCGAGGGCACTGGCGGCTCGTGGTGGAAATTCATGGATCCGTTCAACGATGGCTTCGCCGAGTCGGTCCGCTCCCAGCTTGTCGCCCGCAAAAGGCAGTTGGATGACCCGTGGTGCCTCGGCTATTTCGTGGACAACGAGATAAAATGGGGTGACACTGAATATCTTGCCTCCTGCACGATCATGGCTCCGGCCACCCAGAAGGCGAAGATCGCAATGGTTGACTGGCTCAAGGGACGCTATCAGGATATTCAGAGACTCAACGGGGCATGGAAGACATCATTCTCCTCGTGGGACGCTCTGCTTGAGAACAGGAACAGGGTTCCCGCTTCGGCGAAGAAAGATCTGAAAGAGTTCAATGTGAAGATCATCGAGGCCTATTTCAGCACTGTCAGGAGAGTGTTCAAGGAGGTGGCTCCGGATGTGCTCTATCTTGGATGCCGTTTCTCCGGTTCGAACGCCGACGTGCTCAACATCGCCGCGGAATACTGTGATGTGCTGAGTTATAACATCTACCGTCCAGACCTGTATGACTTTTCCCTTCCCGAAGGAATAGACAAGCCGGTGATGATAGGCGAGTTCCATTTCGGGGCTATGGACCGTGGAATGTTCCATCCGGGACTTATCTACACCCGCAACCAGAACGAGCGTGCGGATATGTACCACCGCTATGTGAAGTCCGCCATGGAGCATCCGAATGTCATCGGAACGCATTGGCACCAGTTCTCCGACCAGGCATGCACCGGACGTTTCGATGGGGAGAACTATCAGGTCGGTTTCACGGACATCTGTGACTCTCCGTACTATGAGACCGTTGACAAGGTCCGTGAGGTGGGCTACGATATGTACGCGATACGTTCGGGCAGGAAGAACGCCGACGCTCCGGTCTATGTGGACGCGGCCACGCTTGGAGTGTACGGAAAGGCCGGCGAGGTTCCCGGACATCCATATTCAAGGCTTGATCCTGAGAAATATGGCGTCAAGGGCTCTCTGGCCACGAAGTGCCTCCAGTCAACGGGTGTGTTCGTCGTGTTCAACACCGATAGCGAATCCCTGTCTCTGAAGTGGGAGACATCTCCTTTGAGGGTTGTCGGAGCGAACACCGGCGCCAACGCCCAGAAAGGTCTGGACCTTTACATCAAGCGTGACGGGCGTTGGGTGTTCGCGGCTGTCGGAACTCCGGATATGGCCGGGGACTGCGTCCATCACGAAAGAAAGGTCATCTCCTCTATGCCAGAAGGAAACAAGGAATGTCTGCTGTACCTGCCTCTTTTTGATTCGGTTGAGTCGCTTGAGATCGGTGTGGATCCCGGCAGTTCCATCACCGCGTCGCCTAATCCTTTCGCCCACAAGATTGTCTTCCTGGGATCCAGCATAACCCACGGTTCGGCGGCAAGCCGGGCCGGGATGAGCTACGTGGCGAGATACGGCCGTGACAACGGGCTGTACTGCCTGAATCTTGGGTTCAGCGGTCAGGCCAAGCTTCAGGAATACTGGGCAAGAGTGGCCGCGGACATTGACGCTGATGTCTTTGTGTTCGACCAGTTCTCGAATCCTTCCGCGAAGGTGATCAACGAATCGTTCGACAGCTTTGTGGACATCATCCGTGAGGCTCATCCCGAGACTCCTCTGATCTTCCTTCAGACAATCCGCAGGGAGAGACGTAATTTCAACGAGGAGGCGGATGCTTACGAGGCCGCCAAGCAGAAGGCCGGTGAGGCCAAGGTCAGAGCCAGGATGAAGACCGACAAAAACATCTATTTCATCCCTTCTGACGGTTTCCTCGGCGATGACAGCCTCGGTACCGCCGACGGCACGCATCCTACGGATGTCGGCTTCTCCAGAATGTTGGAGAAGATGTCACCGAAGCTGAACAAGATTCTGAAGAAATATATTCGTTAAGACTTTATGGGGCGGATCCTTGCATATTCATTGATCCTGCTGGCGATGGTTTCGTGCGGAACAGGCAGGAAGACCGCCGTCACGGATTCTAAGGAGCCGGCATCGGTTCAGATGCGTGTCGGGTCTTACAACCTGTGGAGACCGGGACCGCGCGATGACGGTTATGCATGGGATGTCAGGAAGTTCCGTCTGGCCAAGACCATCGCTGAGATCGGTTTTGATGTGTTCGGAGTGCAGGAGTTCGACACAGTGATCCAGAATGATCTGCCGGGTCTTGTCGAGAAGGAAGGCGGCAACTATGAATGGTTCATATTCAGCCCTTACAACAAGGAAGGGGGAGCCGGTCCGAAGGCGCAGGGAATCGTCTATCGCAAGAATCGTTTCACGATGTTGGAGAGCCACCATTTCTGGCTGTCTCCGACTCCGGATGTGAAGAGCAAAGGGTGGGACGAGAGAAAGTACACCCGTGGAGCTTGCTGCGCCATATTCAAGGAAAACGCTACCGGCTTGCGTTTCTTCCTGATGATTAGTCACATGCCTTTGGGAAAGGAAGCCAACGCCAATGCCGCTCCGGTCATCCTTGAGAGGGCGAAGGAATATAACCCCGAGAGCCTTCCGTCGTTCTTTGTCGGCGACCTTAACACAAGGGAATGGACCAAGTCTTCGGAATTGTTCCGCACTTATTGGAACGACACTTTCCTGACCGTTCCGGCTGATGTCCGCAAAGGTTCCGTCGGGACTTTCAACAAGCGGGGGGAGAACGAGGATATGAACGCCGCCCCGAGGATAGACTACATCTATTATCGTGGGGAAGGGGTCAAGCCTCTTGGCTACACCTGCGACAACAGGCGGTACGAAGGGTACTATCCTTCAGATCATTGCCCGATCTACGCTGATTTTATTGTGACATTGCCTTTAGTCTCGACGGAAGGCCGGTAAATGTTTGGAAATGAGATTCACGCTTGGTACATATAACCTCAGGATGGAGCATCTTGACTCCGGACACGATAACTGCTGGGCGGTCAGGAAACCAAGGCTACTGGCATCCCTGCGGAGCGCCGGGTTCGATGTGGCCGGTCTTCAGGAGGTCAACTCCAGGATGCAGCGGGACTTGACGGAAGAACTTGGGAATGAATATTCATTCTGGTTTTTCTGTCCATATTCACAGAACGGGGAAGGGGACAAGGCACACGGCATAATGTTCAAAAAATCACTTTTCGACATGCTTGAAAGGAGTTTTTTCTGGATCTCCGACACTCCGGATGTCTGTTCGCTGGCGGATGTGGGACCGAACGGAAACTATCGCCGTGGAGGGTGCTGCGCCGTGTTGAGGCATAAGGCTTCCGGAGAACGGTTGTTCCTGATGTGTACCCACGCATGCTTCAACAAGGCTCCAAACGCCAGGTACGCACTTTTGTACCGCCGCATGGAAGAACGCTTCAACACGGAACGCCTGCCTTCATTTCTGGTCGGCGACATGAACACAACCCCTGACACTCCCGCTTCCGTCTCTTTCCGTGAATATTGGCGTGACGCTTTTGATCTCGCTCTTTCGCATGAAGGCCCCTCAGGTACCTATAACGCCTATAAATATCCCTCAGGCCGTGACCGCATAGATTTCATCTACTGTCGCGGCGAAGGTGTGGCTGTCGAATCCTACCGCTGTGCCCCTACGTTGTATTCCGGCAGGTTCGCTTCTGACCATTTTCCTGTCAGCGCTGTCGTCAGAATCGGATAGTACCTTTTGGCAAGGTGTTTCACGGTCAGAGATTACGTGATTTTGCCGAGGAATCACTATCTTTGCGGCGGAAACGGGATCCTGCTACGATGAATCCCGGTCCGGGTTGTAAAATTTTTGAATATGATCAAGTCAATGACCGGTTACGGCAAGGCTGAGGCCGTCCTGGAGACAGGTAAACTCACCATCGAGATCAAGACGCTGAACGGCAAGAACTCTGACGCCAACATCAAGTCTTCGCTTCTTCCCAAAGACAAGGAACTGCTTGTGCGCAGGAAGATTACGGATTCCCTTGTACGTGGAACAATCGACTTTTACATCACATGGGAGCCGAAGGCCGGTGGAATGGCCAAGCAGATCAACAAGGAACTTCTTCGGGAATATTACGACCAGCTGATGGACTTCAGCGCCTCGCTTCCTGTTTTTGACTCTCTGTCTTTCAATCCTAACGAGATGCTTGCCTCCATCCTGCGTTTCCCTGACGTGATGGACAACTCCCGGCAGGACATCATCACCGAGGAGAACTGGCCGGTAGTGGAAAAGGCTATTGATGAGGCTCTCGCCGCCGTCAATGACTATCGTGCGAAGGAGGGGGAGGCTCTCTATAAGGATGTCACCTCAAGGGTGCGGAACATCCTTGACCTTGAGAATCAGGTGGAGGGCTTCGAGAAGGAGAGGATCGACGCCGTGAGGGAGAAACTGATGAAGAATCTTGAGGCTCTCCAGCAGAAGGTGGATCCGTCCCGTTTTGAGCAGGAGATGATCTTCTACCTTGAGAAACTGGACATCAACGAGGAGAAAGTCCGTCTTCGCCAGCACTGCAAGTACTTCATGGACACCATTGACGGTGAGGAATATCCTGGCCGCAAGCTTGGCTTCATCATCCAGGAGATGGGCCGCGAGATCAACACGACCGGCTCCAAAGCCAACCACTCCGGCATCCAGAAGCTCGTTGTCCGTATGAAGGACGAGCTGGAGAAGATCCGCGAGCAGTCTATGAACATCCTTTAGATGTTCATAGACTGTCCATCCAATCCCCAGTCGCTTCGCGACAGCCCCGGTGGGGCATTGGGGAGCGTTCTCCCCAAACCCGTTGAGTCGCTTACGCTCCGAGTTTTATATTATTCGTTGGTGAGAGTTTCGGAGAGCTCGGGTGGGATTATGGATTCGGGGCCGGTTTTGCGGGCTCCGGGTTTTATTTTGGCCTGGGACTTCTTGGGGGAGAGGCCGAGTCTCTCCAGCTTTTGGATCTTCTTGACGACACTCTGGTTGGACTCGGTCAGTTTCTTGGTCGAGGTCTCGTAGGCGTTCTGCGCCTTGGACAGGAACGTGCCGATGGAGACGTAACTTTCCATCCAACCGTTCAACTGGCTCATCAGTTCCTCGGCTGTCTTGTAAACTTCGGCGATGTTCTTCTCCTGGTTCGCCTGCTTCCATGCCATCTGGATCATATTCAGAACTATCACGAGAGTCATCTGGCTCACGATCAGCACATTGTTGTCCTTGGCCACCTGCCAGAGCATCGGATCCTCCTCCAGCATAAGCCTGAACGCCCCCTCGACCGGGATGAACATCAGATTGTAGTTCACTTTCCGCCTCCCTTCCGGAATATACGAGGCGTAGTCCTTGGTCTTAAGCTCGTCCACATGCTTGCGGACGCTCTCAACATGGGCCTTGGCGAGCCTTACTCGATCCTCCACCTTCTCCGCGTTGATATATTCCTTGTAAGAGTTCAGACTGACCTTTGAATCGATGATGACGGTCGTGTCGTCCGGGTAAAGCACCATCACGTCCGGGATCATCGTCCTGCCGCCCTCGCTCTTGATCTCATGCCCAGCCTCGTCCGTCATCACGCTCTGGGTGAAGAAGTGCACGCCTTCCACCAGCCCGGCGTTCTTCAGCACGTCGGTCAACAGCATTTCGCCGAAGTCCCCCTGCACCTTTGAATATCCCGTAAGCGCGTTCGCCAGGTTCCTGGCCTCGTCTCCCACCGCCTGCGACCGCTCCATCACATTGTGAATATGCTCTTTCAGCTGCGCGCTTTGCTCCACGACCTCCTTTCTGGACTCCTGCACGGCCTTGCCGAACTCGGCGAACTTCTCCTGTATCGGTTTCAGAAGATCGGAGATCGACTCCGCGCTCTGCCTCTTGAACTCGAAACTGTTGTCCGCCGACAGGGCCTTGAACGCATCCTTCATATTCTCAAGTTCTTTTGCATGCTGCTCCTTCTGCATATTCAAAGCCCTTTCCTGCGCCTCCTTCTGCTCCGCCATCGCCTTTTCCTGGATTTCCCTTTGGGCGGCCATAGCTTTCTCCTGAGCTTGCCTTTGTGTTTCAAGCGCTTTCTCCTGCTCCTCCCTGAGCCGGCTTTCATATTCATCCCTGGCCTTGAGTGTGCTTTCCAGCGCCGCCTTCTCTCCGGTTAGTTCCATCAGCCGCCTCCGGAGATCGTCCTCCGCGTCCTCATATTCCTTTGCAATCCTTTGCCTTTCCGCCGCATTCCTCTGAATGACGACAAGCAGCGCCACCACGGCAGCCACCGCCACCGCCGAGATCAAAACTAATATCACCGTAAGATTCATAAACTAAATGTATTAGCGAAGCCAATCTCTTAAAATCAAGTCATTGATCTGCTTCAGTTGGCCGTTTCCGACATAATGCTGTCATAATGTAAAACAACATTTATGTAAAATTACATAATGTAATATTACGTAAAATTCCCGTAAAATTCAACGAGAGGATAAAAAACATATATAATTGCAAAGAAACATAAAAAGTTCGGTTGTTACCCCCTGTGATGTTTGGTCGGTTGTGACAAATCGCATAAATTGCTTTTTGTCCGGTTCGGAATTGACTGAAAAATAATTCCGGAACGGTGTCGCATTTTGGAAACTTTTATTATTTTTGTAATGTTTAAACTGATATTATTGGAAGATGCGCGTAGATTTCTCAAGAAACTGCCGCCGCAAGTGATGAAAAAGATTATCTACAACATTGACAGGGTGGTTGGAGGAGAAATAAACGCGGAACTGTTTAAGAAACTTGAAGGGACTGAGATATGGGAGTTCAGAACATTGTATAACAGGAATTCTTATAGACTCTTTGCGTTTTGGGATTCGCATAATGGAACTTTTGTGGTGGCGACACGCGGCATCGTGAAGAAAACGCGGAAGACTCCGTGCAAAGAGATTGCGAAGGCCGAGGCTATAATGAAAGAATATTTTAATGACAAAGGGTAATGGAAAATATGAAAACGTACACATTTGATGAGGTCAAGGATGAACTTCTTGGAAAGGTAGGAACTTCTGAACGTGATGAACATGAGCGTAAGGTCGCTGATGCGGTCAATGCCTTCAGACTTGGAGAGGTTGTCCGGGAGCGGCGTTTGGATCAGAATCTGACCCAGGAGGAGCTTGGGAAGAGGATGGGAGTCAAGAAGTCTCAGGTGTCCAAACTGGAGAGAGGAGATGATATGTCACTCCGCTCGATGCGCCGGGTTTTCCGCGCTTTGGGAGTCGAGTCCGCCACGCTTGATCTCGGGGCTGCAGGAAAGGTCACCTTGTGGTGACGGGGCGGGATCGGCTTGATTGAAGCGAAGCCTACATCAACCCCAGAAACCTTGTGCGTGCGAGCATGCAGCATCCGAGCGATCCTGCCTTGCGCCCGAGTTTTGAGAACACGATGGTGGTGTCCTTGCTCACTATGTTAAGGGAGTATTTCTTGATCGCCGCTCGTACAGGAAGCATAAGATAGTCCCCGCCGACGGTCAGTTTCCCGCCAAGGATGACCATTTCCGGATTGAAAATGTTGATCAGTCCGGCTATGCCTCTTCCGAGGGTAGTGCCGATCTCTCCCATCGCATCGATCGCCACGACATCCTCTTCCTCAACGGCTCCAAGCAGGTCGTTGAGCGTCAGTTCTTTTCCTGTCTTGTATTTGTCAGCCAGCATAGACGGGCATCCCGCCTCCAGTTTCTCCGTCACTATCCGTTGGAGAGCCGAGCCGGAGGCTCCGGTCTCCAGACAGCCGATCTTTCCGCAGCGGCAGATCTGTCCGTTGTCCAGAAACGGGAAATGTCCGAACTCTCCGGAAAAACCGGACTTGCCATAGTACAGGTCGCCGTTCAGGATCATTCCCATGCCGAGTCCCCATCCGACATTGATGAACAGCACGCTCCTCTCTCCGTTGGCGATTCCGCTGCGGAACTCCCCGTAAGTCATTGCCCTGGAGTCGTTGTCGAGGGCTACCGGAACTCCGAGGTCTTCCTCAAGAATGGCGCTCAGCGGTTTGTCCTCGTTGATGAAATACGTGAAACTGTAGCCGGAAGCGGTGTTGACCCGTCCGGTAAGGTCAATATTGCACGCAAGCATGCGTTCGGAGCCAAGCCCATTGTCCTCAAGGGTTTTCCGGATGAGTCCGCAAAGCTTTCTGCAGGAATCCTCCGTGTTCCTCAGGGTGAACTCGACATCCTCGTCATAGGACAGTGTCTGTCCCTTGAAGTCCATTGTCATGATGTTGGCGTGGTTTCTTTCCAGATCCACTCCCACAAAGAACCCGGCCTCCGGATTGAGACCGAATATGCTTGGTCTCCGCCCGCTGGCCGAGCCTTTTTTTCCAAGGTCCTCCAGCCATCCGTCATCAATCAGTTCCCCGACTATCTTGGTGGTGGTCGGGACGCTGCAGTTCAATTCACGGGCGAAATCTGCGATGCTGAAATCGCCCGAGTTCATGCACAGATCCAGAATCTTTTGCTTGATTATGGAATTCTTGTCCGAGAGGTTCTCGCTGAAATATTTGACCATCCGCTTTATTTTCCTTTTGTCCAGTATTCCTCAATCTCTTCCAAAGTCTTGCCTGTAGTTTCCGGAACCAGTCTCCACATTATGAGAAGGTAAGGGACGCACATGGCGGCGAAGAGAAAGAATGTGCCTGCCGGAGTGAGTGTCTCAAGCATCCACGGCGTGAGCTGGCCGATCAGGTAGGTGCCGATCCATAGGGCCAGTCCGGCGATGCTCATCGCGAGTCCACGCACCCTGTTCGGGTACATCTCTGACAAAAGTACAAAAACAACCGCGCTTATGGAAATCGCCGTGCAGAAAACGTACAGAAGGAAGAACGTCAGCAGGAACCAGGTCGGAAGGCTCTGTGGGAAGCAGAAGTACAGGCCTATCATCAGCAGACAGAGGATCATTCCGCCCACACCCCACCAGACCAACTGCTTGCGGCACCTTGTCGATGATCAGGAGGGCGATGACCGTCGTGAGCATATTCACAACCCCGACCAAAACTGTCGAGAACATTGAACCTTCGCCGGACAACCCTGCGTCACTGAATATCTTGGGGCCATAGTACAGCACGGCGTTCACTCCCATGAACTGGCCGAGGATGGCGATGGCGCAGCCGATGAGGACAGCCTTGAAAATTCCCGGCTCCAGAAGAGTCCGCCATTCGGACTTGGTCTCGCCGGCGATCGAGGCTCTGGTCTGTTCGATCTGCCTTGCCACTTCCTCCGGGGATGTGAATATCCCGCCGAGGATCCTTGCGGCCTTATCTTCCTTGTGCTTGGTGATCAGCCAGCGCGGACTCTCGGGGATAAGGAATATGACGAGGAGGAACAGAAGATCCGGAACAGTCTCGTAGCCAAGCATTCCCCTCCAGTACTCGGAATTGAATATTCTTGTCCAGAGATCCGTCGAGGTGGAGGTCACGTCGGCGTCCTTCAGGACAAAGTAGTTGATCAGGTAGGCCATCAGGAACCCTATCGTGATGGCCAGCTGGTAGAGCGACACGAGGGAGCCTCTTTTCTGCGCCGGAGCGATCTCCGAGATGTAGATCGGCGAGACGATCGAGACTATTCCTATGCCGAATCCTCCTATGATCCTGAAGACAACCAGCTGGTTGAAGTCGCCGCAGACGGCGCAGCCTATGGCCGAGACGCTGAACATCAGAGCCGAGATGAGCATCGTCTTCTTTCTGCCGAGATGGTCGCTCATCATTCCGGCCGTCATCACGCCCAGAATCGAGCCGATCAGAGCGCAGCCCACGTACCACCCTTCGGCGATCGTCGTCAGCCGGAACTGGTTCTTCACGATCTCGGTCGTGCCGGAGATCACGGCGGTGTCGTAGCCGAACAGGATTCCGCCTATCGCCGCCACGATGGCCAGGAACACTATCCGGGTCATATTTATGCTTTTGTCCATCGCTTATCGAATGTCAAAGTATTCCATGTACCTGTCGTAGAGATGTCCCGCCTGAAGGTAGGCCGACTGAGGGCTCATGAAGTGCGAGAACTCGAAGGTGATGGCCTTGTCGTAGCCGCAGCGCTTCGCCGCCTCAAGCTTCATCCTCAGTTTGTCGAACTTGATCGGGAGGAAACGGATCGGCATGTCCCGGTCGAAACTCTCGGCGTTGGTCCAGCACTGCATACCGTACTTGTCCGCCAGCTTCTTGTTGACAGAGAAGAACGCGTCAAGCTCGTCGTAGTCGATGTGTCCGTCCTGGAAGGCGCATGCGTCGACATATTCATGGATCCCGTCGAAGATCTCGTTCCATTCCCTCTCGTGCTGCTCTATCGAGACGGCCTGCTCCTTGGTCAGGTTGCCGCCGGCCGCGTCTACCGCCTTCTTGCCGTCGATCCACGGGGAGATGAAGGTCGGCAGTCCGCCCGAGACCTCCTTGCACTGGCGCCCCATCGTGCGGAAGGACTCTATCGCGCCCTTGGTGGCACGGCTGATCTCGCCGCTGATGTACCAGCCGCCGAAGCTGTCGTACTTGCTGCCGTAGCGCTGCCAGATCTCGTCGATCACGTACTTGTTCGCCTCGACCTCGTATGACATGTCGCCTGTGTCCCAGTATTTTCCGGAGTCGTACAGTCCGAGCCAGAACTTCATGCCGTATTTCTGGGCAAGGCGGCAGAACATGTCGATCATGTCGGTCGAAGGCATGTAGCACCCCTTCTTAAGAAGGTAAGGTGACGGATAGGTGATGAACTTGCGGTAACCGCAGCGGATGTCGATCACGGTGTCGATGCCCATCGCCTTCATGTAACGGAAGTCAAGATCCCATTCTTTCTCGCCCCAGTTCTGGTGCGGAATGTCATGCGAGATCTCGTCCAGGAATGTGCCGGTGATGGGGAGGGCATTCCCGTGAGGGACGATCAGCCTGCTGTTGATGCTCTCGTCGGCCTTGAGCCTGAGGTCTTTACCGTTCTTCGAGGCCATTCCCATAGCGTTGGCGGCAATTGGAGCCGCCACAGCGGTCGCGGCGGCGATTCCGGCCTTCTTCAGAAAAGTTCTTCTGTCTGTCATGGTGCTTTCTTTATGTGATAGGTGATCCTTAAGTAATCCTTAGTAATCCTTAAAAGATAACTTAGTAAATATTGTCTTCGCAAAGGTAAGAATTTATTTCTTAAATTATTTTATTATTTATTGATTTATTTGTTAAATATTTGATGAAATATTATAACTTTGTAAAAATGTTAGGCTAACCTTTGACCTTCCCTGGAAAAGGTTGACACTTTTGGGTGGTTAAACTAGATTGTTTTAC
>ERZ780106.786-NODE-786-length-11383-cov-3.718573_pt1 | contig 11383 bp, 9 predicted proteins | sample MGYA00511572_ERZ780106 | MGnify/ENA primary metagenome ERZ780106 (study PRJEB29588, sample SAMEA2161876) | human gut metagenome | biome: human gut; feature: human-associated habitat; material: faeces | place: Denmark | collected 2008/2010 ...
AGCGCTGCAATGCGGTATGAGCGACGAATATACATGCTGTGCTCCTTTCATTTGTAATTTCCAAATTGTTTTTACACATGACATATTAAAGCATATCTCACTGTTTTTCAACCGAAGGCATGGCAAAAAACTTAGAAAAATGCCATGATTCAACTATTTTCCGGGTATGTGCAAAAGTTGCCGGGTTAAAACCGGAAGTTTATTCTGATGATGTGAAATATTTGCCGAATGATCAGATTGAAAAAACTTTTTTCATTTGGGAAAATGATGTCGTAAGGTGAAACTATGTGTAGGAAATATGAAAACGCAACTCAAACAGCAAGTGATAATCTCCCTCATTCTGATGTTTGATGTACCCTAATCCCGGGAAAAGGAAAGGGCACATTGAATATAAAAGCAAAACAAAAACAGGAGGAAAAATCAAACCATGCGCAAGATCATGATAGTTGCCCTGTGCCTCATTATGGTACTGAGCTCTGCTGCTTGCAGCGGTACCCCTACCGAGAAGCCCGCTGCTACCGAAGAAGGCAGCGCTGCTTCCGCCGAGGAGGCTGCGATTCCTGCCGAGGATGTAAAGTATAAGGATACCGTTGTCATCGCAGATTTTACGCACTGCCTTGACCCACTCTATTGGTGCAGGAACGAAACCGCCCTCGCCCTGAATAGGTTCGATTATCATACATGCCACATCCGATGCCGGTGTTGACTCATCAAAAAGTTTATATATTTTATCAATGTAATATTTGATTGCTTCCTCTTCGGTATATCCCTTAGGCGCTCTGTACAGATATGGATAATCTGCTCTGTAAATTCCTGACGGGAAAGGTCCCATACCGAGTGAATATGCCTTCTTGGCCGTGAGTGCCATTGTAAGGTTGGTTCTGCCGTGGAAAGCACCGGAGAAACATACCACATTCGGTCTTCCTGTGTACGCCTTCGCAACCTTGATTGCGTTCTCGTCAGCCTCGGCACCCGAGTTGGCAAAATATGTTTTTTTCTTATCTCCGCGGCAAGGAATTGTCTGGTTGAATTTCTCCGCAAGTGCAACATAACCGTCATGAACCACTACATTAAAAATGGTATGGAAATATTTGCCGGCCTGCTCCTTAACTGCCTCTACGACCTCAGGTCTTGAATAACCCATATTGAGAACACCGACACCTCCGATCCAGTCGAGGAATTTATTGCCATCAAGGTCCTCAATCATTGCGCCCTCGCCTCTTGCGATGCAGATAGGATATGTTGAACCGCACAGTGCTTTTGGAACTGCGGCATTTCTTCTGTCTAAAAGTTCTTTGGCTTTAGGTCCCGGAACTGTACCGGTAACGATTTCAGGTAATTCATCCTTTAACATAATACAATCCTTCTTTCCTTATATGACGCGCCGCAGTTTTCACTGCGGCACTGTCTATGTTTATTACAATTCAAATTCTTTCTTAGTGTCTGCAAGTGCTGCATCCATTCTCTCAATAACCTGTGCAATCTGCTCTTCAGTAATGACTGCTGTCGGTTCAAAACGAATACACTTGGCATTTACAAGAGTACCGGCTGTCATTACTCCTCTTGAGAAAAGTCCCTTGGCTACGGAATATCCGATATCGCAGGTCTTAAACTCAACAGCAAGCATAAGTCCAAGTCCTCTTACATCATCAATGATTTCAGGGTATTTAGCCTTGAGTGACTCAAGTCCTGCCTTGAGAATCTTACCCTTGCTTGCGCACTGTCCCGGAATATCGTTATCAATCATATACTTGATTGTAGCGATTGCTGCTGAACAACATACAGGGTTACCACCGAATGTAGGTGATCCGAGAAGCCATGGGTTATCGATGAGCTGCTGTACCCACATCTGCGGTCTGCAGATAATACCTGTTATCGGCATTATGCCGCCGCCGAATGCTTTACCGAATGTCATGATATCAGGAACAACACCTTCAGCTTCGCATCTCCACATTGTACCTGTTCTACCCATACCACACTGGATTTCATCAAAAATAAGTGCAACATCATATTTATCACAAATCTCACGAAGTTTCTTAAGATATCCTTCCGGAGGAACGATTACACCGGCTTCACCCTGGATAGGCTCAACAATCATACCGGCAACTCTCTCGCCAACTGCGAGAAGATTCTTGATTGCTTTCTCAGCATCTTCCGCATTACCGTATTCAACATGCTGTACCTGCTGTACCATCGGAAGATACGGAACTCTGTATGTGCTCTTGCCACCCATTGAAATAGCACCGAATGACTTGCCGTGGAAAGCACCTACGGTTGAGATGTACCATCCGCCGCCCTTAGCAATCCTTGCAAGCTTAAGAGCCATCTCTACTGCCTCAGCACCACCGTTTGTAAAGAAACAGTACTGAAGGTCGCCCGGTGTAATATCTGCAACTGCTTTTGCAAGATATCCGCGGAGCGGATCGAGAAGCTCCTGTGAATGAAGTGCCTGATGATCAAGCTGTGCTTTAACCGTATCAAGAATCTCCGGATTACGATGTCCGCATGTATAAATACCGAAACCACCGAGACAGTCGATAAATTCTTCTCCGTAAAGTCCGTCACAAACGCCGTCATGGTCTGTCCATTCAAGAACTGCAGAATTTGTTGATACCGATTTACGATATTTAAGCCATCCCGGACTTACATAATTATCGAAATAATCGAGTGTCTGCTCCGTCATTGTTTTTTTCTCGGCATCCGTAAGTTCATCCGAATGGATATAACCTATAACCTTTTCCAAATCTTTGCTAACCTGTTCATAACTCATAATAAAACCTCCTGATAATAAAAAAAGGACTTAAAGATATTGTTCGTATCTTTAAGCCCCGTTGCTTAAGTTGTGATTATAGTACACCTGCGTTACTTATTTTTCAATTCCTAATATCTACCATTTTTCTACTTATTTTTTGTAAATCTGGTACTTTTTAATTAGTTATTCCATGCAGTCCGGTCAGAATCTTCAATATAAAATTATGGTTCAGATTGCATGAATTTCTGTGCCGAGGCGGTTGCTGCAAGGCCGCCTTCTCCCGTTTCCTTAAGGCTTGGGCTCATCGCGTTACCAATCCGGCGCATGGAATCTATGACATCGTCAGGGCTTATTGCACTGACAATTCCTGCCATCGCAAGCTGCGTGGCTGCTATGGCATTCACTGCACCGGCCGAGTTACGTTTCACGCACGGCACCTCAACAAGTCCCATAACAGGATCACAGGTAAGACCCAGCATATTCTTGAGTGCAAATGACAACGCGGACGCAATCTGTCCGTTCGTGCCTCCCTGCAGATAACATAGTGCGCCTGCTGCCATGGCGCTCGCGGAGCCGATTTCTGCCTGACATCCGCCTGATGCACCTGCAATATAAGCATTCATGGCAATTACATTACCTATTCCTGCCGCCGTAAACATTGCCTCGACCATTCTGTCTTCTTCAGCATGATATAATTCCTGATAACTTAGCAGAACCGCCGGAATTACGCCACAGGCTCCTGCCGTCGGTGCCGCAACAATTCTTCTCATGCACGCATTGGATTCACCCATCTTGATTGCTTTTTCCATCGCAAGTCCAACAAAATCGCCGCACAGATTACGCCCCGCTTCATTATATTCATGCAGTTTCTGTCCGTCACCTCCGGTCATACGGCTCTCCGATTTCAGGCCGGCATCATAATTCCTGTCGGCATCTGCCATCGCACGGTACATTTCCCGCATTTTTTCAAAACTTGACGTTTCCGACATGGCGCTTTCCTGCATATCTTCTTCCATGATAACACGCCAGAACGGCTTTCCCGTCTCTTCACATATATTAAGAATATCCTGAATTGAATTATACTTCATGACTGCCTCCATCCTCTGACTTGCTAAGATAAGTAACCTTAAGAACGCCCTCTATTTTCTCTAACCACTTAAGACCGTCCGCAGGAATTTCCTGATCGCACTCCACAACCATAACGGCACGTCCGCCTCTGGCCGACCTGTATAACTGCATTGCCGCAACATTGACGGATTTGTGCGCCAGCATAGATGTAACTTCTGATACATGTCCCGGCTGGTCCAGGTTATGAACAATAAGTGTAGGACAATCTCCGGAAAAATTAGTCTCTATTCCGTCTATCTGTGCGATATTAATTCTCGAACCGCCAAGCGACTCACCGATTACCTCCAAAGTCTTCCCGGTCTCTCCGGTAAGGCGTATCTGCGCCGTATTGGGATGCGCCTCCTTAAGATGTGCCTCTCCAAATTCAATGTCAATCCCACGGTCTGCAGCAATTTCCATACTGTGCGGAATCCGGTAATCATCCGGTTTCATGCCGAGAAGTCCGGCAACCAGTGCTTTATCCGTTCCGTGACCCTTACCGGTTGCCAGAAACGAACCATACAGCAGAATCTGTGCTGATTTGATTTCCTCGCCCAACAGCCGCCTCGCAACAAGTCCTATTCTTACGGCACCGGCCGTATGTGAACTTGAAGGTCCTACCATTATCGGCCCAACAATGTCAAAAATACTCATAATAGCATCTCCTATGTATCCGCGTAAATTAAAAAGAGACTTTAAGACAGGTATCTTAAAGCCTCTTTGCTTCATGTTGATTATCATACCCCATTCTCATGGGAATATCAATCTTTTTATGCTAAAACCTTGGATAAGAATTCCTTAAGCCTAGGATTCTTCGGATTTCCGAAAAATTCTTTCGGCTCACCGCTCTCAAGAATTTTGCCTTCATCGATAAATATCACGTTGGTGGCAACTTCCTTGGCAAATCCCATCTCATGAGTAACGATTACCATCGTCATTCCTTCTTTGGCAAGCGCTTTCATAAGATCAAGTACTTCTCCGACCATCTCCGGGTCAAGCGCACTTGTCGGCTCGTCAAAAAGAATTACGTCAGGGTTCATCGCAAGCGAACGCACGATTGCGACACGCTGTTTCTGTCCTCCGGAAAGTGTTGACGGATAAGCATCCGCTTTATCCTCAAGCCCGATTCTCTTAAGGAGCGACATCGCATTTTCTTTGGCTTCACGCTTAATCGTGGCCACATCCGTCGTAATCTGCCTCAGCTCTTTCTTATTCTTACCTCTGAATATATTCGTAAACTTAGTCCATCTGTTGTAGCGCTTGTCTTTTCTGAGATCCTGGCACTGCAGATAAACCGGTGCAAGCATAATATTCTGTATAACAGTTTTGTTCTGGAACAGATTAAAATGCTGGAATACCATTCCCATATGCCTTCTGTGAACATTGATATTAACCTTCATATCGGCAATATCCACGCCGTTGAAAATTATCTGTCCGCCCGTAGGGTCTTCCATACAGTTAAGGCATCTTAAGAATGTACTTTTACCGGAGCCTGAAGGACCGATTACAACAACGATATCGCCTTTGTTGATCGTAACATCGATTCCTCTGAGCACTTCGTTGTCGCCAAAATGTTTTTCAAGATTAATGACGTCTATCACTTCTTCTCAAGCTCCTTTCCATAGTCTTAATTCCCAATGTAATGATAAGGACCAGAACAATGTAAATCAATGCCATTACAAGATACGGAACCATGAATTCGTAACTGTTACTGCCTATATAGTTAAATGCTACATAAAGGTCGGTCGCTCCGACAAAGCTTACTACGGATGTCTCTTTGATCAGCGCAATAAACTCATTACCGAGAGTCGGAAGAATGTTCTTGACCGCCTGAGGAATGACTATTTTCATCATTGTCGTTCCGTACGAAAGTCCGACTGCACGTCCTGCCTCCATCTGTCCGCTGTCGACGGACATAATACCGCTTCGCATTATCTCCGATATATATGCGGCACTGTTAAGACCGAAAACGATCATGGACACCTGCACGCCAGTCATCTTCACGCCCATAAGTGGCAACATAACATAGTAAAATACAAGCAGCTGGACAACCATAGGTGTTCCTCTGAATATTCCTACATATACACTACATATTCCGTTAAGGACTCTCGGGAGAACTTTATACTGCGGTATTGTTCTGATTGCTGCGATGAGCGTACCGATGACAATACCGATTATAAGGCCTATAACCGCAATTAGAAGGGTGTTTTTCAACCCTTCTAATACCATGACATAGCCATTTTGTTCCACGAAAATCTCATAGAATCTATTAACTTTCAGACCAAAATTACCCATGTAAACCTCTTTCGCTTTAATTACTGCATTGCGTTAAGTGAATCTGTAATGCACTTAGCCGGTGCAGCATCAATAATTACATAATCAAGGTTGCCGTTTATGAGATCCTGTACTGCAAGTGAACCGTTCTTGTATCCTGTACCGGTTGCCTTAAGTCCTGCAAATCCCATCTCTTCATCACCCTGAACATAAAGTGAACCTGTTGTTCCGTTCTGGTAACCAATCTTAACACTGCTGTCTAATTCTCCGAGAAGCTTCTCAACATCTTCCTTGGTCTTGCATGAATCAAACTTGGAGTCTGTTGAAGGAACTATAAGCTTCTGTGATGCCTGATAGTAAGAATCCGAGAAATTAACGTATTCCTTTCTCTCATCCTTAACCGTAAGACCTGCCATTGCGACATCGCATTTGTGCTGGCCTACAGAAAGACAAACAGAATCGAAATCCATGTTCTGGATTACGAGCTCTTTATTAAGATACTCAGCAAGTGCTGCTGCTATTTCCATATCGATTCCATAGTAGCTGTCACCCTTGGTGTACTCAAACGGCTCAAATGCAGCATTGGTAGCTACTACAAGCTGATCCTTGCTGTCATCAAGTGTTGCTGATTTAACTGCAACCGGCTCACCGTCTCCGAAATAGTGATTACAAATCTCATCGAACTTACCGTTGTCCTTAATCTCCTTAGTGAACTTATTAACTGACTCAAGGAGATCTGCCTGATCTTTGTCAACACCGAAAGCGTATTCCTCACTTGTGAGGTCAATGTCTATAACCTTAGCTGTCTTCTTAGCTGTTCCGCTGCCGTTATCCTTCTTGCCGCATGCAAAAAGTGCTGTGGCTGCCATAACTGCTACAAGAACAAGTGCAATTTTCTTTTTCATATATTTTTCCTCCTGTTGATATTTTACTAGCACAATATAACACTTAATTTGTAAAAAGGCAATAAAATTCTGCATAACTTTACATTATTAACGTATCAAACACCAAATTATATCATAACATCGGATTTTTGCTTGCTGTGTTCTATTTTTTCATTCATTTTTCTGAAAGGAACCGCCAACGCAAGTCCTATTATCAATGAAATTACCACATAAATTCCCATCACCGCAAGGTATCGTATATAATTATGTCCGTACATTCCGCCTATGCATTCCCTCATCGCATTCATTCCGTATGGGAACGGCAGGTATTTATATATATTCCGGTACACCTGCGGAAGCGTCTCTATCGGGAACGTTCCGCCCGCGCCGGCCACCTGGATTACCATTACAATTACCGCGAGTGCCTCTCCGACATTGCCGAATGCCACAGTGAGCGAGTATATAAATAATGTAAACACCAGACTGCTTATTGCAGCTGCAAGCCAGTACAAAAACGGATGCGGGCATTGTATTTTAATGTAAAATATTTCACCAAGAACCGTTATAAGTGTCTGCGCCTGTCCCATAAGGAAGAAGAAAATATATCTTCCGAAGTACTGCTGATACGGTTTCACATTGGTTATCCCGGATTCCGGAAGAACCTTTACATGGACAATCGCAACCAGTATAAGTGCACCGACCCATAGTGCCAGTATCGTGTAAAAAGGTGCCATAGCCGAGCCGTAATTGGCTATCGGATATATTTCCCGGGTGTCAACCTGTATAGGTGATGCGATAAACGATGCCAGTTTCGCCGGATCGGTCATGAGCATATCCAGCATCTCACCGTATTCGTCCGAATCGGCAATTTTATCAAGTGCTTCTATCACACTGTCGAGTCCTGCAATTACATTATCAACCTGCGTCTTGGACTCAGTGACACCTGCAGTGCCGTCTTTAAGAATATCCTGATATTCATCCATAACACTGCTTACATCAGAGAAATCCCCATTTACACCTCCAAGCATCGTCTGTACATCAAGCATTGATTTCTGCACGGATGTCATTGTCTGCCTGATATCAGGTATAACCGAACTTTCAAGGCTGTTTCCGGCTGCCGACAAAGCATCACGGCATGATTGTATCTGCGCCTTGATATCATTATACAATGCCGTAATCCCTGCATCCACTGTTTCCTTATCGTTCCCGATGTTTTTCAGATCATCTTCAATGGCATCAAAACATTTATCAACCACTTCCGCCTGCGCTTTAATCTCATCCCCGGTCAGTCCCAATACCGCATTGTCATAAAGCTTTCTTATATAAGGAAGAACTTCTTTAAGTGAGTCCATCTTATCCATATCATCAATGCGGTCAGTAACCGAGTCAATTGCTGTATCAAGCTGATTTTCAAAATCATCCAGCGCACCGTCCACCACTTTGAAGCTGTATTTTATCATATCAAGAACTGCCTGGGCATTGCTTGAATTATCAATTGCGGCTCCCTGTATGGAATTAAGCGTATCCTTACCATTATTGATCATATCCTCAAGATTGGGCAGTACTGCCTGTCCTGCGGACATAAGTTCCGATACCGAGTCGGTTATGCCCGTAAAAGATCCCAGAAGTCCCGAGCACAATTTCAGATTATCCCTTAACTGTGTGAGTTTGTCCGTGGCTGACGAAAGCACGTTATTATCCGTGCCCTGCTGCCCGATAATATTACTTACTTCCATAAGGCTCTGTGCCAGCGTGCTCACAAAAGTTGAGTTGACCTGCTCCTGAACGGCAGTTTTGGCTTTACCGGTAATCTTAGGAGCAATGGCGTTTTTCTTATCATTCTCATAATATGTAATCTCAGGGTGTTCAACATCGCCGCCCAGGAAACTTATCATATCTTCGCTGAAATCTTCCGGAATAACAAGTGCCGCATAGTAATCTCCGTTATCAACGCCTTCAACCGCCTCTTTATCAGTGTCCGTAAAAACCCATCCGATCGTTTTGTTGGATTTGAGTCCGGAAATAACGCTGTCACCAACGTTCAGATCAATCGACGCAACCTTGCATCCCGCATCAAGTGACACAACCGCAACTTTAAGATTGGACGTTGAATCCGGTCCGTACGGGTCCCAGTTGGAAAAAATATTGAACCATGCATACAAAGACGGTATTATGCACAAACCCATAATTACCACAACAGCCACCACATTTTTGCTGAGTCTTCGCATATCCGCCAGAAAAATCCTAATTATGTTCTTCATGTCCGGCCTCCGTTCCATCTATTTTATCAAGTACATCACGAATCCTGTTTTCTATGGCATCATTGCCTATAAGATCATAATTCTCCATATCTTCATCCTGTCCGCGCAGTTTCGCCATACGCTCCATAAGGTTGTAATCCATATACTCAACTGTGATCAGATATGCCGCAAGTATAAAAAGAGATACAATCCACAATATCAAAAATATCACTTTGGAACTGCCGGTAAAAAAAAGCAGTGCCAGGAATATAAGCGGAATTATGATTATCAGTTTCAGACCCACCGCAATTCTTTTCTGATTCTTTCTATGTGCCTCTTTTTCATATTCAATTACCATATTGTATGCTTTACGATATTTGTCATTACTCATCTTAAGTCCCTCCTACATCATCTTCGTGTCTTCCATTCGCTTCTCAACGAAGTGGTTCCACTTAATAAAAGGTTTTCTTATGACCAGTCCGAGCACAAGCGCCGCCACCGCAAAAATCATCAGCTGCAGCAACGATTTTACATACATATTGCCGTACATTCCTCCTATTGTCTCACGCATCGCATTAATCGCATATGGGAACGGGAAGAAAATATATATATTACGATATACGGACGGCAGAAGTTCTATCGGGAATGTTCCGCCCGAACCCGCAATCTGGATAACCATTATTACCACCGCGACTGCCTTGCCTATGTCTCCGAACGAAAGCGTCAGCGAGTACACCAGCAATGTAAATACGAAACTTGTAAGTGAAGCGGTAAACCAGAACAAACCCTTGTCAAGGATCTGGCAGTGCAGCAGATATATATCGCCTAATACAACTACCAACGCCTGTATCTGCCCGAGTACGAAAAACAGCAGATATCTTCCGAAATACAGCTGATGCAGCTTAACGCCTTGAAGATTCTTAGGTTCGGCTTTAACCTTAACGAGTGCAGTTAACAAAAGTGCACCTACCCACAGCGCAAGCACGGTATAAAACGGTGTCATCGCCGAACCGTAATTGGCTATCGGATATACTTCCACGGTATCTATTTTCACCGGTTCGGAGAAAAATTCCCCATAAGTATCCGGGTCACCGCTCATAAGCTTCCTAAGTGCCTGCACCCTTTCATCTTCTGTCGTGCCATTAAAAAGTTCTGTCACAGACTTAAGTTTCTCACTCACGCCCTGAATGATTACCTGCATCTGCTCAAGGCTCTGATTGGTACTACCAATCGTCGATACCATTCCGTCAAAAATCGTTCCTGTATTTTCAAGTGTTGTATTAATGCTTTCAAGCAATGTATTAACAGTGGCAAGTATCTGTTCCGTATTGGCAAGTATTCCGTCAATCTGTGGCATGAGACTGTTTGTGAACATATTACGCATATTGGAAGCATAATCTTTGCATGTCCTTACCGCATCCTCAACACTGTCTGTCTTTTTGGCAAGCTCCGCCTCTATCCGGGAAGTTACTTTATCTGCCGCATCCGTAATACCCAGTCCATTGATAACTTCTCTTATGTCATCTGCATTTCCGATTACAGACCCGATGGCATTCAACGCATCCTGCGTCTCTTTATCATAATCCGACGGAAGCTTTATTCCCTTAATGGCCGCCTCAAGCTTAAGCGCCTCTTTCTTAAGTGTATTGACATCCTTCATCGTCTGTATCATATCGTCCGCCATTTTCCGGACATCATCGGTAACCGTTGTATTCTCCAGTTCCGATACCACTTTATCGAGTGATGACTCTATCTGCGCCACGCTTTCTTTTACCTTGGCGTTAAAATCACTGAGACTTGTCCTCGTGGTGCTTATTCCGTTCTGCACTCCGGTCACATCATCAATTCCGGTATCAACCTGTCCCTTAAGGCTGTCAATCTCGTCCTGTGCCTTTCCCACCGACGTGGTAAGCTCTTTATTGGCTGATATCAGGCTTTCTATCGTAGTCTCATATGTTATAAGATTATTATTAACTGCTGTAAGCTTGTCCGTAAATTCCTTTATTTTATTATTGGTTTCAATCTCTCCCGATACATTGTTGGTCTGTTCAAAAACCGTACGTATCACTACATCAACAAACTGTGCGTCGATACTCTGTTGCAGTGTCGATACCGCCGTATCGGGT
>ERZ780106.787-NODE-787-length-11370-cov-10.079629_pt1 | contig 11370 bp, 9 predicted proteins | sample MGYA00511572_ERZ780106 | MGnify/ENA primary metagenome ERZ780106 (study PRJEB29588, sample SAMEA2161876) | human gut metagenome | biome: human gut; feature: human-associated habitat; material: faeces | place: Denmark | collected 2008/2010 ...
TGGCGCTGCAGCAGCTGCATCATTTTCGCCAGCAGCATGGAGTCTTTGCCGCCGGAGATGCACACAGCAATGTGGTCGCCGGGAGCAATCATCTTGTACTGCTTGATGCCGCGGACGAACGGCCGCCAGAGCGGTTTGCGGAAATCGGAGAGGATGCTGCGCTCGATGCGTGCAGCAGGGGATAGGGTACGCGGCATAGGGCGTACCTCCTTTGTCGAGTGAATTGGTGTGTTTACCGCGTCTATTGTAGCATACTTTCCTGCGTTTGTCATGGAGAAAATTCGCCGATACCGCATACTGTTTCCGGATCGTTCAGTCCTGTCCATCCTCATTCTTCTTCGGCGTGATGCGCGATAAGACTGGATTGCGATAATAGCCATCGGGGTCAAGCTGCATGGTTTTCATAAGCGCCGCCGCATCCAGTTCCGCATTGTCAAGCCCATCGTACATTTCAACAGGCTGACCGCCGCAGGTTGACCAAAGATGGCTGTGATTGTTCAATTCACAGAGGCGGTTCGCGAATGTTTCAAACTGCGGCTTGGTAAATTGAATGCCGGCTTCTTCAAGCAACTCCACATAGTAAGAAAATTGATCGCAGACAAACGATAACAGAATCCCGCGCTGGATTTTTTCCATGATGCGCTGCAAATATGGCCTGTTTGCTTCTTCGGAAACTGCTTTTTTGCGCCACGCCGCCTTATAATCGTCATAATCCCAGTGGTCATCTTTTGTCCAGAATACAACCTCTGACAACGCCTTGCCGCGCAGAGGCGTGCCGTCGGGCGCAGTGGTTTTGGCGTCCGGAGCGACATGGAGGTTTGCCAGAAAGAAGCGGAGAGAACGCGCTTCTGGCGTTTCCCAGAAATAATTCGGGTCGGCATACGCATAGAACACATCGTGTGCGGGAACGACACAGGGCTTATCGTCCTGATAGCTCAGCAGCTTGTAATACTCATTCAAGCCCCAAATGTTCGGGTAAATCAGCATTCTATGAACCAGCTCGGCATCCTGAATGCTGATGGACGTCTCCTCTTCGTACAGGTCAGGCAGCAGCATGATGGCATAGGCATGCTTTTCAACGCGCACAATTTCCGCAAAGGAAAAGAAATCCTTGCGGAGAATCTTTTTCTTGGCAGTCAATTCCGGCTCAACATGCTGAAAAAGCTCCCATGCGTGCCAGAGTGTCATCGTCCCATAAAGATTGGCACAGGCATCAAAGAAACGGTGGAGGAGGTCAAGGCGCGCTTGCCCTTCTGCGGTGCTGTTGTCAAGTCGATGATGGGTGTCGATGGCAAGCCGTGTGTATAGGCGCGAGAGTTCTGTTTTGCTGACGGGTTTGGGCATTTTGACGCTCATGCGGATTCCTCCCTTCAAGCGGAAAAACAACTGCTTTCATCAGCTATTATAACACGAAATCACGATGGGGCAAAGGAAATTTTCTTTTTTGCAAAAGCGGTGGAAAATGCGGATTTTCCCTTGACGGACAGGGCGAATTTTGCTACAATAGACCTTTGACTGAGGGGCATTTTCCTCTCGGCTTCATAGGGGACTGATACTATTTCTGGATTCACCTGCGCCATTTGCTTGCGCCTTTTCATCCGGAAATAGTATGAATACGGAAAGGAAAGCAACATGTCAGAAAAACAGGAACAGCAGAACACGGAACGCAGCCGGATGCTGGGCACGATGGAGATGCGCAAGCTCGTGCCGACGGTGTCCGTGCCGATTATGGTGTCGATGCTGGTGCAGGCACTGTATAATATCGTCGATGGGATTTTCGTCGGGCAGTATTCGCCGGATGCGCTGACGGCGGTCAACCTCGCTATGCCGATGCAGATGCTGATGATTGCCGTTTCGACCGGCATGGGTACGGGCATCAACAGCTTGATTTCACGTCGGCTTGGCGAAAAGCGCCCGCATGAGGCGCGCGACGCCGCTCGCCACGGCATCCTGATTGAGGTTGTCGGCTGGCTGCTGTTCGTTATCGTCGGGCTGTTCTTCGCCCGCGCGTATATCGGCATGACGAACCCGAAGGCGGAAGTGCTGGAAATGGGCACACTGTACCTGCGCATCGTCTGCACGCTCAGCTTGGGACAGTTCATGTCCATCTGCTTTGAACGCATGATGCAGGCGACGGGCAACACAACGCTGTCGATGATTACCCAGCTGTCCGGCGCAGTGACGAACATCATCCTTGACCCGATTCTGATTTTCAGCTGCCAAATGGGTATCGCCGGCGCGGCGATTGCGACGGTTATCGGTCAGGTTGTGAGCTGCACCGTCGGTTTCACCCTGAATCAGTGGAAAAATCGGGAACTGCGCCTGACGCATGAGGGCTTCCGTTTCGACTGGAAGACGGTGCAGAATATCCTCGTCGTTGGCATTCCGTCCACCATCATGCAGGCGATTTCCTCCGTCTGCACGACGCTGATGAACATGATTCTGGCAGGCTTTGGCGATATTTATGTGAACGTTCTGGGCGTATATTTCAAGCTCCAGTCGTTTGTCTTTATGCCGGTGTTCGGGCTGTGCAACGGCATGGTGCCGATTGTGGGCTACAACTTCGGCGCGCAGAAGAAAAAGCGCGTCTACGAGTGCGTCCGCGTGTGTCTGGTGTATGCGCTGGTGATTATGGCGGTCGGCGCGCTGCTCTTCCTTGCTGTGCCGAACCTGCTGATGATGCCGTTCGACTCCTCGGCGGACAAGGCGCTGACGGCGGAAGGCTGCGTCGCCCTGCGGATTATCTGCTCGCACTTCCTGATTGCGGCGGCGGGCATTACGCTCAGCACGGTCTTCCAGGCGGTCGGCCGCGGAACATACAGCCTGATTATGAGCCTGTGCCGCCAGCTGATTGTGCTGCTGCCCGCGACGTGGGCGCTGTCCCTTATCGGCCCGAACGCCATCTGGTGGGCGTTCCCGATTGCGGAAATCGTCTCGCTGACGATTTGTCTGCTGCTCTACCGCAAGTGCGACCGCGAACTGATTGCGCCGCTGCCGGAAGAATAACGGTATTTATACTATTTCCAGATTCAACCGTGCCATCTGCTTGCGAATTTTCATCTGGAAATAGTATTAGGCAACACCGCCCGACGCGCCGCCGAGTTGCGCGGTGCTGCCATTATAGAAGAATCGCCCGATGCGCGGGAAATGCTCCGCACGCATCGGGCGATTTCTTTATCATGACTGCATTTTGCAAGGAACTATGATATCCCTTGTCAGATGTACAATTCAGACTGTCAAAGACGCCGTTTCGCGCAGCAGTGAAGCGGCGTCAAGCACATGCAAGAGAGCAGTAAAGCATGGCATCAGGTGTTTTTTATGTTCGTTTTTCAGGGACTTGCGCAATCACTGTACAGATGCTATAATATTGTCACAGCGATTGAACAGACTGGAAACGGGAAAGAAGTTCCGTATCCTTTTGTGACAGATGGAACGCTGACAGCAACGAATGTCGTTCTGTCAAGAACCACAAAATGAATAGTAAGGATACGTTAAAACAAGGGAGGCAAGACCTATGAAACCGTATTGCATGATCAGCAATGCAAAGACCTTCGCTTTCTCCGCAGAAAATCCCACAGGAGCCAGAGCGGGCGGTTCCAAAGGAGGAGACTGCACCAAGCTCAGTCCGACCGTGGCGATTCGCGCAGGGGAGACGGTGACGCTGGTGGACACCGACGGTCCCGGAATGATCCAGAGCATTTGGTTTACCGGCTACGTTGGACACAGCTTCGTGATCCGCATGTACTGGGACAACTGCGAATATCCTTCCGTGGAAGCGCCCATTTCCGCATTTTTCGGAACCGCATACGATGAGAATTTTGTGGACAGGGATGGAAAATACGCGGTGCTCAATTCCGCACAGATCCTGGTGGCTCCCGGACGGGGACTGAACTGCTACTGGGCGATGCCTTTCAAAAAGCACTGCCGGATCACCATGGAAAACCGCGGCGAAAAGGATCAGAGCCTGTATTATATCATCACCGGCTGTCACTGTGAGGTGCCTGACGAGATCGGATATTTCCACGCTTCCTACCGTCAGGAGCATCCCGTTCAGAAGGGACGTTCCTACACCATTATCGATGGCATTCAGGGAAAAGGTCAGTTCGTGGGCGTGACCCTGGCCACCGGAATGAACGGAAACAACACCTGCTGGGTGGAAGGCGAAGCCAGAATGTACATAGACGATGATAAATATCCTTCCATTCACTATACAGGCACAGAGGATTATTTCTGCGGCTCCTACGGCTTTGGAAATGATGTGCAGATTAAATCCTATCAGACTTACAGCGGTCTCTACAGCGGAATGTACGCCATTTACGGTGATAACCGTGCATTTTACAATGGTCAGCAGAGATTTCTGCTGTACCGCTTCCACATCGCTGACCCGATCCACTTTGAAACCGGATTTCGCATGACGCTGGACAACATGGGATGGACTGGACCGCGGTACGACGACTATACTTCCTGCGCATACTGGTATCAGACGCTGCCGTCCGCGCCGCTGAAACCGCTGCCGTCGGACAAAGAGATGATCATGAAGTGACCGCCGCAGGCTAATGGGTGAAAAGCATTACAAAAAATCCAGGGTGTCAAGCAAAAGCGCTTGACACCCTGTTGCCTTTATCCTATTTTCAGATAAGCATGCGCCAAGGCGTATGCAGCTGGCGCAGGTGCATTCGGAAATAGAATTACCTTGCAAGCACCTTCTGATGATAGGCGCATTTTCCGCAGAACGGACACATCATCTTGCGGGCTGTGCCGCGATGCAGTGCCATCACGACGGCTTTCATGGTCGGCACATAGCGTTTTCCACATTCGGGGCATTCGTAATAGCCGGTGTCATGCTCGATTTTCACGCCGACAAAGCAGATGGCAAAAACAACCGCAGCGCCGAATGTCAATAAGGCGATTCCGAGGGCAAGATGGTCTTTCGCCAGATAGCATCCGACAAGAATCATCGTGAGCGATACCGCAATCGTCATGCAGACAAGCACTTTTTCCAGCTGAAGAATCCGTCGATTCGCAGCTTCTTCCCGCTGCTTCATTTCCAGAAGCAATGCATCGAAAGCCTTCTGATGCGCTTCCATCGTCATTCGCTCCCCGCGAAAAAGCTCGCTCAGTTGAATGTTCAGCAGATCGCATAATTCGGGCATAATGGCTGCATCCGGCAGATTTCGCCCCGTCTCCCTTAATTAAAGATATTGTTGGGTAAAAAAGAAAGGTCAGTCGATTTTGCCGATGAAGCGGTAGTAGATTTCTACTTCCTGCTCACGGCTTCCGTCCTCGCCCTTGACAGCTTCGTGGACGGTTATTTTTTCAATTAGAGTGTTCAGAAGTTCTGCGGTCAGCTCCACAGGGTTGACATACTGTTTCATCAGGGCAATCCACTTTTCAGCATCCGCTGCGGTCTGTACGGCGGCTTCCATCGTTTCGTGAAGCTGTCTTATTTTTGTTTCAAGCTCCTTTTGCTCGTTCTGGTACTTCTCGGACAGCATATTGAAGTTATACTCGGTTATGCGTCCGGCAGACCAGTCCTCATACATTTTAGCAAACAGCCCGTCAACCTCGGCTTTACGCTTCTCTGCCTTTTTCAGCTCCGCAGCCTGCTTTTTCTTCGCAGAGTTTCTTTCCCTGTCGCTGGCATTGAGCAGGCGTTTCAGCAGCTTGTCCTCGTCTTTCTGTGCCAGCATAGACCAGTATTGCAGTCTTGCAAGCACATAGGCATACAGTACATCATAGCGGATATAGTGCATGGAACACTGGCGTAATCCCTGCCCGTTCTTGCTGCAATGGTAGTACCCGTATGGGTTCTTATTCTGCTTGTTTTCCCCATAGGCTAAAGACCATCCGCAGTCTGCACATTTTATCAATCCTGCGAAAATCTGTGTCGTACCGTTTCTGCGTTTCCTGCGTCTGCTTGCAATCAGCTCCTGAACTTTTTGGAACACTTCTTCAGAAATGATGGCTTCGTGGGTATTTTCCACACGATACCATTCTTCCTGCGGCTTCCGCACCTTTTTCTTGTTCTTGAATGAAATGTTGCTCTGCTTGTTGTGAATGCTGTGACCGATGTAGGTTTCCTCTTTCAAAATGCTCTTGACCTGTGCTATCGTCCACGCATAGGCTTTTTCTGCGGGCGCACCGGCGTAGATATTGGCGAAAGTCCCGTATCTTTCATAGTTCAGCCAGCCGGGGGTAGGTACTTTTTCCTCCACCAGAATCCGTGTAATGCTGGCGGCTCCACGCCCGTGTACAGCAAGGTCAAAAATCTTCTCTACAATCCAGCGTGTTTCCGGGTCGATCAGAAGATGACCTTTTTTGTCCGGGTCTTTTACATAGCCCAGCGGTGCATAGGCTCCATAGTGTGCGCCATTGGCAAATCTTGTGTGCATGGCAGCCTTGACCTTTTTGCTGGTCTGTCGGGCGTGCATTTCATTCAGGATGTTTAAGAACGGTGCAAGCTCGCTTTCTCCGTTGATGGTGTCCACATTGTCATTGATGGCAATGTAGCGTACTCCCTTGCTGGGGAAATAGATTTCCGTGTACTGACCGGTCAGGATATAGTTTCTTCCCAGACGGGATAAGTCCTTTGTGACAACGCAGTTGATTTTCCCGTCTTCGATGTCATCAATCATCCTTTGGAAACTTGGACGCTCGAAATTTGTCCCACTCCATCCGTCGTCAATGTACTCGTCTACAACGGTCAGCCCATGCTCTGCGGCATACTGTCTAAGCATCATGCGCTGGGTCTGGATACTGCCGCTTTCCCCCTGTAATTCATCGTCACGGCTCAATCTCAAATATAGTGCAGTGTTATAAATCGTTGTATTGTATGGTTGTTTCACGGTTAAAAATCCTCCTTCTAAAAGAAACAACCCACGCTTATACAATACTCGCTGGTACAAGTATATCATAAGCGTGGGCTGATTGACAGTCGTTATTCCGTATTTTTTCAGGAAGCGGCGGCAGCGTGCTGGATCACATCTTCCAGCAGGCTGTCAAGCGGCTTCCCATCCTGTGCGAAATGCTCCGATACCTTGATACGGACTTTCCCCATGACAAAATACTGGGTGCCGTCTTTTTCGGTAAGCAGGGTGCCGCTGTTTTTGTTATTGCTCTCGTTTTTGCTTTTTGCCATAGGCAGTTACCTCCATAAATGAAATATGCCCGACAAGGGAATGTCAGACAGGTGTACAGCCGCAGACTGTCTCCGTGTCAACCAAACCGTGTCAACCGGCAGAAAAGACTTTGAAAACAATCCATAGGCGCTCTATTATTACTTTTTACTTTTTCTTTGATTTCTTGGTTGACATGGTTGACAAAGGAGAGAAATGCCCCAAATATCAGGCTTTTCCCCGTCAACCGGCTGTCAACCAAAGCGTCAACCAAACTGTCAACCGGTGGCTTTTCAGAATGGAAGTTCCATTTGCCGGGCTTCTTCTTCCGTGATTTCCTGAAAACCGTCCCCCTCCGGCGGGTCTTGGTTGACACGCTCCCAGCCTTTTTGAGAACCGTATTTCTTATACCGCTTCGGGCTTTTGTAGGCTACCCAGCCCTGTATGATGCCGCCCGCAATGCCGGTATTCATAATCTCGCAGATTGCCCGTGTCTCCCAGTCTGCCGGGGAATTTAAGTTCCCCAGCGCTTCCTCATAAAGCTGCTTGGAACATACCCTGTCGCCGGTGTAGTCCTCCAAATAGGCGTAGATCATGCCGGCCTGTGTGTCTTCCTGCATAAAGTCCTGCTGGTGGGCGTTCAGGTATCGGTTCATTTCCATGCTGAATGACAGCTTATACTTCCCACTGCGATAAACCGTCATGGCTTCCGCCCACATCTGTTCGATATACGCCCTCGCCGCCGCTTCATCGTCCAGTATGTGAACCTCCGCCCGTTCCGGGTACACCGTCACGGGGAGAAAGCGCCGGTTGCCGGTGCGGTCACGGGGCAAAAAGTCCTGCCGGTTGGTCGTCCCTCCAAATACACATTGCCGCAGCCGGTCTGCCGGATGTGTCTCATACGGCACTTTGTAGGTTTCTTTCTGGCGGCTTAAGAATGACTTGATTTCCTCAATACTCTTGGCGTTGGCTGTGGCAATCATCTCCGACATCTCGATAATCCAATGCCCTTGCAGCTTGCGGTACACATTTTCATCGTCCAGCTTTTTCAAATCGTCTGAAAACCATTCGTCCCTGCCTGCCAGCAGCCGGAAAAAGGTAGATTTCCCGGCTCCCTGACCACCAACCAGACAGAGCATGACCTCAAACTTGCTCCCCGGTCTGAATACCCGCCGGATGGCTCCCATCAGGAACAGTTTCAAGGCTTCATAGGTGTATTCGTCCGTATCGGCTCCCAGAAAGTGATGCAGGGCGTAACGGATGCGCTCTGTGCCGTCCCATTGCAGGCTGTTCAGGTAATCCCTGACTGGATGGTAGCGGTTTTCATTGGCAACAATCTTGATGGCGCTCTGCACCTTTTTCTCGCTGGTAAGCCCGTAATTTTCTTCCAGATACAAAAGCAGGTAGTTCATGTCCATGTCGGTCAGCGTGGTACTGGTGCGCTCCCAGCCCAGCGGCTTCACAATGTCAATCTGCTCCGTCAAAAGGTTCAGGCGCAGCGCCCCGCGAAACAGAGGGTCACGCTGGAACACCGTCAGGCAGTTTCGGATGCTGTTCTTCACGCCGCCTTTCTGCGTCCCCTCTAATGTTTCCCGGATTTCTGCCGGTGTCTGCGCCGGTTCCATTGTGTCCATCGTCCTTTTGACCGCTTCCTGCGTTTCCGGCGGCAAGCTCTGAAATTCGCTGTTCAAGCCGCAGCACCTCCTTTCCCTGTGCGGCGATCAATGCCGCTTTTTCTTCTATTTCTCCGTATAACAAAATATCCAAAAGGTATTCTGTGTAGCTTATCCTCTGCAACGCTTCCACAAAAAGAGGATGCCAGATGGCATCCTGCGGCTGTGGGGCGTATGCTGTTTTCCAATGCTCCAGCAGGCGCAGATAATCGCATAGCACCCGGAAACAATACCGTTCCGTTTCCTGAAATCTCTGCTCCGCTGATTTTTGTCGGGGCTGTGACCTGTTGTGACGCTTCCTATCTGGCGGCGCATTGCCGGATTTCTCATAGGAAACGCCGAAGTCCTCCGCAAGCCTGACCGCAGCTTCCCGTTTCCCCAATCCATGCAGCAAAGCGGCAAAGTCGATCACATCCCCGGAAGCCCCGCAGCCGAAGCAGTAAAAGCGGCTGTCCACTTTCATGCTGGGCGTGCGGTCATTGTGGAATGGACAGCAGACCATGCCGTTTCTCCCCACCCGGATTCCATAGAATGAAGCAGCCTGCCGGGTGGTAACAGACTGTTTCACCGCTTCAAATACATTCAAATGCTCCCTCCATAAAAATACTGGTAGCGGTAAAGCTGCCGGTTATATCATAGCTCCATCTCATGTTTCTTTCTCTGTACTGCCTGTGGCTGCTCCCTCCGGCGCAGTGCGGTATCTACGGCGTTCTGCACCTGCCGTAGCCGTATGACTTCCTCCCGGAGTGGCTTGTGCTGCGGAGACAGTTCGGCATACTCTGTTTTTAACTGTGCGTATTCCTGTTTCCATGCTTTCAGGGCAATGGGTTTTCCGTCCAGTTTTTCTTTCAAAATACGGCGGGCGGCATAAAACAGCCGTAACTCCGCATCGTGGGATGTTTCAAATTTCTCCCTCTGTTTCTTAAACTTGATATTGTTCAATTCCGTATGAACAGGTTTTAGCCGCTGGTAATTCTCGCCCTCCCGTATCAATTCCTGCAATTCCTTTATCCGGGCAGATTTCTTTTTCATGGAGTCGCTTAACGCTTCAAATTCTTCGTTGACAGAGGAAAGACGCTCCTGCAAATCCTCTAATGTGAGCAGCTTGTTTTCCGTCAGATAATTGACGGCTTCGGCAAACTGCTTTAAGTTTCCGGTTCTGGCTTTATTGCTCCATGCCCCTGCGTTGCGCTGGTTGTAATAAGCGATCAACAGGTCGGCAAGGCTCGGTGTCTGCGGTTTGGAAAGTTCTTCTTTTACCTCTGCCATCCAGACAAACAGGGCTTTGATCTTCTTCCTCACATCCTGCATGAGCCGGTTGGTGGCTTTAATCCAGCGGTTCAGTTCCCCTTTCTCGGTGCGGATGCCCTTTGCTTCCATCTGCCGGACATTAGCTCCCTCGTGGACAGTAGGTATCAGGTCAAGCCCCTGCCGCACATAGGAACGGTGGTCGATACGCACATCCAGCCCTTTTTCCTCAAATTTTGTATTAACGGCATCCGCCCACTGCTCCCGCCAGTGTTCCAGCGTTTCCGGCTCATGCCAGTCTGTTGTATGGACAGCGTTAAACATATAATCGCCGTTTTTATCCCGGATTCGGTTTCCATCTTCATCAAGAAGATATTCCCGACGCTGTTTTTGTCCCCATGTGCCATCCGGGTTCAAAGGGCGCATGGTTGTCATCACATGAAAATGCGGGTTAGGGATGCCGCCGTCCTCTTTCTCCGGGCTGTGAAAAGCAAGGTCGGCAATCATGCCTTTTGTCACAAACTGCTCCTGTACGAACTTCCTCGCCAGCTCCATGTTTTCTTCCAGCGTCAATTCATTCTGCATGGCAATATCAAAGGAATAGGCAAGCTGTGCTTTTGGATGTTTCTCGCAGTTCTCCACAGCATTCCAGAGGGTCGCCCGGTCAAGATATATTTCCGGCGCATGGGGCGGCAGCATGATTTCCGAAGCGATCACGCCGCCCTTTTTGGTGTAGTCGCTGACTTCTCCATAGTAGCTGCTGTAAAGACGCTCCCCGGCTCGATAGGCTGCGCTGGCAATGGCGCTCTGACCGGCGCTGCGCTTGATCTGTGCGATTGAAAAATGATAAAGTGCTATCCTTAGTCACCGCCTTTCTCCTGCCCGGAAATACGGGCGTGGTTCTCTGTGGCAGACCGGATGAAATGCTCCGCCTGCGGCAGATTCAAAATGCTTTCCATGAGGGAATAAAATTCCGCTTCGGATAGCTCCTTTGTCTGTGGTGCAATGCTCTCAATAGCTGCCCCACGGGTAATCAGCCGGTGCGTCCTCTGTTTCCGGGAACCGCTTTCCAGATACGCCTGCCGGTTTTTCAAACGCTGCATTTTCCGTTTTTCCTGTTCCAGCAGGACAGTGGTTTTTTCATATTCCTGCTTCAACTGTTCCAAAGATTTTTCCATGTTCTCACATCCTTTGCTGATAAGATAAAGAAAGACCATCCGCAGACAGTCCGTGTGTCAGTGCTTCTATAAAACCCGATGAAAAGGGAAAACCGCAGAGCGGATTTCTCTTTGCGGCGGGTACACAGGGGATAGCCGCTTTAGCGGCGCAAGGGG
>ERZ780106.809-NODE-809-length-11066-cov-1.912270_pt1 | contig 11066 bp, 10 predicted proteins | sample MGYA00511572_ERZ780106 | MGnify/ENA primary metagenome ERZ780106 (study PRJEB29588, sample SAMEA2161876) | human gut metagenome | biome: human gut; feature: human-associated habitat; material: faeces | place: Denmark | collected 2008/2010 ...
GCATGGCGCCTACGCCACCTTCCAAAGCGGCGATCTTGGCTGCGACAGCATCGTTTGTCGGGTTTTGCAGGCGGGTATAGAAATATCCGCTCTCTTCCAAGTCGAACAGTTTGGCCATCTGTTCGCTGGTGTCATACTTGAATGTGGTACTTTGATAAATAGGCAAAACGCGCGGTTCGCCTTTTTTCGGAGTCCAGCCTGCCTGTACGCATAAGGTCTCCTTGCTATACTTCTTATCCATGTTTATATTGTTATTAAAATTACATATTCATTTATTTCGCAGCAAAATTAAGAATAATCTGTCATTTAGGGTTCAATTATTGAGAAAAGTGTTATATTTGAACGATTTTAATAAGCTTAACTATGGCAGAGGATATAAAATTCAGGCATACTATGCCGGTGCAGATACGATTCAGCGATGTGGACCAGTTTGGTCATATGAACAATTCGGTTTACTTTTCTTTGTATGATTTGGCAAAGACTACTTATATAAAAGATGTATTTGGCAGTGCCGACTGGAGTAAGCTGGCTATTGTGGTGGCCAATATCAATGCAAACTTCTTTATGCCGGTATTTTTCTCGGATCATCTGGTGATAGAAACGGCTGTGGTACATTTGGGGCATAAGAGTTTTACTTTGTTGCAGCGTGCCGTGACTACGGATACCCATGAGGTGAAGTGTGAGTGTAAAACCGTGATGGTGGGTTATGATCTGGCCACCAAAGAACCGAAATTGATTTCCGAGGATTATAAGAAGGCCATTTGCAGGTACGAGGAAAAAACGTTGGAGGAACTTTCAAAAGGGTAGAAATGGATGGTATACTCGCTATAAATAGCTAAAAAGTTATTTATAGCGAGATTGTATTATTTTATTAAAAGCATTCTCCTGTAATGGTTAAAAGTTTGGGAGATGAGTCAAAATTACCATATAATAAAATTTCTCTTTGAAACTTTCCTATGTCATCGGGATGGAAAATGATATTCAGACAAGTGCTGTCTCCCGGATTTATTTCAGTAATTTCATTTTCAATATTCAAACATTCGCATGAAAGATCTATATGACTGATTCTTACTATGTTCTTCCCTGTATTCCATATTGTGAATTTGATTCTTGCCTTTTCCGTGCGGCTGATTTTGCCTAAATCTATCTCATTTGTGTTGAATGTAATGGTGGTGTTCGCTTCTTCGCTGGGAGATTCATTTCCATAAAAAGAGTGCGACACATATTTACCATTATTTAAAAGGTAGACTCTAGGTGTGTTTTTAGCCATATCCAATTCCACTAATATGGATTTAGTGTCTAGATATACATTGGAGTAGTCATCTATATTTTTATTGGCAATTAAATTGAAAGTCTTTTTACTTTTACATGCAATTATATAAATAGTATCGGTCGAGTTATGTATTTCTGACAGAGCTTTGTGTATGCATCCTTTGCAACCATTACCCAATATGGTAACAAGGTGGGTGGCATTGTGGATTTGTGATTTCTCAACTCCGACTTCATCAAACAGTTTTTGAAGGCATTTGTCATTATTGGACATACAGCTTGCCAGGAACAGTCCTCCACATAGAATGATTGAGTAGTTCTTTTTCTTCATTTTTTCCTGCCTTGAAGTGTGAAACACCTGAATACCAGTTTGTTTTCGTCAAACTGAGGATTGTTTTCATTATTCTCTGAAATATACAGGCCTTTTTTACCTACGAAGCACAAGTGATGGGCATAGGTGTTGCCGGGAAATTTTGTTTCACCAATAATTTCATAGTCTTTGTTTAGAATGATGATGGAGAAACTTTGATGCGGATTGTTGGAGAATGGTTTTATATTATCATCCGGCATTAAGGCAAACCGATAGAATACTTTTCGGTATTTATCATACATCAAGTGGTGGTAATGGGGCTGCAATCCTCTGTCATGTATGGTTTTGAATAAATCAATTTGTAAATTTTGGGAGACTGGACGCACGTGGGGCAGATAATGGCTTTTAGCATTATACGCTTTTTTATGTTTGAAATCAGAAGATACAAATATGCTGTCATATTGTCCCAGTGAAACAACAACTTCTTTACCTGTATATGTGTAACTGATTTCAGGGTCATACAGAATGTAGTCTATCTCATCTTTGTTAAAAATAGATGGGTATCGTAGTTCTGTCCACCCTAGTTTTTTTTTATGAAGGTCTGCATAAGCAAATATGGGTATTTTATCCCATTCATCTTTTTTACGGGGATATTTTAATAATGATTGACTGAAATATAAAATAGAATCCTTAATTATGGCAGGTCGATATGTATAACTCATGCAACAAATGTGGTCGAAAGCATGAAAGTTTACGCTGTCTTTCCAAAAGCTATTCTTATTTTCCACTTCTCCTTTTTCATTGATAATTCCAAAAACTCCATTCCAAGTTGTAATTAAAAAATGCTTTGAGCTAAGTGGAAAACAGCCATTAGTTGATGGCATTGCATTTCTCCCCTCTTTTTGTAGATGAATTGTTTTAATAACTTGTTTGGTATCCAAATCATAGATATGAACTTTATAGCTTGCTTTTTCATTCAAAAAGGAAAGATACTCATGTCCGTTTTCTTCAAATTGGAATATAGATTTGCTTTCATAATGTGTATGTTCATCTATAGACAGGCAGATGGAGTCTGTAGCTGTTAATTCTGTACCATAGTCTATTGGACGAGAAGGAGATGAACACGATGCTCCTAGAAGCAGATAAGTGAAGATATACAAAAAATATTTCATACACTATAGATTAAATATAGGGTATTTAATTATCTTCAGTTTGTAGATTGGATCAACTAATTATGAATAGGAAAGATCTTAAATACCCTATGGAATGATTTGCTAGTCGGTTAAATTAATTGGGAGCTCCTTCATCTCTTCCGCAACTTTGGTTTGGGTCTTCATAACAATTATTGAATGAAAAATTTACACAAGAAGACGCTCCATCGAAATACCAGCATTTATCTCCTTCACCGGGAGGTCCGTAATCACTGCGAGCATTTCCGTTTTCTGTGTTGCTCGGAAGAGGTGCATCAAACTTTAATTCTTGTCGGGAAGAATAGATCTCTACGCTAGTCAAACAAAGAATGACTAGGACTAAAAAAAGTGATTTGTTTTTCATAAGATCTGCTTTTAAAGGTTAGTATATAGTTAACTTCACAAATGTACATTAGAATTTTATTATATCAAATATATTTTGGAATATTTTTCAGAATATATTGTTGGGTAACTGGTTTATATGCAGTGATATAATTGAATGTGACTTATATGATGTGCTAAATTTATGCTTTTTATTATGAAGAAAATAAACCTATTTAGTTCTAAAACTATTAATAAAGTTCTTTATGTACCAACTCTTCAAACAGCAATGCATATTTTGCAACGACTGCTTCGGCGTATTTCTTCCCTTTTCCGGCACTTGCTTTTTTAGGATTGCCTATACCGGTGTCTTGCGAAACTTTTTGCCAGTTCCTCGGAATCCATGCCACTTTTTCATTCAGCATTTGTGAGGTGAACTTCTTATAATCTCCGTTTCCGGCTTCGTCTAAATTTACCAATTCCGGATGATAATGCATCATAACAGAAGTTTCCAATTCATCTGCATGGTCACCCGGTTCATCAAAGTACTCTTTAGCAGGAACAAAGGCAAACCATTCGCTGCTGGCTATCAGGAAGTCGGGATAGTCCAGTGACAAGTCACGTATCATACTTTTGAATGTATTGCCGCCATGTCCGTTGATAATGACCATTTTGCGGTATCCTTGGGCGTATAGAGAGGCAACTATGTCGCTTAAAATCGCTTTCTGCGTTTCATAGCGATAGTGGATGCAGAAATCCAGCCCGCGTTGTCCCGGATTCTGTGAACCGGCAGTGACGTAAGGCAGGACCATGCAACGAATACCGTAATGTGTTTTTGCCATTTTAGCAGCATCTAGTGCGATGTCGTGGCTCAGAATACAGTCTGTCAGATAAGGCAGGTGCAGATTATGCGGTTCGGTAGCCCCCCAAGGGAGGAGGACCAAATCATATTTCAATGGTTTTACCTTGCCGTAACAGGTTACGGCAAGGTCTAGTTCTTTATCCATTATTTATAAGACTTTTTAAAGATATGCAGGATTTCTTCGTCTGTAATCGGGCGTGGGTCGAGAGTGAACAGTCCTCCCATCGTATCTCTTGCATTTTGCAGAAATTTGGGGAAATCTTCGGATTGGATGCCAAACTCGCTCAGTTTGATAGAATGTACTTTACATTCTTTTTGCAGTGTAATCAATGCATCAATGAAATCGGACGGACGGTTGCTCTTTTTCTGGGTCATCATTTCAGCCATTTTCATGTAACGTTTTGTACAGTCATGCCGGAAAGTTTCGAAGTATGTCTCAGACAAGGCAATGAGTCCTGCTCCATGAGGAAGTTGTGGATAATAAGCACTCATGGCATGTTCTAATGAATGTTCGGAAGTACAACTGGAAGTGGCCTCCACCATGCCTGCCAAGGTGCTGGCCCAAGCTATTTTGGCGCGTGCCTTCAAATTCTTTCCGTCGGCTACGGCTACTGGCAGATATTTGTAGATCAGACGGATGGCTTCTAAGGCGTAAAGATCACTGATGGGTGTTGCACAATTGGCGATAAAACCTTCTGCGGCATGGAAGAATGCATCGAACCCTTGATAGGCGGTGAGGTGTGGGGGAATGGAAACCATCAGTTCCGGGTCTACAATAGATAAGGTAGGGAAGGTCAGCTGGCAACCGAAGCCTATCTTTTCTTGAGCCGTTTCGTGGGTAATCACTGTCCATGGATCCATTTCCGTTCCGGTTCCGGCGGTGGTAGGGATGGCGATAATGGGAAGTGCTTTGGTTATGGGGCGTCCTTTGCCACTACCCCCTGATACATAATCCCAGTAGTCACCGTCGTTGCAGGCCATAACAGCTATACTTTTGGCGGAGTCGATGGAACTTCCGCCTCCCAGGCCTACTACAAAGTCACATTTTTCTTCCCGGCAGATGGCGGCTGCTTCCATGACGTGTTCTTTGATGGGGTTGGGAAGGATTTTATCGTAAACCAGTGTTTCTACATTATTCAGTCTTAATTGGGCGAGTACTCTTTCCAGATACCCATATTTCCGCATGGAAGTTCCGGATGAGATGACGACTAGTGCCTTTTTCCCCGGTAATTTTTCACTGGATAATTTCTTGATTTCTCCGCAACCAAATACTAATTTGGTAGGGATGTACAAACTAAATACAGGATTTGCTTTCATGTTCTTTCGTATTTAAAGTTTCACTGGTAACAAATGTAGGAAAATAATAGTTTGCTTGTTTAAGTAATTTGTTAAATTTTACATACTGCCGGATTGTATTCGTTTTCTTTAATTCAGTTTGAGATAGATATGTTTTTCCGAGTATACTCGAAAAAAACTATCTTTGTGGGAAAAGATTCGAGCATGGACGATAAATGGAAAGCTTTAGAAAAGTATAACCTTTGGGGCGGAAATACGTATCAATTGGGACTGGAACGGAAATCTTATACCGACAAGATTGGCAATTTTGTGGGGACGTTATGTAGAATTTCATATATTCCCCTATAGTTATGCTGAATATTTACAGTTGATGCAGCAACCTGCCGGTCGGGCTTCTTATTGGGCCTATTTACAGAAAGGCGGTTTGCCCGAATTGTACAACTTGCCCACTGTCGAGTCAGAAAAACAATACGTCGCTTCTGTGAAAGATATGATTTTGTTGCGTGATATAAGCCCGTTCGTGATATAAGGTTATTGGATGATATTTTTATTTATTGGTGAATAATGCGGTCCAATCTGTTTTTCCGTTCTATGTGAATAAATAGTTCGGAAAAGAAATGTACCTTTACATTCAATTGAGAAAAGAATGCTACTATGATTAATACATTAACTTCCTTACGGCTCTTTTTTGCACTGATGGTTTTCGGGGCACATTGCTATGTCGTTGATTCCACCTTTTCAACTCATTTCTATAAAGAGGGTTTTGTAGGCGTGAGTTTCTTCTTTATATTGAGTGGTTTTATTATCGCTTATAATTATCAGCAGAAGCTGGTGGAGCGGAAAGTGTCGAAACGCCAGTTTTGGGTGGCACGAATCGCCCGTATCTATCCATTGCATATAGCGACCTTATTGGGAGTAGCCGTGATAGGTAATCTATTGAACCCGATGGGTTGGGGGGAAGGATTGAAACATTTTATTCCTGCGCTGTTCCTTTTGCACCCTTTTGTTCCCCGGATGGATTACTTTTTTTATTTCGACAGTCCTTCCTGGAGTTTGGGATGTGAACAGTTGTTTTATTTCTTGTTTCCGTTTTTAGCGTTGTTTTTTGCTAAAAAACAGAAGTTGATAGGAGCACTTTTAGTATGCGCTGTGGTAGTCCCTGTTTTGATGTCAATGACGGATGAGACGAACATCCGCGGTTATTGGTATGTGAATCCGTTGGCACGTTTCCCCGATTTTCTGGTAGGAATGTTGCTTTATCGGGTTTATGAATGGTGCCGTTCCAAAAAGCTGTCTTTCTCTACAGCGTCATTGCTCGAAGTAGGGGCGGTATGTATCTTCCTGCTGTTTTATATGTTTTCGGCGGATTTGGTGCCGAAAGTTTATCGGTACTCCTGTTATTATTGGATGCTTACTTTTCTTTTTTATTATTTTATACGTTTCAGTATTAATAGTATTTTCTCTTTGTTTTTCTTGAAGCATTTTTATATCCTCTCTTTTGTTTTATTTTAGCTCTGCTATTGCAGTTTTAAAGTTTTCTGCTGATATTATGGCACTACCAGCAACAGCTATGTCTATTCCTGCTTGTTTTGCTTCATTTATTGTATTTTTATTTATTCCTCCGTCTACTTCTATATATGTATCTAAATTATTATCTTCAATATACTTTTTTAATTCTTTTACTTTTATTAATGTTTCTGGAATTAATTTTTGTCCGCCTTTTCCAGGCTCTACTGTCATTATAAGAACCATATGTAGGAATGGTAAAAATTCTTTTATTTCATCTATACCTGTATTTGGTTTTATTGAAATTGCAGGTTTTATATTGTTTTGTTTTAAACAATTTATATGTTCTAATATCTCTTCTTTATTTTTACATGCTTCATAATGAAATGTAATAATACTTGGCTCTAATGGAATGTATTTTTCTATATGTGGCTTAATATCTTCTACCATAAGATGCACATCTAATGGTAAGTTTGATATTTGTTTTATTGTGCTTGCATATTCATACATTAATTCTTCTGTATTTTTTTCTACAAATTTTCCATCCATTATATCTATGTGATAATAATCTGTTCCTGCTACTTCTAAGTCATAAAAAGTTTTTGTTGCTTTTTCTTTTTCAACTGTTAGTATAGATGTTGATATTTCTACCATTTTAATTCTCCTATCATATAAAATTCATATTTTCAGGCGCATAAATTGCGCCCAAATTATACTTATATTATTCTATTGTTATTGATGATTGTGTATTCAAATTAATATTTTCTGTTCTTTTTAAGTTTCCATCTAGATATACTTTTATTGTTACTGTTCCAATTCCTTGTATTGATACAGACTTATCTGTTGTCATTGTGTTTACATTTTCACTTAATACTTGTTCTCCATTTACTGTTACCTTCAATGGTACATATACTGTTTTTTCTTCTCCTGTTTCTTCATCTACTTGTTTTTTATAATTTCCAAGTGATTTAACATTTACTGTTACTTTTCCTGTTTTTATTTCATCAAATTCATTTACTGTTATTGTTATTTCTGTGTTTTTATCTACCATACTTCCATTTGATATCGATTGGTTTACTACAACACCATTTGGTTTGCTAGAATCTGATGTTTTATCAGTACTTTTCCATTTTAGTTTTGCACTGCTTATTGCACTTTTTGCTTCACTTTCTGTTTTTCCTGACAAGTCTGGTACTTGTACTTGCTCTATTCCCATGCTTGAATAAATTGTAACAGTTGTTCCTGCTGCAATTTTTTCTCCTTCTGCTACTTCTTGTTTTGTTATATAGTTCTTCTCTACATCATCACTAAATTCTTCTTCAACCTTTACTTCTAAGCCTACTTCTTTTAACATTTTAGTTGCTTCATCTCTTGTTTTGCCAACTACTTTAGGCATTTCTACAATTTCTTGTCCTTTGCTTATTACAACTTTAATTGTAGTTCCTTCTTTTATTTTATAATTGTCTTGGTATTTAGGATCTTGCTCTATTATTTGTCCTTCTGGAACTTCTAGATGATATTTTTCTTCACTAACTTCTATCTTTAATTTTGATTCTTTTGCTTTTTGTTCAGCTTCTTCTTTTGTTAATCCTTGTAAATTAGGTATTTGCACTTCTTTTGCTCTACCTAATGATAACGCCAAATATGTTCCTCCCATTGCAATTGAAAATACTAAAATACAAGCAACTATTATAGCTATTACTTTTACTGCTGGGTGTTCTTCAAAATATTTTTTTATCTTATCAAATTTTCCTGGTTTTTTTCCTTTTTCTTGTTTTTGTAATTCTTCTGCATAATCTAATGATATTTTTTGTGTTGGAAAATCTCCTATATTAGGTGCAGAAACAAATTTCTCTTCTGGGTGTTTTAATGCTAGTTCTAAATCTTTTATCATTTCTGTTGCTGTTTGATATCTTTCATTTGCATCTTTTCTCATTGCTTTCATAATAATATCATTTACACATTGTGGTAGGTCTGGTTTTATTTTTATTGGTTCTATTGGTTCTTCTTGCATATGTTTTAACGCTACAGAAACAGGTGTATCACTATCAAAAGGTACTCTTCCTGTAACCATCTCATACATTACTACTCCTAGTGAATATAAATCAGATCTTGCATCTGTAAATCCACCTCTTGCATGTTCAGGTGAAAAATAGTGTACTGAACCAATTGTTGTACCAAAAGCAGTAATTGTTGAATTTGAAACTGCTTTTGCTATTCCAAAGTCTGTTACTTTTGCTACTCCATCTTCTGTTATAATTATGTTGTGTGGTTTTATATCTCTATGTATAATATTATTTCTATGTGCTGTTTCTAAAGCAGAAGCTATTTGCATTGCTATTTTTACAGACCATTTCCAGCCTAATGCACCATCTTCTACTATTATTTCTTTTAATGTTTTTCCTTTTACAAGTTCCATTACTATATAATATAAATTACCTTCATGTCCTACATCATATACAGAAACAATATTTGGATGTGTTAAACTTGCAACAGCTTGTGCTTCTACATTAAATCTTTTTATAAATTCTTCGTCTGTTGTAAATTCATCTCTTAATACTTTTACTGCTACAAATCTTTTTAGTACCAAACATTTTGCTTTGTATACTGTTGCCATTCCTCCGCTACCTATTTTTTCTATTATTTCATATCTGTTACCAAGTAACTTCCCTTCTAAATTCATTTTAATCCCTCTTTCTAAAACTATATAATATACAAAATTACTAGTTTTTTATTAGTATAACACTTATGTTGTCGTATCCTCCATTTTCATTTGCTCTTTTTACTAAATTTTCACATGCTGTTTCTGGTTGTTCTTGAACTATGTCATATATTGTCTCTTCTGTTAGCATATTTGTTAATCCATCTGAGCACATAAGCATAATATCATTTTCTAAGAACTCTTTTACTAATATGTCTGGTTCTATGCTTTCATTACATCCTAATGCTTTCATAAGCATATTTTTCTTTGGATGATAAAATGCTTCCTCTCTAGTTATTGTTCCATCTTTTACTAATTTTTCTACATAACTATGATCTGTTGTTATTCTTCTAATTATATTTTTTCGTATTCTATATATTCTGCTATCTCCTATGTGACCAATATAAGCTTTGTTGTTATATATTATACAAATCTCAAGAGTAGTTCCCATTTGTTCTAGTTCTTCATTTGCTTTTGCTTTTTTATAAACGGCTATATTAGCATAATCCATTGCAGATTTTATTAAATTCATAATTTCTTCGTCTGAATGTTCTATTTTATCAAAATTTTTCTCTATATATTCTTTTGATGAATTTGTTGCTAAACTACTCGCTATTTCTCCTCCTTTATATCCGCCCATTCCATCTGCCAAAATACATAAAGCCATATTCTCGTTTACCTGAGAAACATAGTAAAAATCTTGATTCATTTCCCTTGCTTTACCTATATCTGTTTTTGCGTAGACTCGCATCTTTCCACCTCTTTTTTTCTAAGTTGACCACAGGCTGCATCTATGTCTGAGCCCAGCTCTCTTCTAACTGTGGCAACAATTCCTTTTTCGTTTAAGTAATCTCTAAATTTTAATATATTTTCATTTGTGCTTTTTGTATATTTGCCATTTTCTATTTTATTTATTGGTATTAAATTCACATGGCAAAGCATACCTTTTAATAGTTTTACAAGATCTTTTGCGTCTTGCATGTTATCATTATTTTCTTTTGCAAGTGCATATTCAAAAGATATTCTTTTATTTGTTTTTTCTATATAATATCTACATGCTTTCATTAATTCTTCTATGTTGTATGTGTTGTTTACTGGCATCATTTGACTTCTTTTTTCGTCTGTTGGGCTATGTAGTGATACTGAAAGTGTGCATTGTAAATTTTCATCTGCTAAATCATATATTTTAGGAACTAGTCCACTTGTTGATATACTAATATGCCTTGCTCCCATATTTATTCCTTTTGGATTGTTTAATATATGTACAGCATTTATAACATTATTGTAATTGTCTAATGGTTCTCCAATTCCCATAAATACTAGGTTTGATATTTTAATATTTTCGTCTCTTTCTATTGCTAAAAGTTGTTCTACTATTTCCCCTGATGTTAAGTTTCTTACAAATTTTACTCCTGTTGAAGCGCAGAACTTACATCCCATTTTGCATCCTATTTGAGATGAAACACATATTGTTTTTCCATATTTGTATTGCATAAGTACAGATTCTATTGCATTGCCATCTAAAACGTCAAATAAATATTTTTTTGTACCATCTTTTGATTCTTGTTTTTGTATTATTTTAAATATGTGTAAATCAAATTTTTCTTTTAA
>ERZ780106.812-NODE-812-length-11052-cov-2.821042_pt1 | contig 11052 bp, 10 predicted proteins | sample MGYA00511572_ERZ780106 | MGnify/ENA primary metagenome ERZ780106 (study PRJEB29588, sample SAMEA2161876) | human gut metagenome | biome: human gut; feature: human-associated habitat; material: faeces | place: Denmark | collected 2008/2010 ...
GCTCTGGAGCATCCGATCGGATGCTCCAGACTCGAAGAACGAATTCACCCTAACGAGCGAGTCTGCATTCTGGTCTCTGATGTGACCCGACTGTGGCAATGTACGGCGGAGTATATGCCGATGTTGGTGAACAGAATCAATGCCTGCGGTGTTCCGGATGAGAATACTCTCATTATTGTTGCTGTGGGTACGCACCGCAGTCAAACGCCCGAGGAGTTCGAGAGGATTGTGGGATCAGAAGTTGTGCGACGTGTCCGAGTAATCAATCATGACTGCGATGATATGGAGCATTTGCGCTGTGTGGGCCAAACGCCTTCCGGAAATGAGGTGTATCTCAACTCCTATGCGCTGGATTGTGTCCGACTGATACTGACCGGCGGAACAGTGCTGCACTTCCTGGCTGGGTTTGGCGGTGGAGCCAAAAGCATTATTCCGGGCATTGCGTCCCGGGACACGGTAAACTATAATCACAATCTGGCGCTGAATCAAGGCTTTGGGTCAGGGATTCACCCCCTGGTGAGAAGTGGCAGCATGGACGGAAATCCTCTGCGGGAGGATATTGATGCCGGTGCGGCCCTGATTTCCATTGACTTCATGATTAATGTTGTGGCCAATGAGCGGGGGCAGATCGTCCGCGTTTTTGCCGGAGATGTCTTTCAGGCACATCGCAAAGCGGCTGAATATATCCGCGAAATGTATACGGTGCCGGTAAAGCGCCGGGTGCCGCTTCTGTTTGTCAGTGGCGGCGGATTCCCTAAAGACATCAATCTGCGCCAGACGGCAAAATCCTTGCACTGTGCCCTATCTATGGCCGAGGAAAGCTCCACCATCATCCTGGCTGCTGAATGCAGAGATGGCTTCGGAGATGAGCAGATTCGGCGGCAGATCATGGATTTCTCTGATATGCGGGAGCGGGAGCTGGATCTGCGCAGCCACTTTACCATCGGTGCATTTGTGGGTTTCTATTTTACCGAAGTGGCGGAAAAGCACCATGTGATCCTCATTACCTCCGTGCCAGCGGAGTGGTTCCGAAACACAAAGATTCATGTCTCCGCCACGGCGGAGGAGGCATTACGTCTGGCTGAGCAGCTTAACGGCGGCAATAGACGGCATGCGCGCGGCGCTTTTGCCCGGCGGCGGAAGTGTGCTGCCGGTGGTGGAGTGAGAGGCCCCATCATGTGTAAGACCTGAGAATTGTTTGAATAGGTTTTGTTTGCAGCTATCTTTTTTCCGTACGGTGGCCGTGGATCGTCGGCGTTGTAATTGGTGTGCTGGGTTTTCTCGGAAATATCATGGAGAAAAATGATAAAGGGAAGATAAAAGAAAATGAACAGGCGGCAGCTCTGATTGCAGCATACAGGCAACGTGGATACAAACTGTAAAGAGCATCATGCTATAAGTCATCGCAACAAGTCTACATCCGGTTTTCCGATTTTTCCCCATCTCCGAGTATATATTATAACAGTGAAGGCCTCCGGGTAATTCCCGGGGGCCGAATTTTATACTATGGAGGAATATCACCATGACGACATCCCAACCCTGTACCTGTGCCCACTGCGGCACCGCCGATGCCGAGCTTACCGAGTTCAATGGACGGTTTTACTGCCCGGTTTGCCTGGATGCCCTGACGCTTGTTTGCACCGATTGCGGGACGCGTTTTCTGCGCAGCAGGAACTGCAGCGAAAACGATGCGTTCCCCGTCTGCCCCGACTGCTACAACCGCAATTACACCCACTGTACCCGCTGCGGAGCGCTCATCCATACCAACGCCTGCTACTACCCTTATGACAACGATGACCCCTACTGCCAGAGCTGCTGCAGGGAGATCGACAGCTGCGCTATCCATGAGTACGGCTATAAGCCCGAGGCCATCTTCTACGGACAGGGAGACCGTTTCTTCGGTGTCGAGCTGGAGATCGACGGTGCCGGTGAGGACAGCGAGAACGCCTCGACCCTGCTGAATATCGCCAACCGGAAGCATTCCCTTGCCTACTGTAAACACGATGGCAGTTTGGATGACGGCTTTGAGATCGTGACACACCCTTTGTCGCTGGAGTACCAGCTTCACGAAATGCCGTGGGATGAGGTACTGCACGAGGCCGTCGCACAAGGCTATCTCTCCCATCAGGCGGGCACCTGCGGCCTGCATGTTCATGTGTCCCGGGATGCCTTCGGCGATACCGGTGATGCCCAGGACAAGGCCATCGCCCGGGTATTGTTCTTCGTAGAGCGGCACTGGAACGAACTTCTGCGGTTCTCCCGCCGCAGTCAGCACCAGATGGACCGCTGGGCGGCACGCTACGGCTATCGGGATCATCCGGATGAGATGCTGGAGCATATCAAAAAGGGCTAACGGTGCGATCGTTTATGAACATCCCCCGCGTATCGCACGCTTCACGGACGAGGCTTCCGTGGAAAAGCGCGCACGGGAACTGATTCCCGAATGTCTCCAGCGCGCCTTTGATCCCGATACAAAAACGGGATGTTCGTTACGGAAAAAGTTTGCTCAGAGTCTGCCGCTGGGCGCGTTGATCGCGGCGGACTTTGATCGGGTCGCCCTGGATATGAAGTGGGCAAATTCTACTAAAAAAGACCATAGAAGGTTACTTGATTTGCTTGTGAGCAAACTTGGACGGATACCGTTTTGCGAAATTACGCAAGAAAAATTTGCTTTACAGTTGCGCGAGGGAGGCTATTCTGACTATCAGATTAATGGTCAGATCTACGCTATGAGGGCGTTGGTTATATATGAAGAGACCCAATGTTTGATCTCAAGCCATTTTATGGACACGTTCGCCATGGGAAACCGCCGCACAGTCGTTGGCCCGCGGGACGCGAGCCGGCATTTCGAGAAAAACATTTTGACTCATGCTCAGGTGCGGGAAATCGCTGCGAGCTGTGCTGAGAATCTTGAAAGCAGCCGGGGCTACCTCTACTTGGGGCTAATACTGTTGATGACCACAGGCATCACGATCAACGAGCTGTGTGCGTTGACGTGGGGATCATTTTCCGTCTCAAACACCTATACGGGAGTTATTGCTATTGAAATTTCGACAGAGGCAAAGCTTGTAGGCGAGGTGTATCGACTTGAAGCGCTAAACTGGCCGCGCCGACGGACTCTTCCGTTGCCGCCAACGGTGGCAACATTTTACCGAAAGGTAAAAGATAACGCACCATGCATACAGGAGGATATGCCATTCATTCGCAGTCCCAAAAACGCGGCGCGGCGGATGCGCCCCGACGAGTTTGATTGGTGGTTAAAAGGATTTTTCAAAAGCTTCGATTTCTCAAAACAGACAGAGTTAAAGAGTTTGACGAAAAATCCAGAACGAACTTTAAGAGCTACTTTCAGGTCGGCACTGGAGTCTTGCGGATGTGATGAGGAAGAAATCCGTTATCTGTGCGGTAATGCGCCCAAAAGCGTATTCGCGCGGAATTACTGTGCTTATGACGATCCTCGGGAGCTGGCAAAACTGGCCGCAGTGGTGGGGCACTATATCTTTTCGCTGATGAGTGCTTCCGACACTGTACTTGATTTCAAGATCAATCGCAGTGGTGAAGATTACGCTATTGCGGCTGCACCTGGTAGCAGGATCAGCGGCGATTTGACTGTGGATCTCAGTAAGATTTCGCATGACAACCTCGAGGCTGGAAGAGATCTGATTATCGACTTTAAGGCAAATGACACCATTTTCGTCACGACAGAACTAGATTTGGAGGAGAATTAGCATGGAATTTAAAGCTGATGGTGATATGTCCCTGAAGGAATACTGGGGGAAACATTGTACTTTTATCGCAAATGATCGTCGCTGGGCAATTCAGAAGGGAGACCAATACAGTTTTGAAATCTGTGCGACGCTGCGCCAATACGACGACTACATTCGGAAAGTCGCAGGTTGCTTGGACATGCCCATCGCTGAGATCACACCAGCAAATATTCTGCACGCCGTCTCCAAGGTCGCCAAGGCATGCCAATACCAAGAAGCCACCGTCAAGACGATCATCTCGTCATTGCGGGACGTCTTTTCCTACGCCGCTACATGCGGACATGCTTACAACATCCTTTCAAAAAATCGTGCGGGAGACAAGTCAAATAATCTTACGACTTTGATGATGCAGAGGATCTTAGCCCCGGCAGCGGCAAACATGGAGATGAAAGAACTGAGCGATAGTTGCCCGCGAGCCTTGACAATTGGGCAGCAGGGACGTTTGGCGCTATATGCGGCGGAGCATGTGCTGGAGGATGGCCGCTTCTGCGGCATTTTGATCTCATTGTACACTGGCATGCGCCCCGCGGAGTGTCGTGGACTGCGGTGGAACGATTTCCGATCGTTTCCCGATCATCCAGGTCGGCATTACCTGAAAATTGACGAAATTTTGAATGATAAATTGATGTACAGCAAGCAGGTGAAAACGAAAAACGCGCTACGGTGCGTCCCCGTTCACATTGAAATTGAGGATGCTTTGCAGAAGCGAAGGGAATTTGTGCAGCAGAACATGGGCGCGAACAAGGATATCGGGGAGTTACCCATCGCCTGTTTTGGAAATCAGTTTAAGGACCCGTGCCGCGGGTCTGATTATTCAAATTTTCCCTTCAAATTGTTGAAAGAATTCGGAGTTTCCAGCGAGCAGTTAGGCTTTTTCTTGCTCGACGAATCCGATAATTTGACGCCATCGGATTCTCACCCGCCCATGCGGATCTTGCGCCGGAATTTTGCAACGGTAATCCAGGCGTGTACAGACATGTCGCTGGAGGAAAAAGAATATATTTTCGGCCACAGAATCTCCGGTAAGGATGGTGCGAAAAAGCGCATTGAGTACAGCCGTAACATGGATCGACTATGGCGCATTGCGCAGAAGCTGGACAAGGCGCCCTTTTGCAAAAAGCTTTACGAACTTCATTTTCCTCAAATCACCGTCGGTGACGGCACCGTGACACAGGAAGGACGTGGGCAGGGAACGATCAGGATTCCCTGGGAGAAAGCCGTGTGCGGGCAAAAATTGCATCTGCATTTTGAGGGCGGCCCAAATACGTCTGTGAGCATCTCGACCCAGAATGCCGTGCGCCCCTTCGGCGGGCTGCCGGTCGAAGTAAAGATGGCTGACGCGCCCATTTCCTGGGGTGACCCTTTGCCGCCGGTCAACGCGGAGTCGATGCATTGGGAAGCGGCGAAGAAGGTACGATATTTGAAGAAAACTGACAAATAAATACATGAAGTGGAAAGCTGACACAAATGCAGAAAATATGGGCGTTGAGGGAGTCGGAGCTCGACACCCACATTTTGTCGTTACACATCTTGGAACCAACTTTGAACTAACTTGGGATTAGTTCAAACAAACCATAAACTACCACATCGCACACGGTGCCAATGCGGAAGGTTAACGCATGCGGGTGCGCTGTTAAACACAGCGATTTCTTATTGCAGGATATGTCGGGAAATAATCAATCCGGACGGGTTATTGCCTTTATATCAGTTGAGAGCTTCTCGATATATAGCAGCAAGAATTGCAATTAAAAGCAAAATCCAATCTTCTTGGGTAGAAAAACAGCCCGATGCGGAGGTTCACTCCGTATCGGGCTGCTTTTCGCGGTCGATGGTTTCATTGATCGCGCGGTAGATGAATGCGTTGGTAGACTCCCCGTTGGCGGCGGCGTGTGCTTGAATGCGAGCCTTATTGCCTTTGGGGACGCGGAAAGTGATGCTTTCCAGTTTCTCCTCACGGTATTTTTTGTTGGCGCGCAGCTGCGCTTCTGTCTGTGCCATGTGAGCTCCTCCCCAAAGATGCTTTTATCATTATAACGAATTATCTTATATGAAGCAAGAACTATTGCGTTGGTGTGACCTCACATATTTCACAAATTATCTTTCTTATTTTTGGCATCTTCGACTATTGATGTGAGGTCACATACGTGCTATACTGTCCTTACAAAAGAAAAGCAACGGCAGTTGCAGGGAGTTGGCGCTCCCTACAACCTGCGCAGGTGGTATCAGCACCTACACAACGGACGAATCCGCACCGCTTGGGGTTATTATACCCGTTTGACCCTGATTTTGCAAGCGGAATCCGGTCTATTTGTCATACTCATGACACCGTGTAGTGCTTCGGCCTGCATGGTGTTTCTCTTTTTCTATTTTATAGAAAGGAACTTGTACACATGAACGACGAACGTAAGACAACCATTGAAGTGAACATGACCGACGACGAGTGGATCGAACTGCTGTGTCTGTGTGAGGAGATCAATCTGACGCCGGGGGATCTGGCTGTGGCATTCTGTCAGGAGGTCATCCGTCAGCAGGCGCTGCTGCGTATTATCGCCGCCGCTATTCGCTCCGACATGGCCAATCAACTCAACCGATAACAGGAGGAATTACACCTATGAAAATCGAAAACAAGACGCCCATTGCGGAGGAAATCATCCGCAATAATCCTACCGGCCACGGCCTGTTCGCCGGTATCGGGGACAATTTCAACAGCGTGGCACAGGTCATCTGTGAGCTGATGGACGACGCGGTTTCCAACCTCCGCGCCAACAGCGGCGATCCCGAGCTGTCCATGAGGGTAGTGCTATCGCTGGAAAATCTTGGCGATGCCGTGGAGATCACTGTGACAGACGGCGGCACGGGCATTGCCGACCTTGGCAGTGCATTGACTATCGCATGTCGGGATGGCGCGCAGACGCCGCTGAACGAGCACGGCTTTGGATTGAAGCACGCATTGGCCTCCTGCGACAGCAGTCCTGACCAAAAGTGGAGCATCCGCACCCGCACGAAGGACGATGCCGCGGCAAACCAGTACCGCGAGGTCAAGGCGCCATATTCCATGGGCACATCTGAACTGGACAAGCCCATGAAGGTGCGTTTCTATTCAGGTACGGGTGATTTGCCCCACCCCACCGGCACATCGATCTCCGTCCGATGTCCCATGGCAAAGTTCCGGACGGTGAAGCCCGACCGTAAGGCAGCACCCTCCGACTTCCACAATCTGGTGCGGTACATCATTGAGGAACTGCGGTACGTCTACGCGGGCATTCTGGCGAATACGCCCATCACCATGGAGGTGTGGGAGATCAGCGGCGGCGAGGAAACGCAGCATACGCTGACGCCGCTGCTGCCGGTGTGGGAGGAGGGCAGCGTAAAGGATTACGGTGATATCCCCTGCAACCTGGGCGGCGGCCCGCTGACCATCCGTTGTAAGTACGGCAACATTTTGAAGAATCCGTCCAACGCCATCTACTACAAGTGCAACATGGAGTCCAGCGGCGTGGAGCTGCGCATCAACGGACGCGCCATCGAACATGGGATGTTTGATTGCGTCTGGGGCGAGGCCATTCATCCCAGCCAGAACCGTTTTTTGGTGCAGGTAGATCTTATCTCGGATAACCCCGCCGCACTGCCCGCCACGAAGAACACGAAGACGTCCTTCTGCGAAGGTGACCCGCGCCTGAAAAATTTGCTCAGCTGGATAGCTTCTTACGTACCTGCCCCGGCAAAGGATGTGGACTCGGTGGAGCTGCGGTATATCAAGGCGCTGACCCCCAAGCGGGAGAAGGACCCCACCGCCCTGCGGGTGAGCCGCGAGGAGTCGGTGTTCCAGAAAATCGGGCTGAAGGCCAAGGTCGATCTGTTCGTGGGCTACATCGACCGCGTGACCATCTACGAGGCCAAGGCCGGCAAGACCAAGGCGCTGGATCTCTACCAGCTCCGCATGTATGTGGACGGCTGTGCTTTGGACAACAAGCCTGTGGATGAAGCCGTGCTGATCGCCAAGCGCCATTCAGCGGAGGTGAAGGAGCTGCGGGACATCCTGAACACCCTGACCGCGCCTGACGGACGCCCCTACAACTTCCGGTTGGCTACATGGGACGAGGAGGGCATCGTGATCCGCCAGAGTGCGTAAGAACAGCCGGGAGAACGTGTGCAATGATGGCACACTTTTCCCCAACGGGAAGGAGTGAGAATATATCAGATGAAAGCAAAACGCCGCTTTATGAAGCCCCCCATTGTGATGATGAAGACGAAGAGATGGACAGACGCGTCTCTCAGGTAGCTTTTGTTGCGTATCAGCAGGCCAAGATGAAGGGCTTGCCCGTGACCCGCTATGACTCGGAGAAAAAGGCGACCTATTTGCTGTACCCTGACGGACACCGCGAATATGTGGACAAGCCGCCGGAGAAAGCGCCGCCATCCACTGGACTTGCACCACAAAATCATGTACAATGGGAGCAGAAATTCACAAAAGAGAAAGGACGACTGACCATGACATATACTTCCGCGCAGGCCAACAAGCTACTGAAAAAGCTCAACGACGAGCACGCCGCCCTGCTGGATAAGGAGAACCGCAGCAAGGATTTCCGCGCCGCCATGGGCGAGGACGTGGAGTCCGTGCGCCCCGTCTACGACTACGCCGACACCCAGAAGAAATTGGCGGAGTTAGAGCAGCGTATCCGCAAGGTGAAGCACGCCATCAACGTCTTCAACGCCACCCATGTTATCCCTGGGTTCGGTATGACCATCGACGAAATGTTGGTCTACATTCCCCAACTGACCCAGCGCAAGAACAAGCTGGCCGACATGAAAGCCCGTCTGCCCAAGCAGCGGGTGGAGGAGCAGTATGGCCGGCAGTCCAATATCATCGACTACTCTTACGCCAACTACGACCTGACCGCGGTAGAAGCCGATTACGAAAAGGCCGCCGATGAGCTGTCCCGTGCCCAGCTGGAGCTGGACGCCGTGAACCAGCGGGACACGTTTGAACTGGAAGAGTAAAAACCGTTCCGTCGCGCTGTCCGCACCATTTTTTATTACAAGTAGTGACCTCCGACCGTGTTCAATGTTGCTGCGGAGGCGGGTTATTCTATTTGTTATGGGGTTATGTGGCCCGTGTTCAATGTTTCGGGTCGTTGCTATAACTGGCTGCGGAAGTTGCGAGAAAACTTTTCCCCCGGAGGTCGAAGTACGGTTATAGACCTCCGGTTTTTCATCAGAAAAAATGTGCAATGATTGCACGCTTTTCCAAAGGAAGGTGAGGTATGAACGTAAAAGAACTGATCCTGAGCCAGTCTGCGGTGGACATTGCCGCCGCGCTGCTTGACCGGCTGGACATTGAACCCGCCAAGCGTAACGAGGGCATCCGCCGCATTACGGCACTCATCGACAGCCTGCGCGGCATGGAGCCGGAGGCCACCGATTATATACTTCTGGGCGTCTGCCACATGTACGATGACAAGGAGTTTCTGGATGCCAACCTGTATTATAAGAGCGAACTCCCCGCCGAACTCGCGCCGCTGCCGGAAGTCCTCAAGATGAAAGGCATCGACGAATTGACCGTGGATGAGACCGAGCAGACCGCCCGTGCCATTCAGCTACCTCAGTGCTACGCATTTGAACTGTCGCCCTGGCGCGAGGTATTGGGCTATGAGGTCAATATCGCCAACGCACAGGAGGTAGGCATTACCGCCTTTTGCGCGGCGGTGCTGTACGAGATGACCTTCTTCGGCTTTGACGAAGAGGCAGTGGATGCAGAACGGCAAAAGCTCTATGACTCCTTCCGCGAGGCAGAGGAGTTGGACAAGCTCCCGCCGGAGGAACGGGCAAAACACTTTTTCTCTGCGGAGGAAGTCTTTGCCGAGTTGGGCATCCCTGAACCCTCCGAGGAGGAACGGCAGAAAACGCATCGGCAGATGTGCAGGGAGATGCTGATCAACAGTCTGAGAACGTATCGGATGTTGGAAAAGTACATGAATAAGCAGTAAACAGAGAAGGCCATCGGCAAATAACCGGTGGTCTTCTACTTCTCTCTGTGTCCAAAGACAGATAAAATGCCATCTGCCCTTTTCGCCCATTCAGCCTTTTGCAGAAGTATAACCATCCGATCTTCTATACCGATTTGCAAAAAGGAGTGTGTACATATGAAAACACTGATCTAGGCATCCACTTTGAACGCATTGATGCTGGGTAATTTTGATGAGACCGTCAGCGTGAAGGACTTTCTTCACCACGCCGATACCGGTATCGGTACCTGCGCCGGGCTGGACGGCGAGGCCGTCTTTGAGGACGGCGTGGCCTACAAGGCCACCGCAGACGGCAAGGTCGTTGTCATGAAGCCGGAGGACGGCGTAGCCTTCGGCACGGTGGCCAAGTTCGATGAGAGCGTTCCCGCCGTGGAGCTGCGGGGTATCGCGGAGATCGAAGCCATGAAGAAAGCGTTAGCACCTTATGTGGAGGGCAACCAAAACATCTTTTACATGATCAAGGCCACCGGCGAGTTCAAGACCATGCACGTCCGCAGCTGCTTTGCCAGCCAGAAGCCCTATCCCACCCTGTCTGAGGTGGCCAAGAACCAGCGGGAGTTCCACTTCGCCAACACCTACGGCACCGTTATCGCCGTCTGGTGTCCCCGGTATGTGAACGGCATCAACCTGCCGGGCTGGCACTTCCACTACCTCAGCGGCGACAAGACCCAGGGCGGCCACATTTTGGGCCTGTCCGCCGATCACCTGACACTGAAGATCAACCAGATCGAACGCTTCGACCTGACGCTGCCCCGCAATCCGGAGTTCGCCCAGCGCGACCTGTGCGAGGATCTGAGCGCCAAAACCGCCGCCGTAGAGGGTGTGAAGAAGTAAAGCGGTATTTCTTTCCTCAAATATATCCATGCGAAAAGGACTGGCATGCGAACGCGTGCCAGTCCTTTTTGTGTACAGCATCTTCTTTCAGCGGCACAGTCGTTGCTGTTTGTGCTAACGGTCATGTACGATCATACTCATCGTGTGCGCTTACGCTTAGAACAGCACACCGCTGCCGCGGCCAACAGCGTTCCGGATGTTGCTGCCATTCTTGCATTTCTTTGACAGGGAGTTGCTGTTTGCCGCGCATCTTCGTCAAGAGAATATATGCATGATCGTTTTTGGACAGGGCGCATCGCAGAACACATTGCGGTGGGGCAGAACTTGTGCTATACTTGGAGCATAATTGGCAAGGAGGGGGACTTATGAGGAGAATTATCTGTATCATTTTAGCCTTTACCATAACACTGCTGTGCGGCTGCGGC
>ERZ780106.829-NODE-829-length-10877-cov-2.191831_pt1 | contig 10877 bp, 8 predicted proteins | sample MGYA00511572_ERZ780106 | MGnify/ENA primary metagenome ERZ780106 (study PRJEB29588, sample SAMEA2161876) | human gut metagenome | biome: human gut; feature: human-associated habitat; material: faeces | place: Denmark | collected 2008/2010 ...
CCCTCTCCTTTCTCCTTTCTTCTTTTTTCCCCCTTTATTTGTACATTCTTTCATAATACTTCTGATAATCGCCACTGGTAACTTCTTCTACCCAGCTCTGATTATTCAGATACCACTCAATTGTTTTCACAATCCCTACTTCAAATTTTGTCTCAGGATACCAACCAAGTGCATCGGTTATCTTAGTAGGATCAATAGCATAACGCTGGTCATGTCCTAAACGGTCCTTTACAAAAGAAATCAGACTTTCATTAATCCAGTCGATAGCAATTTCGCCATCCGCACCTTTTTCCTGCTTTTTCAACACCTTACGATATCCCGGATTCTCCTCCAACAACCTATGAATAGTCGCAATAGTCAATTTTACAATTTCGAGGTTCGTTTTCTCATTGTGTCCACCCACATTATACACTTCACCTTCTACTCCTTGGCGTACTACCAGATCAATCGCTTTACAATGATCTTCCACATACAACCAGTCACGCACGTTGCTACCATCTCCGTAAACAGGAAGTTTCTTACCTTCAAGAATATTCTTTATAATTAATGGAATCAATTTTTCCGGGAAATGGTAAGGTCCGTAGTTGTTGGAGCAGTTCGTAATGTTGGCAGGGAAATGATAGGTATCCATATATGCCTTTACCAGCATATCGGAGCTTGCCTTGCTGGCGGAATACGGACTGTGGGGAGCATAGGGAGTGGTTTCATAGAAGAACTCATCGTCTTTTTCCAGGGAACCGTAAACCTCATCTGTGGAAACATGCAGGAATTTCTTGCCTTCCTTAAAGCTGCCGTCCGGAAGCTCCCATGCTTCCTTGGCGCAGTTTAACATAACAGCGGTACCGTATACATTGGTCTGCACAAATACTTCCGGGTTGCGGATGCTTCTGTCAACATGGCTTTCCGCCGCGAAATGCACGACTCTGTCGATGTCATTTTCCGTAAATACCTTGCGGATGGCTTCCTTGTCGCAGATATTGGCTTTTACAAAAGTGTAATTGTCCCTTTTCTCCACGTCCTTTAAGTTTTCCAGGTTGCCCGCATAGGTAAGTGCGTCCACATTGATGATGCGGATTTCGTCCCCGTATTTTTTGAACATGTAATGAATGTAGTTGGAACCGATGAAGCCGGCTCCTCCTGTTACCAGATAAGTTCTCATGCTTATCTCCTTTCTGTCCCTTATATGATTTTCTTAACTTGTTCGGTTTTGATTTAGTAGCCCAGATAGCTGATGTTTAAGTCCACGTTTCCGCTGATGCCTGAAATCTTGCCGGTAGACTTGTACTGCCACATGTCATAACGTCCTGTGTAGGTCGGAGTTGCCGCATACTGTGCCAGCCAGATTTTGTATTTGCCGAGCTGTCCGGCATCAATTTTATCATTCAGCCAGCTCTTGTTGGCATAAACACCTGCAGTATAGCCCGCATTCTGTACGGTTTCACAGTAAGCCTTGATAACATCCGTTCTGGTTGCCTTATCAATCCTGTCACCGCGTCCGTTGCTGCCTTCCACGTCTAAGAAGACCGGATAGGAAATCTTGTACTTTTTAATCAGTTCAATGGTCATGGAGGCCTCTTCTACCGCTTCCGCCTTGTTTATTGCCTGGGAGAAGAAGTAAACGCCCACCTTAAGGCCTGCCGCATTGGCGCCCTGGATGTTTGCTTTGAACTTGGGGTCTTCTACCAGTGCACCGGTAGAGGAGCCGCGGTAACCGCAGCGGATAATAACATAGTTGACACCGGAATTCTTTACTGCCGTCCAGTCAATGGTACCGTTCCACTTGGAAACGTCGATACCGAAGCTGCCACTGCCGGTAACCAGGGAACCGTCGCTTGCAAAATTGTACTTTGCACCCTGAATAACCTGTTCGCCGGTCACCTTGTTGCCTGCCGCATCAAAGAAATACAGCCTGCCGTCAATGGTCTGCCAGCCGGTATACTTTATCTTGCCCTCTGTTTTAATATAGAAGGTTTTGATGTTGGTATCGTAATAGTCCGCATAAGTGGCTTCGCGGTATTTGTTGTCGGATGTCAGCACGTAAAGCTGTCTGTTGCTGGTATCCGTCAGCTTGCCTTCCTTTGCCGCTACCTTAACGGTAAATGTCTTGCTCTGGGTAAAGCCGTTGTCGGTATAATTTACGGTAACGGTAGCGGAGCCGGTCTTGACGCCGGTAACCTCTACGGTAGCCGTTAAGCTGCTGCCGTCGGAGGATTTCTTTGTTTCGGAAATCTTTACGGTAGCAATATTCTTGTCGGAAGTGTCCGCGGAAAAGGTGCCGGTTGTGCTTCCTGCCGTAGCTGTCACCGTACCCTTGCTTCCGGGCATAATGCTTAAAGTGCTCTTATCCAATTTCAGGGTATTTTCCTGTACGGTAATGGTACATACCGCCGTAAGGGAGCTATCTTTTAGCTTTACGGTCAGAATGGCAACGCCCGCTTTTTTACCGGTTACGTTAATGGTTGCCGTGCCGTCCTTTAAGGCTCCCATGGAAATAGAAGCCACATCCGTCTTATCCAGTGTATATTCCAGTGTACCGTCCTTGGAGCCGGCGGCATCGCTGTTGCCGATAGTCGCCTTAATTTCCGCCTTGGCATTGGGTGCCAGGGAAAGATTGCTCTGGCTTAAGGAAAGGGTACGGCTGTCCGCCTTTTTCATAACCGTAACCGTGCACACCGCTGTAATAGCAGGATTTTCTACAGAAGCTACGGTAATTTGTGCGGTGCCTTCCTTCTTTGCCGTAACCGTACCGTTATTGTCTACCGTTGCCACGCCGGCATTGGAGGAAGTCCAGGTAACCGCCTTGTTGCCGGCATCATCCGGCGCCACGGTAGCCTTTAAGGAAGCCACACCGCCCTCCGCCAGTGTCAGGGAAGTATTGTCAAGAGAGATGCTCTTAACATCCACCTTTTTTTCTGTAACACTTATCTGGCAGTTGCCGGTGAAGGTTTCTGTCCTGCTGGCATTGTTTCCGGAAGGATCGGTTTCCTGAATCGTACCCTCCACAATAATCTTCAGATTCGTGGTACCTGCTGCAAGACCCGTTACGGTTCCGTCGGAGCCGACACTGATAATGTTGCTGTCGTAATTCGTATAGGCCGCCTGACCGAAGCTTACATTGCCGATGCTTGCAGAATATACAAGCTTTTTGCTTTCTCCTGCCTGCAGGCTGAAGCCGCTGACATTCAGCTCTGCCGTGCGGATATAGGTACCTGCCTTGGCAGAGGTCATGGGGTCCTTCACATTCTTTCTGTCAATGGCGGTGTAGGTTGCTTCAATAACCGTCTTGGTGGATTCCACCCATGCCACGGTATCCGTCAGGGTGGACTCCTGCTCGGTATCGTTAATCATGGTGTCTTCCTTCTTGGAATCTATTTCCGATTCTTTCTTGATTTCGTCAGAAACGTCTACCTTCTGGTAAGCAATTTCTTTCCGGACATCCACCTTCTTCGCTGTGGTGCTGATTTCGTAGTCCTTGTACTTTTCATCCGTGAGCGCATTCATGGCAACACTGTACTTGCCGGGTGTGATGCCGGTTTTGTAAATAATGCCGTCCATGTCATCGTCCGTCCAGGTTTCCGTCTTTTTGCCGGGTGTTTCCACCGTTACGGAGAACGGTACATTGGCAATCAGCTTGTTTGTCTTGCTGTTGACGAATTTGATCTTCAGGTCCTTTTCAATGGATGTGGTATTCATGGTTACCGTTACATCCTTGGTATATTCATTTTCGTCGTAATCCTTCTGCTCGTCCTCCTGAATGGCGTTGGCTGCATCAATTCTTGCCTTTTCCGCATCCGCCACAGCCATCAGTCCGTCCTCTCCCACGACATGAATACCGTCCATGCTGCTGCCGATAGATGCCACCGGCTGGGAAGCGGGGTTGTTTTTCTTAGTCAGATTGTCCACATAAATAGTACCTGCCACAAGTGCCAGCACAAGCACCAGTACACCGGAAGTGGTAATCACACGGTCAATGGCACTCATATGCACCAGGGAATACCATACCTTCTGGAAGAAATTGAGGTCGGTCATGGCACTCCAGGGCAGAGGTTCATCGTCGTCATCATCTTCCTCGTCCTCTTCGTCCGTTTCCTCTTCGTATTCATCCCCGTAGTCCTCGCCGGCTTCGTCCAAATCCACATAGGCGCCGTCCGGTTCGTATTCTTCACCGGGCTCATATTCGGCTGCTGCGGCATTGGCATCATAAAGCTGAACGCCATACTCGCCTTCACCGTCGTAGGATTCCTCATATTCGACGCCGTCTTCGGCTCCGTCCTCATAAGCCTCCTCGTATTCGACGCCGTCTTCATACCCTTCGCCGTCGTAAGCTTCCTCATAGTCGCCCTCTTCGCCGTAGGTTTCTTCCGCATCGAAGTCTGTATCAAAATCTTCCATGTCGAAGTCATCATCTGTATATTGTTTTTTATGTCCAAACAACTTTCTCATGTATCCCATACCTTTCCATCCATAGATACTGATTAGTATAACATTATTCTGTGGGCCGTTCAAGTTTCAGGCACTCTCTTATCATTAGAAATTTCTTAATTTTTCGTAAGAAACGGTTTCGTTCCCTTTTCCTTTTCTTATTTTCCTTTAAATTGTATCGGGTTTGTATCATTTCTAAAAAAATTAGAAACTTTGCAACTTTGCTTTACAGTTTTTCCGAAGAATAGTACAATCAGTTTACATCCCGGGCTTCCGGGCAATACTGAAACAAACGACAAGGCGCATGCCCCGCAGAAAGGTTGTACGGTCATGGACAAAAAGCATATGACAGAAAAAAAAGGATATTCCCCCGCAGAAAATTTGGATGACGGCTGGGACGATTTGGAAATAGAGGATTTGGAGATAGAAGATTTAGACGGCGACAGTGACGGGAACGAAGTCGATGTAGAAGAAGCCGGCATGGATACGGAAGAAACCGGCGACGATTACGTGGAATACGACGATGAGGACGAGGAAAATGAAGATGAGGAGGAAAATGACAGCGATGCGGAGGATGCCCTTGGCAGAAAAGAAAAGCGTCTGCGTGTCAGCATCCACCTTGTTTTAGGCATTCTCATTCTGGGTATCCTGGGGCTTTGTTTCTATAAGTACAAGACCTTCGGCAACCGGATTACCCAGGAAGACATTGATGCCATTCCCACACCGGAAAACCCGGAAATCGAAACCTACGACTATTTTACCGCCAATCCCATGCAGGATGACGGCACATTTCCCGAGGATGACGGGGTAACTACCGTTGTCTGCTTCGGCAATGCGCCCTTTGCGGATGACAAGGACAGCGACAGCAGCGTCTGCAGCCTGTTTGCCAAAGACTCCCGGGCAGTTGTTTACAATTATGCCATAGCGGACTCCCTGCTGGCTGCCCATGAAAATCCTTTTACCACCGATTATCCCATGGATGCGTTCAGTTTTTCCTACCTGATTTCTTCTTTAGTATCCGGCGACAAAACCCGCCTGGAAGAAGCCTATGCTTCCATGGAAAATGTACCCACAGGCTTACAATCTTCCATGGACGAACTGTTTTCTCTGGATTTTAGGACCGTGGATATGGTTTACATTATGTACGACGGCAGCGACTATCTGGAAAACAGCATGATTTACCACGACCAGATACCCGATGAGCCCCGCTACATTGCAGGCTCCCTGACCGCCGGAATCACTGCCCTCCGGAATGCTTATCCCTGGGTCGATATCGTGGTTATGTCCCCCACATTTGCCTATGCTGTTGATGAAAACGGAAAGTATGTGAGCAGTGATATGCAGAAAAACGAATGGGATGTAGGACTGTCCCTGTATTTTATGAAGGAATACGAAACCGCCTTCGACAACCGGGTGTCCTTCGTAGACAACTTCTACGGCGCCATCCATGAAGATATCGCTTCCGACTACCTCACCGACAATCTGCATCTCAATGAAGAAGGACGGAAGCTGATTGCAAAGCGGATGTACGATTCCCTTACCGCCGTACAGAACTTACAGAAACAGTAATTTTTCAAAAAGAGCCACTGCTGCGGGCAGTATTCTGTCCGGGAATTCAAAATGCTCCGTATGTAACTGGGCGTGTTCTTCGCCGTCTCCGATGCCGAAGAATGCGCCCTTTGTGTCCTGTAAATAATAGCCGAAATCCTCCGACCAGCGCATGGGAACTGCCAGTTCTTCCGTGGCAAGTCCCAGTTCCTTTGCCGCTCTTTCTACCGCTTCCACACATTCCGTATGATTCTCCGTTGCCGGGAATCGCTCGATTTCCTTCATTTGCAGGGAAAATCCTCCGGCGCCTGCTTTTTCGTCTGCCAGCCTGCGTATTTCTTCCAGATAACGGGAAAATACACTTTCTTTCTCTCCTCTTACCGTAAGACGCAGCACCCCGTCGGATGCCGAAACACCATAGCTTTCACTTCCGATTTCCATACCGATAAGGGTCATCAGCACAAAGCTCTCCTGTTCCCGTATTTTCTTTGTCAGCGCCTCTATGGAAAGCAGCAGCTCCGCCAGGGCCGTCCCGGGATTTTTGCCGGCTTCGGGGTAAGCGGCATGGCTGGGAGTCCCAGTCATACGGATTTCCAGACCGGTGGATGCACAGGCAAATGTTCCTTTTTTGAACAGCACCGTTTTTTCGGGATAGCCCGGAATATTGTGCAGTCCGTATATTCTTTCGATATTCTTCTCCTTAATAAGCTCCCTGCAGACAGCGGCGCCCTCTCCGGTTTCCTCCGCCGGCTGAAAAATCAGGTATACATCCCGGGAAAGCTTTTCCTTTTCTTTATCCAGGATAAGCGCCAGTCCCGACAGAATACTGCTGTGCCCGTCGTGCCCGCAGAAATGTCCCGGTTTCCCATCATGTGCGCACACGGCATCCATATCCGCCCGGAATGCCACCGGAGGCATTTTCGCCCCGGGAGCTTTCGCATACGCGAAGAAATAACTGCCCCGATCCTCTGTCTGCAAAGAAGTATTCTCCTTAAGAAATGCCATCAGGCAGGCTTTTGTTTTGATTTCCTCCCCTGATTTTTCCGGCATACTGTGCAGTGTTTTCCTTAAAGCCTTTATTTTTTGTAAATCCTCTTCCGTTATCATTTCTGCACCTCTCCTGTATAAATATTGGCGGTTATGGTTTCCGCCGCACCATCGGCATTTTCTTTCGTATACCGTACCAGATTTTTTCCAATGTATTCGGCATCCGCCGGAAATCCCTTAGACCTACGGCAGCTTTCTATATCATAGAACCAGCTCTGCCTCGTGCCGTCTTCCCATTCGACCTGAACTCTTAAAAAGCCGTTTTTCGTCTCGTATTCTGCAGCTTCCACCTTCTTTACGATGCTGGTTTCCAGTACCGTGCCGTCCTTTCCGAACACTCGGATCAGCTCCAGCCCTGTATTCAGTCCGAAAATGCTGTAGTATTCTTCCGGATTTTCCTCTATGGTTTTTAAGATGACATATTCCTTGTCCTGCGGGACGCGGGTGCAGCCCGCCTGGCAAAGAAGCAGGGCAATGCAGAGCAGCAGCAGTACTTTCTTCATATCTTTCATATATCCTCTCTGATTTTATAATTTTTATATTTATAAATTGACATAACTTTACATAAATTTTATAATTAAAGTGATTTTTACTTTTGGGAAACCGTGCAGGGCAATTACGAACGGAGAAAGGATGAAACTCTTATGTATATTTACATCACCACATTTTCCATCATACAGGCAATCCTTACCTCCAATCTTCTTATCTGCCTCTGCGCTTTCATTATGAAACGGAAAAAGCTGTTGTGCCGGATGCCCTACAATTCCATTGTGGTGCTGCTTCTGCTTGCCATGGTGCGGCTCTTCTTTCCCTTTTATTTCGGTTTTTCCCATGTAATTTCTTTCTCACAGAAATCCATGCAGTTTTTATTATATCCTTCCCGGTGTGTATTTCAATCCCAAGGCTATTATTTTTCAGCCTTTGATATCTTCTGTACCGTCTGGGGCATCGGCGTCATTATTATAGCATTCTGCTATCTTAGGAAGGAAGTCATTGTAACCCGTTTCATTGCCGGTTTCGGTACCGATATGTCAAAGCAGGAGCCCTATGCTTCCATCCTGGCAGAGCTGGCCGCAGGACACAGACGCGGCAATGTTTTCCGCATTTACCGCATTCCCGGTGTTTCCGCACCCTTCATCCGCGGCGTTATCCAGCCCGCTATTCTGATTCCGGAAAATATGGAATTAAACGAACAGGAGCTTTACTATGTGCTGGCTCACGAGGTGTCCCACTACCGTCATCTGGATACCCTGATTAAGCAGCTCCTGCAGCTTACCTCCATTCTGTTCTGGTGGAATCCCGCCTGCCACATCTTAAACAGACAGGCAGACCTTATGTTTGAGCTGCGTGTGGACCATACGGTTACCAGAAACAACAGAGGAACGGTTTTGGAGTATCTCCAGTGCATTTTAAATATTGCCGAGCAGGCATGCGAGCCCAGCGAGATTCCCGAATACCTGTATATTGGTTTTGCGAAAAAAGAGGATGCCGGCATGCTGACCAAACGTGTGCATTACCTGATAGAGAAAGCCGAAAAACCCGGAAAAACCGGTGCTTTTGTGGCTTTACTGTCCGCTGCATTCCTTTTTATTGCATCCGTGACATTTGCTTTTCAGGTACAGGACTATGATATCCACACCGTATACTTCGACCTTACTCCGCAAAATTCCTATATTATCGAAAAAGAAGACGGAACCTACGATATTTATCATTTAAATCAGTATACGCAGACCGTAACCTCTTTAATGGGTTATGATACATCCATTCCCGTATACCGGGAAAATGAATAAGAAAGGAGGAATTCACCATGAAAGCAGTTGAAATTTGCAAAAAGGGGATTCGCACGTTTGCTGCCTGCCTGGCTCTGTCCGGTGTCTTGTTCTTCGGAATGAGTGATACCGCATCCGCAGCCGAGGTTGTGCCTTCCGCAGATGTCTTAATCTCCTCCGAAGAGGTAAGTATTGCCTCACAGCCGGATGTCAATGTCAAATGGTATTACAAGACGGAAAACGGCAAGCTCTACAAAAGACTTTGGGACGTAAACGTTCAGATTTGGCTGACTGACTGGATTTATGTACGCGACTTATAGTCCTCTTTTTTTTAGCCAAAGGAAACACCGCAATAGTGTTATACTGTTGCGGTGTTTCTATTTTATACGTTTATGTCCTCTTTGTTCTGTTTCGCAAGATACTATTCCTTTTTCGTGACCATATCCATGTAAATAACATATCCGTCTGTTTCTGCGTACTTTTCATAACCGTACTCTTTCAGTGTTCCGTCTATGGGCTTAGTTTCCGCAAGCACAATGTACAGACATCCGTCCTGTCTGGCAAGCTCCGCTGCCTTTTCGGGATTTATGATGTCCTCCGTCAGCGCATGGAACAGTTCGCTTCTGTCCGCCCAGTCAAATAAAATATATTCCCTGCCGTAGGGCATCTCTATCTTTGCCGAGTACTGTCTGACATATTGGAACATTTCCCAGGGAACCGCCGCCTTTACCTTGCCCTCCTCCGGCTCCATAATGTCGCAGACATTGATAACCTCCTGCGGAATATGATAGGCATTTTCCGCCCATTCCACATGGGAGCTCCGGTAAATGAGACTGCCCGACAAAATCATGATAAGCGCTGCCAGAGTTCCTGCAAAGGGCTGTATTTTCCTGTCCAGCATCTGCACCGCTTTTACGGTGGCATACGCAATCACGGGCACCACGGGAAGCAGCCACAAAAAGCGCCAGTATAGATCCTCTCCGATTACCCGGTAAACCACCCAGGCCCACAAAGGGCAGAAATAAATTAACAGTGTAACCGTCGGCACATATACAAAAAGCAGGCGGTTAGCCTTATTTTTTTCCTTGAAAAACAGATAAATCAGGGATACCAGAAACAATCCCACCATCATGCCCGTCCCGCAGTACCGTCCGAAGCAGGCAATTATTCGTTCAAACATAGTCCGCTCCTCCTTATTTCACCACGGCATACAGTACCATATAGCACAGACCGGGAACCATACAGAAAAACAACGGCAGCAGAGGCTTCCATTTTTTCGTCATAAAAAGCAGGCACAGGCCAAATACCCCCAGCAGAAACGGACTTAAAAAATCACCCATGGTGCTTCCGAGCCCCGCCGAAAAAACTGCCATCGTAAGCAGCAGCCAGAGGCTTTTTTCCGCCTTTTTGTCGTACAGAAGCCGCTCCGCCAGTATGTGCAGCAGCAGAAACATGGCAGGGACCACAACGGCGCACAGAAGCGCCTTTCCCTGTCTGGTACGGCTTATTAAAAACGTTTCCGCCGTATATGCCGATACATTGCCCCACAAAATAAGCACTTCCGCAAAAATCAGGAATGCCGGCAGTTTTTTCCGGTTTTTCCCAAGCAGCCGGTATCCCAGCAGACCGTAAATGCAGTAGGCAAGGGGCAAAAGGATAAGCGGCATCAGGGTATGGGAAAAAACAGCAGGATGAATGCCCGACAATTTCGAAAGAAAGGCAATCCAGATAGGAAACGGCGCCAGACAATGCCGGAAATCCAGTGAGGTGCTGCCGAAGTTATACGGAAGCAGACGGTACATACTGTCCCAGGTAACCGATAAATTTGAGGTCGTGACATAAAAAGCATCGTCGCCGTCCTCAAATGCCATCACCACCGCCAGTACAAGCTGTATTAGAATGCCCGCCAGAGCAATCGCCCACAGGCGTTTTTCTCCTTTGCTGAACGGCTCCCGCACCACCTTGAGAGCAGGCGTTTTCTTTCTGTCCGCTGCCTTTACCGCACTGCCTGCTATAAAGCACAGAACAAGCAGTATACCGTAAACTATGGAAAGTCCGGTCAGTGTCGCCCCCATTACAATCGCCGGTACG
>ERZ780106.853-NODE-853-length-10667-cov-8.907557_pt1 | contig 10667 bp, 8 predicted proteins | sample MGYA00511572_ERZ780106 | MGnify/ENA primary metagenome ERZ780106 (study PRJEB29588, sample SAMEA2161876) | human gut metagenome | biome: human gut; feature: human-associated habitat; material: faeces | place: Denmark | collected 2008/2010 ...
AAAAAGCGTCGTGTGATAGCGTTGCCGATCCTTTGGCGAAGCGTTGGTGTGGCTGCTGCCGTGGCTCTGGGCGTGTTCGCCGGACTTCGTTTTTTTGATTCTCCGGTCGGGAATCCATCGGACAGGTCACAGGAGATCCTGGCTTCCGGTCAGCCTTCTTCAGTCAATGACAACGGAGGTTGGGAGTCTTCTGTGGAAATCGTCCGGAAGACGGAACCGGAAAAACTGTTGGCGGAATCAATACCGGTTCGGAAACGTCAGGCCAAGGCTCACGTTGTGAATAATGTGAAATCTGACCTTGTGGAAGAGAACGTTATTCCTGAGGCTGAGACTAAGGAGATTGAGGCTCAGCCTTATACTACAGAAGAGTCGCTTCAGGGGAACCATGCCGAACCACAGACCCAACGACAAGAAGAGGAAATTTCGGGTACGAAGAAAACCGAGGAGAATGAACCGGTTGTCATCTCGACGGATCATGACGATGAGGACTGGTCGGATTACATTTCGGTGACGGGTGATTCCCGTACATCAAGACGCAGGGCCGCCGCGTTGGATGTGTCCCTTTCCGGAGGATCCGTGGACAGCAGGGATGAGAACTCATACGATCTTCAGATGTTTTACAGGGGATCGGCGCCGGCTTCCACCAACGGCTTGATTGATGATTCTAAAGGCAGTGTCGGGAACGATGCTCAGGTCCAGACCAGAGGCATGGCTCCGATGCAGATGAAGAGTGGCTCGACGGTGACCTCAAGTTCTGACCACAAGCGTCCTGTCCGGTTGGCTCTTGCAGTCAATTTTCCTGTCAGCGGCACATTCGGTCTTGAGACCGGAGCCATGCTGACCACCCTTCACAGCACTTTCACCACCGAGGCCGGCCGCACCCGGACCGAGACGGAGCAGACATTGAGGTATTTGGGTATTCCATTGAATATGACAGCCTCGCTTGTTGACTCCAAATGGGTTTCGCTCTATCTGGGAGGCGGCGGAATGGTCGAGAAGTGCATTTCCGGCAAATCAGCGTCGGTGGAGACGTTGGCTGGAGTAAAGCAAGGTGACAGCGTCAAGAAGAACCTGAATGTCAAGCCTTTGCTGTGGTCGTTGAACGCCTCGGCCGGCCTTCAGGCGAATCTTACGAAAAACATAGGTCTTTATGTGGAACCGGGGCTCAGTTATCATTTCGATGACAAGTCCGATGTCCGGACCATCTACAAAGACCGTCCTCTTGACTTCATGCTGACTTTCGGAGCCAGAATCTCTTTGAAATAAACAGAATGTTCGCGGCGGACACTGAACTTGTCGAAGTGTCCGCCGCGAATGTTTATCCTTCAGTCAGCTTCGTGACCGCCGCGTGAACTTCCCCGAAGCCGAACCCGGAGATGATGCGGGACATCTTGGCGGCGATGCGGTCGTTGCAGAGGTTGCCTATGGAACCTTCATGGGTGTGGTGGAGTTCTCCGTGATATTCAAAAGTCCCTTGTCTGATTGAATCCGCGACCTGACGGTAGGCATCCCTGAACGGCACCCCGTTCTCCACCAGGTGATTGACCTCCTCCACGCTGAACGCCAGCCTGTACTTAGGATCGTCCATCACATCGGTGACAACCTCCATCCCGCGGACTGCATATTCAACAATGTCGAGGCAGTCGTTCATTTCTTTGAATATAGGGAAGAAGACTTCCTTTAGGATCTGCATATCCCGGAAATAGCCGCTCGGCAGGTTGCCGATGATGAGCCGGATGGTGTTCGGCACGCCCTGGAGCTTGTTGCAGTGTGCCCTCACCAGCTCGAACACATCCGGATTCTTCTTGTGCGGCATGATGCTGGAACCTGTGGTCAGTGCGTCTGGCAGATGGATGAACCCGAAGTTCTGGCTTGAAAACAGGCATCCGTCCATCGCGAGCCTCCCGACGGTCTCAGCGACTGAGGAATATGCGAACGCGACAGCCCGCTCCATCTTTCCCCGGGTCATCTGCGCATATACTGAATTGTAGTCCAAGTCCTCGAAACCAAGCAGCACCGTCGTCAGAGTCCTGTTCAGCGGCGCTGACGAGCCGTAGCCGGCTGCGGATCCCAACGGATTGAGGTTCACCACATCCCAGGCGGCCTTCATTATGCTGAGGTCATCGCAAAGGCTCTCGGCGTAGGCCCCGAACCAAAGCCCGAACGAGGACGGCATCGCCACCTGAAGGTGGGTATAGCCTGGAATCAGCACATCCTTGTACCTCTCGCTGGCCTCCTGAAGTGTATTGAAAAGCGACTCGACCTTATGCACGGTATTCTCAATCTCCGCTCTGGCGTAGAGTTTCAAGTCCACCAGCACCTGGTCGTTGCGGGAACGTCCCGTGTGGACTTTCTTTCCGACATCCCCAAGTCTGCGCGTGAGCATAAGCTCGATCTGCGAATGGATGTCCTCCACATCCTCCTCCACGTAAAGCTCTCCCTTGCAGGCGGATGAATATAGTTCCTTAAGCACCGGCAGAAGCTTGTCGAGATCCTCTTTGGAGAGAAGCCCGACGCTCTCCAGCATCGTGATGTGGGCCATAGTGCCCATTATGTCGTAAGGGGCGAGCTCGTGATCCAGCTCACGGTCATTTCCCACCGTGAACGCGTCGATCCTCTCGTCCTCCTTGAATCCTTTGTCCCAAAGTTTGTTCGCCATGTATTACTGTTATTTGTCAAGTTCACCGCAAAGATACCATTTTTTTTAAGGATTACTTGTCACGCGACAATTGTGACCGTCAAAAAATAATAATTTTTCCGCCGATCATCGCCGGAAGTGGAGAATCGTGCGGGATTTCTCTTTTATTTTTTAAAAGTAAAAAGCCATATTTGTAGAAATAATCAAGCGGTGATCACATGTCGCCGCGGACTTGACAAATCATTTTAAACAGCAACAAAACCCAAGGCACTGCAAATGAACAACATCAAACCACATTGTGTCAGGTTAATCGTGATAGCGGTCATTGTGGCGCTCACGGCGACGGCCTCTATGGCGCATACGCACAGGACGAGCGTCAGGGTGGCGGCGGCGGATTCCGGGCCTTCCGACAAGGAGATGGCCGACATCGTCTGCGATGGGCGGCACGATGAGATTCCGCTCCGGCGGGCGCTGGAGTCGCAGGGCGGCTGCGGCAGGCTTGAGATGGCAAGCGGCAACTACATCATCGACAGTTTCTTCACGGCGGAGGACGGCAGCGGCTATGTCCTCAGGACTCCTTACGATTCGAACATCCGTATCGAGGGCGACCTGCCGAACTGGAACGGCGAGGGTGTTAGGCTGAGGGTCTCGCAGGACTGCTATGACTCCCTTTCGGACGAGGTGACATATTCAGTGATCTGCGGGACGGCAGGGGACTTCGCGCAGACGATGTCGCAGAATCTGGAGGTGGCGAATGTCGCCGTGTATCTGCCGGACAACAGGAAAAGGATCATCTGCATCGACGGCTACAACACTGGAAGAATGAGCAAGGAAATAGAATAATGTTAATAATCACTGTATAAAAGCAACTTACAATGAACCACAGAATCTTAAAATCCATTTTGGCGATCGTAGTGGCCGGAACGGCCGCCACCGCCACGTCGGAGGCCAAGGTTGAGCTTCCGCAGATCCTCAGCGACCATCTGGTCCTCCAGCAGAAATCACAGGCCAATCTTTGGGGCAAGGCCGCGCCTTCGTCGAAGGTGACGGTGAAAGCCTCGTGGGGGACGGAGGAATATTCAGTCAAGAGCGACCGCGAAGGCAATTGGAAACTTGCCGTGCAGACTCCGGCGGCGGGCTACACGGCATATTCAATCACCATCGCCGACAAGGACGGCGCCGTCACCTTGAGTGATGTCCTCGTCGGTGAGGTCTGGCTTTGCGGCGGGCAGTCCAACATGGAGATGCCGCTGAACGGATTCTGGCATTGCCCGGTTGAGGGTTCCATTGAGGAGGTGGCCCTGTCGGGACAGTTCAGGGACAAGATCAGGCTGGTGAAGATTCCTAAGACGGGAGCCGAGACGCCTCAGGAGACCGTCGAGGGCAGGTGGCAGGTCAGCGGGCCGGCGACCTCTGGAACGTTCACCGCCGTGGGCTGGCATTTCGCCAAGATGCTGAATGCTGTGCTGGACGTGCCTGTGGGTCTGGTCTCATGCAACTGGGGAGGCTCGGCGCTTGAGAGCTGGCTTCCGAAGGATGTGGTGTACACCTATCCGGAGAACACTCTGCCTTCGGGACAGTACGCATCCAAGAAGGATCCGGGCGGATCGTACAACTGTGCCAGCCCGGCAGTCATGTACAACGGCATGATCTATCCTATCCGCAACTACACCTTGAAAGGGTTCATCTGGTACCAGGGTGAGACGAACTCCGGCTTCCCGCAGTACTACGCGCAGAGGCTCGCCGACATGGTGAAGGTCTGGAGAGACCTCTGGGGACTGGGCGAGATGCCGTTCTACGAGGTTGAGCTGGCTCCGTTCACCTATGGCGGCGACGGCACCACGGGCGCGAGAATCCGCGAGGCGCAGCACAAGGCGGTGGAGCTGATCCCGGGCAGCGGAATAGCCAGCATCAACGACCTGGCCTATCCTTATGAATATGACGAGATCCATCCTCGCCGCAAGAAAGAGGTCGGAGAGCGCCTCTCCTACCTGGCTCTGAACAGGACTTACGGCATGGACTACCTTCCGTGCGAGGGACCGAGGTTCAAGAGCTATGAGTTACGCGGCGGCGAGATCGAGGTCGCGTTCTACAATGGCGAGAGCGGGTTCAGCCCTTGGCACGACATCGTAGGCTTCGAGATTGCCGGTGAGGACAAGGTCTTCCATCCAGCCGAGATCCGCAGAGGCACCCAGCTGAACACGGTGATTGTGAAGAGTGGCAAGGTTCCGGCTCCTGTGGCGGTGCGCTACTGCTTCCGGGATTTCCAGGTTGGAAACTTCACTGGTCGCCGCTGCCTTCCGGTAATACCGTTCAGGACTGACAACTGGTGATAAGGCCGCTTCGGCTGGCTCATTGACATGGTGGTACGGTTGGTGAGCCTGCGGACAATGATAAAAAAGTCTTGCAATTTTTCGGTTTTCCATAGGAAATCCGTAATTTTGCAAGATTTTTAATAGTATATGCAAGAGATTAGGAACATCGCGCTCATAGCGCACGTCGATCACGGCAAGACGACCCTTGTGGACAGGATGATCTACCAGGCCAATCTGGTGCGTCAGCCAGAGAATCTGGGCCAGCTGATCCTCGACAACAATGACATCGAGAGAGAGAGAGGTATCACAATCCTCGCGAAAAACGTGTCTGTCACCTACAAAGGTGTCAAGATCAACATTATAGACACTCCGGGCCATAGCGACTTCGGAGGAGAGGTGGAAAGGGTCCTGAATATGGCGGACGGCGTGCTCCTGCTCGTTGACGCTTTCGAGGGCTGTATGCCTCAGACCCGTTTCGTGCTTCAGAAAGCCCTTGAGCTGGGCAAGAAGCCTATCGTGGTTGTCAACAAGGTGGACAAGCCGAACTGCCGTCCCGACGAGGTTCAGGAAGAGGTGTTCGATCTGATGTGCTCCCTGAACGCCACGGACGAGCAGCTTGATTTCAAGACCATTTTCGGCAGCGCCAAGCAGGGCTGGATGTCGGATGACTGGAAGAATCCGACTTCGGACATCACCCCTCTTCTGGATGCCATCCTCGCCGAGATTCCGGCTCCAAAGATCGTTGAGGGCACACCACAGCTTCAGGTGACCTCACTTGAATATTCCCCATACGTAGGACGTATCGCTGTCGGCAAGCTTACCCGCGGCGAACTTAAGACGGGCCAGCAGGTCAGCCTCTGCAAGAGGTATGATGTTGTCGAGAAGCATAAGATCAAGCAGCTTATGGTGTTTGACGGTCTGGGAAAGGCCAATGTGGACACTGTCCAGTGCGGTGACATCTGCGCCGTCGTGGGCGTTGACGGCTTCGAGATCGGGGACACGATCGCAGACAGCGAGAATCCGGAGGCTCTTCCTCCGATCTCCATTGATGAGCCTACGATGAGCATGCTCTTCACCATCAATAATTCCCCGTTCTTCGGAAAGGATGGTAAGTTTGTGACCTCCAGGCACATCAAGGATCGTCTGGACAAGGAGTTGGAGAAGAACCTGGCCCTTAAGGTAAAGCCGGGGCTGAACGCCGATTCATTCGTGGTTTATGGACGTGGTGTGCTTCACCTGTCCGTGCTCATCGAGGAGATGCGCCGTGAGGGATTCGAGTTGCAGGTAGGCCAGCCTAAGGTGCTGGACAAGACCATCAACGGACAGCGCTGCGAGCCTATCGAGGATCTCTCGATCGAGGTTCCGGAGCAGTTCGTCGGAGCTGCCATCGAGATTTCCACAAGGCGCAAGGCCGCTCTCATCCACATGGAGCCTAGGGGGGACAGGACGCTTCTGGAATTCGAGATTCCTACACGTGGTCTCATGGGACTCAGGAGCAACCTTCTTACCGCATCCCAGGGAGAGGCTGTCGTGGCTCACAGATTCAAGGATTACCAGCCGTACAAGGGTGATATTGAGCATCGTACAAATGGTTCGCTCGTATCGCTGGAGACAGGCGAGGCTATCGCATACTCCATGAACAAACTTCTGGACAGGGGCAAGTTCTTCGTTGATCCGGGTGAGGAAATCTATGCAGGCGAGGTTGTCGGCGAGCATACCCGTGACCGTGACCTGAACGTGAACATCTGCAAGACCAAAAAGCTGACGAACGTGCGTGCGGCAGGTAGTGACGAGAAGATTGTCCTGCCTCCGGCAATCAAGATGTCATTGGAGGAAATGCTTGAGTATATCAATGAAGATGAACTGGTTGAGGTGACACCTCACCACCTCAGAATCCGCAAAATTTTGCTTGATCCTATAGAAAGGAAAAGAAAAAGCGGAGATGAGGATTGATATTCCAAAAGTTTTTATTACCTTTGCAACCCCAAATCTGTTTATAGGAGAATGACAGACGAATTTATCATACCTTTGAATGGATTGAAGCCAGGAAGGACATCCTTTTCATGGCATGCGGGGATGGAGTTCTTCAAGAAGTTCGGAAACGCTGAAATCATTGATGCGGACATCGTTGTCAGGGCGGAAGTGGAAAAGTCCGGGAGTTATCTCGGGATTGACTGCGAAATTGAGGGAAACCTCACGGTACCGTGCGACAGATGTATGGAAGATGTGACGCTGCCTGTTTCGGCAGAAGCGAAGCTCAGCGTGAAATTCGGTGATGAACCGGTTTCGTCCGAAGAAACTGTTGTCGGGGACGATGAGAGGGAAGTGATTTATCTTCCGGAAGACGGTTCCGACATGGATTTGAGCCAGACGGTATATGATTTTGCTTATCTGGCGCTGCCTATGCAGAGAATTCATGAAGACGGGGGATGTAATCCGGCGGCCCTCAGGTATCTGAGTGGTGAAGCGGTGGAAATCCCGGACAGTCCGGTTGAAGACAAGGATGACACTTACAATCCTTTTGCAGTGCTCAAGGGGTTGAAATTGGATTGAGAGAGCACGGAATTGAATAAAATTTTAAAAGTTATATAACAATGGCACATCCGAAACACAAACTTTCAAAGCAAAGAAGGGACAAGAGAAGAACACACGACTTCGCTGCTGTTCCGACTCTCGCAACATGCCCTAATTGCGGTGCTACAGTAATGTATCACAGAGTATGTCCTGAGTGTGGCTTCTACAGAGGCCGTCAGATCATCGAGAAGAAAGTCGCTGAATAAGCTTCTTTCTCAATAATGGCCCTGTAGTTCAACGGATAGAACGGAAGTTTCCTAAACTTTAAATACAGGTTCGATTCCTGTCGGGGCTACGTGAGTAATCCGTAACAAGGATTACTGAGTGTAAAGAGTGACTGACTATGTCGGCCACTCTTTTTTGCGTGTTTGACTATTGTTAAAAATCGTTATATTTGTCCGAGGATTCTTGTGGACAAGCATTCGCCTAAGTTGAATTGTAATAAGAGCAATGATGACTGAATTGGAACTGGTTCGGCTGATCCGTAAAGGGGACAGGAAGGCATTCGATATTCTTTGTAGGGAATATTATGCTGCCTTCATCTCCTATGCGAGGATGTTCTTGCCGGCAGACGGGGCGGAAGATGTCGTCCAAGATGTCTTGCTGAATGTCTGGAGCAGACGTGAGAGTCTTGTGGAAGACCGTTCGCTTCAAGGCTACATCTTGCGCTCGATTTATAATGCTGCATTGAACAAATTGTCCAAGGACAAGTCAGCGGCGGATTATAGACAATGGTACAGGACGTCGATAGCCTCGCTCGCCAGCCACTATTGCGATCCGGAGAACAATGACTCGATACGCAGGTTGTACACGATGGACTTGAAGAAAAAGATAGACGAAGCTGTGATGGCTTTGCCTCCGAAATGCCGGGAGGTATTCAAACTCAGTTATATAGAGCATAAATCCACAAAAGAAATAGCAGAACAGTTGGGTGTCTCTACCAGTACCGTTTCAAATCATATTTACAACGCCCTGAAACTTTTAAGGGAGTCGCTAGGGGTGACATTTTCCCTTTTATTGCTCTTCCTTTCAGAATAATCATAAAAAAACAAAAATCGTTTTAGGCAGTTTTAAAGAGTTGTCTGTATTATATATGTGAAGACAACTTTCCAAGACTATGAATGAAGTACCTTACGAACTGTTTAGAAAATATCTCAAGGGTGAGTCCACTCTTTCAGAGAACCGTCAGCTGATGAGATGGCTGCTCGAGAATGAGGAAAATGAACGGATATTTGCTGATACGATGTCTGTCATAAGCGCAGCGGAAGTGGTGAGTGATGAGCATTTTGAATCAAATCGTGACGCTTTTCTCGAGCGCCTGTCCCAAAGCATTGAAAAACAGGATGCCCAGACGGCTTCGAGAAAGCGCAAAGTGAGGACGTATTCATTCGCCTGTAGCATAGCTGCCGCTGTTGCTGTCATTGCCGTATTACTTTTCGCTCCTGTGAAACCGCATACGGATGACGCGTCCTTGCTCGGTACAGTGTATTCAAATACTGATGAAGAACCTGCCATGGCTTGCCTTCCTGACGGGACAAACGTCTGGATCATGAGCGGGTCTTCATTGCGTTATGTCGAGGAGGCGAAAGGCGGCACGCGTGACATCTATCTTACAGGAGAAGCATTTTTCGATGTGGCCAAGGATACGCTGCATCCGTTTATTGTGAAGACACCCGGTTTGTCAGTAGTCGCCGTCGGTACCAGATTCAATGTCCTCGTCGAGGATAAAAAAGGCACGGAAGTCATGCTTGAAGAGGGCAGTGTCAGACTGTGCAATCCTCAAGGCGTCCATCTTATGCGGCTTTGTCCTGATCAGACAGCTACTTTTGACCTGAACAGCAATGACATATTCGTTGGACATCAATATGTCCAGGCGGCAGTCCGCTTGAAATACAATGTCATTGCCCTGAATGATGCGACTGTCCAGGAAATCGTCAATAGTATTGCAAGAGCCTATAAGATAGAGATAAAGGTGGGAAAGAACGCGGATGACAGTAAGCATTATAATTTCTGCTGTCTGAAAAGTCGTGGAGTGGATGAAGCTCTCGTCATTCTGTCTCATCTGTCCGGCGTGGACTGTGAAATCGTGAAAAAGTAATACATAATACCAAAAACTAAGTTTAACCAATCAAAAAATCACTTATGAGATTTAAGTTTTTCAGTTGGGTATTCTTGTGCGTCACGCTTTTGTCGGGACTGTCAATGCAGTCCGCTCAAGCCTCTCCGCAGGAAGACCAGAAAACGTACAATGTCAGCATCTCTCTAAAGGATGCGACGGTGAAAGGGGTTGCGGACGCTTTGACAAAGCAGACCGGAATCCTGTTCTCTTATGATGCGGACCTGAACAGCATGTCCCTCGGGGAGGTAAAGGTCAGCCATAAGAATTCGAGTTTGACTTCCATTTTGGACGAAGTGTTTGCCAATAAGGGAGTTAAATATTCAGTAGTGGGAGTGACTGTAGTGCTGAGCCGGACAAAGTCCTCAGGAAAACGCACGATTACAGGCCAGGTCAATGACGCTTCCGGCATGCCGGTTCCAGGTGCTGTAGTCATGGTCGTAGGGCAGTCCGGAGGTACGGTGACCGACGCTTCCGGCAGGTTCTCCATGTCTGCTTCAGACGGAGATGTTAAATTGGCAGTTCAATGTCTTGGTTATGTGGAAAAGACTCAGCTTCTTTCAGCCGCTGCAGATAACATTGTCATGACTATTGACGAGGACGCCTTGTCGATAGACGAGACAGTGGTAGTCGGCTATGGCGTGCAGAAGAAGGTCAATCTCACTGGCGCGATATCTACGGTATCTTCCGAGAATCTTGAGAACAGGACCGCTCCGACACTTACTCATATGCTCCAAGGCTCAGTGCCTGGACTTAACGTCACCACGAGCTCGGGACGTCCGGGTAACTCAGCAAGCATAAACATCCGTGGTATCAACTCCATCAACGGCGGTAGTCCATTGGTTTTGGTAGATGGTGCAGAAGGAGACCTGTCAAGGGTGAATCCTGCTGATGTCGAGTCCATTTCCGTAATCAAGGATGCGTCTGCTGCTGCTGTCTATGGTGCAAGAGCATCATTCGGTGTAATCCTCGTGACCACCAAAAGCGGAACAGAGGCTGATGGAATGGCCACAGTCCGCGTAAA